>PPCM01000835.1_pt1 | contig 18727 bp, 15 predicted proteins | sample 1555541 | NCBI WGS metagenome assembly PPCM01 (sample SAMN05284479, study PRJNA326546) | Marine sediment metagenome, whole genome shotgun sequencing project. | isolation source: marine sediment | place: Germany: Wadden Sea | collected 2012-09-05 | reverse complement strand
GGCTTTCCCATGAGCGGGAAGAGGTGCTCTATTCCTGCCGCGCCCTGCTGGCGGAGGACAACCCCGTGAACCAGGATGTGGCAAGGGACTCCCTGGAGATACTGGGGTGCACCGTGAAGATCGCCGCCAACGGGAAGGAAGCGGTTGATGCATTTGAAGGGGGAGGCTTCGACTTGATCTTCATGGACTGCCAGATGCCGGGGATGGACGGATACGAGGCAACCGCCGAGATTCGAAAAATTGAAGCCGGGGGCAGGGGGGGGCGCATGGTGATCATCGCCCTCACGGCCAATGCCATGCAGGGGGACAGGGAGCGGTGTATCGGCGCCGGCATGGATGATTATCTCAGTAAGCCGTTCAATCTCGATCAGCTGCGGGAGGTGCTGGATCGCTGGGCCCAGCCGTCAAGTTCCTCCCGGCAAGGGGCGAAGGAAGCACCGCCGGAATCGGAAAAGCAGCCGCCCGCAGGCGGGGGAGACGAGGTGCTCGATGCAAGGGTCCTTCGTAATATTTCAAGGCTCCAGCGCAAGGACAAGCCGGACATTCTCGCAAAGGTGATCAGCAGGTATCTGGAGTATTCCGTGGAGCTGCTCGGCACGCTGAGGGCCGCGGTGGACAGGGGAGACGCGGACGAGGTGGAGACCGTCGCCCACAGCCTCAAGTCATGCAGCGGGAATGTGGGGGCCATGGGCCTGTTTAAAAAATGCAGGGAACTCGAAGCCGCCGGAAAGAATCGTGACGAAGGAAAGACGGCGGTGCTGTTCGCCGAAGTGGAAACCGTATACGAAACCGTGGAATCGGCGCTTGTGGGGATAATGGAACAAGGAGGCATTTAATGAGAAGCGGGGGAAACTGGGACTGTCCCAAGGTGCTTGTGGCGGACGACGATATCACCATGCGGATACTCGCCCGCGAGGTGATGGAACAGGCGGGTTTTTCCGTCGAGGAGGCAGCGGACGGAAAGGAGGCCCTGATCTGTTTCAAGCGCAATCAACCGGATATCGTTCTCCTGGACGTGAACATGCCCGGGATGGACGGGTTCCAATCCTGCGACGAGCTCAGAAGGATGGCCGGCGGGGAGAATATTCCGGTCCTCATGGTAACGGGAACCGACGACCTGGAATCCATCTCCCGGGCATACGAGGTGGGGGCCACCGATTTTGTCATGAAACCCATCAACTGGGTGATCCTGACACAGAGGGTGCGCTATCTCCTGAGGGCCGGAAGGGCCATCATCGAGCTCAGCGAAAAGGAGGCAAGGCTGGCCAAGGCCCAGAACGTCGCCAAGATGGGCTGCTGGGAGCTGAACCCGGAAACCCTCGATTTTATCTGCTCCAGGGAGGTGTGCCGGATCTTCGGAATGGAGCAGAAGGAGACCAGGATCGAGCTGGACGGTTTCCTCAGGGTGATTCACCCGGACGACCGGGACAACCTCGAGGCGGTGCTGAGGAACGCTATTTTGCGCGGGGATATGTTCAGCATCGAGCACCAGATCGTCCTTCCCGACGGCAGCGAGCGGGTGGTGGACCAGCAGGTGGAGTTTCTTCCCGGCAGCGACGGAAAACCGGGGCAGGTGATCGGAACGGTCCAGGACATCACCGAAAGAAAGCGCAACGAGGAACAGCTGCGCCTCTCCTCCAGTGTTTTCGAGAACACCATCGAGGGGATCATCATCACCGATACCAACGGGCTCATCGAGCGGGTGAACCCCGCGTTCTCCTCCATCACCGGGTACAACTCCCGGGAGGTCCTGGGCAGGAACTATCACTTTCTCATGTCCAGCCGCCAGGCCGACGACTTCTACGGCAGCATGTGGGATTCCCTGACCCTGAACGGCTACTGGCGGGGGGAGGTCTGGAGCCGCCGGAAGAGCGGAAACGACTATCCCCAATGGCTCTCCATCGTGGCCATCAAGGATCCGGGGGGCAGGGTCAAGCGAAACGTGGCCATCTTCCACGACATCACCGAGCTGAAGCGAAACGAGGAGAAACTGGAATACCAGGCCTACCACGACAATCTCACCGGCCTTCCCAACCGGAAGCTCTTCCACGACCGCTTGAGAAAGTCCATCGCCTCCAGCGACAGGAAGGATGCGAGGCTGGCGGTCATGTTCATCGACCTGGACAACTTCAAGTATGTGAACGACAGCCTGGGGCACGACACGGGTGACGATCTTCTGAAAACCGTTGCCCAGCGCCTGCAATGCTGTTGCAGAAAAGGGGACACGGTATCCCGTTTCGGCGGGGACGAGTTCGTGATCCTCCTGAAGGAGCTCTGCGAGGGGGTGCAGGGGGTCGCCTGCATCGCGGAGCGGATCATCCGCTCCTTTTCCGAGCCCGTATCCCTGAAGGGACACGAGGTGGTCACCAAGGCCAGCATCGGCGTGACCTTTTACCCGGACGACGGGGACAACATCGAGACCCTGATGAAGAACGCGGACATGGCCATGTACAAGGCAAAGGAGGAGGGCAAGAACAAGTATGTGTTCTACACCCAGGCCATGAACAACGCCGCCGTGAAGAGAATCATGATCCAGACCAACCTGAGGAGCGCCCTGAAGAACGGGGAGTTCATGCTCCACTACCAGCCAAAGATCGATATTGCCACGGGAAAGATCTCCGGCACCGAGGCCCTTTCAAGGTGGCGGCGGCCCGGCAACGAGTGGATCTCCCCGGAGGAGTTTATCCCCATGGCCGAGGAGACGGGGGTTATCTTCGATCTTGGGGAGTGGGTGCTGAGGACCGCATGCCGGCAGACGAAGATCTGGAACGAGATGGGATTTCCAGACCTCACGGTGGCCGTGAACCTCTCCGCAAAGCAGTTCCAGGAAAAGAAGCTGGCGGGGTTCGTGGAGCGCATACTGGATGAAACGGGACTGGAGCCAAGGCTCCTGAACCTGGAGATCACCGAAAACATACTGATGTACGATGCCCACATCGCCATTGCCACCATGGACGACATCACCTCCATGGGGGTCACCCTTTCGGTGGATGATTTCGGTACCGGTTACTCCTCCCTGAGTTACCTGAAGAAGTTTCCCCTGGACGTACTGAAGATCGACAAGTCCTTTGTCAAGGATATCCCCGAGAGCAAGGACGATATGGCCATCTCCGCCGCCATCATCTCCCTGGCCCGGAACCTGGACCTCAAGGTGGTTGCCGAAGGGGTCGAAACCCGGGAGCAACTGGAGTTCATGCGGGACAACGGCTGCCACGAGATCCAGGGCTATCTTGCCAGCAAGCCCGTCTCGGCGGAGGATATTTCCGAAATTCTGAAAAAGGGAAATCTAATCTGAAAGGTAAGAAAGCCGACGAAAATCCAAATCGGTGGAAAAAGTTGCCCCTCTAAAAAAACGATTTTCCCGGCCGTATCCCGAAACGGGAGTGGAATTTGACACCGGCAATCCATCGTACACCGTTCTCTGGAAGAGAAGGATAGAGGTTCCGGGATGCGTAAGGTGAAGGACCGAAAAAATTGGTGGACAATACAGGGGAGGCGATTGTTCGGCTTTGGGCGACACATTGACGGGAAATGATCAGCCCCGGCATCCCCGAGGGCTGGAGACCTGCCGCGCCTGTGATATGAGCTCCGGATGATTCCGTTCCTGGATTGTTCCGGACGTCCGGTTTGGCGACATCGGTATCGCGTTGCTACCGGTAACCGTTTCAGATCGAGATCGAGCGTCCATGCAAAAAGGAACCCGGGGAACCGAGTTCCTTGTAAGCGTGTCGTCACAACCGTGACGCGCCTTGTAACAAATCCCCCATTTTTAAACCGAGCATGGATGCTTCCGTAATGTAGCGTTTCATGGCATGCACCTGTCCCCATGAGGCTCCCGTATATCGACGCGAACCGGGCCCCACCGCCGCACTTAAACCTTCTTGCATGAATAGTTCGGTCAATAGGGTTGACGGCCTGAATCGGAAAGGGGCGTTTCGGGGCGCTCGATCCAACGAAACGTTTCTTTTTGTTACCGGCCCGGGTTACCCGGGCGGGCCGGTAAACGTAACCATCGTATGGTGATGGAAAGCAGCAGACGGTGAACCGGTCGTATGCGTTGCCGTATCACGGCCGGTCCGTCATGGGAGATATATTACATCGGCATTAACGTCATGCGGCGGCGGGACGACGCGCGCCGTGACGGGGCCTGCTTCTCCTCTGCCGGGGCTGCTGGGAATCCCCTGCGGGATTTGCCGCTTTTCCGTTCCGGCGGGAGCGATTGCCCGCTGAACCGCCCTCGCCACCGGCGGAAGTTCCCCTGCCGTTTCCGCCCGATCCACCGGAGCCGTTTCTTCCCTGGGCGGGTCTGCGCCGGGAAGGTACACGGGGAGGCCGTGCGAACTCCCGGTCCTTGCGCGGGGCGGCCACGTCATAGTCGAAATCCTCGATAACCCTGCGCTCCAGGGGGCTCTTCAGGACCCGCTCGATGGCGCGCACGGTGCCGCCGTCGTCGGGGGTCACCAGGGTGAAGGCGTCGCCGGTGCTGGCCGCGCGTCCCGTTCGACCGATGCGGTGGATATACGCTTCGGTGGTGTTGGGGATATCGTAGTTGATCACGTGTGAGATCTGGGAAACGTCGATTCCCCTTGCGGCGATGTCCGTTGCCACGAGGATGCGGAAGGTGCCGTCCTTAAACCCGTTCAGGGCTGCCTGGCGCCTGGACTGGGAGAGGTTGCCCTGGAGGGAGGCTGCGCTGTGGCCCGCCTTCACCAGTCGCTCGCCGAGCTTTTTGGCCCTGTACTTGGTCCTTGTGAACACCAGGACGGAACCTGTGCCCGCATGTTTCAGGAGGTTGAGGAGCATGGGGGTCTTGAGGTGCTGGGCAACGGGGTACACGGCGTGGCTCACGGTGACTGCGGGCGCGATGGTGTCCACCTGCACGGTGGCGGGATTTCTCAGGACCTCCTGGGCCAGGCCCCGTATCTCCTTGGGCATGGTGGCCGAAAGGAGAAGGGTCTGGCGCTTCTTCGGAAGGTGGGTAAGGATCTTCCGGATGGTGGGGAAAAATCCCATGTCGAACATCTGGTCCGCCTCGTCGAGGACAAGGGTCTCGACCCGCTTGAGGTCCACCACCCCCTGGCCGATAAGGTCAAGGAGCCTTCCGGGGCAGGCAACGACGATCTCGGCGCCCCTTTTGAGTTTTGTAATCTGGGGATTTGCCCCGACGCCGCCGTATACCGTCACGGTTCTGAAGCGGGTCTTGTGTCCCAGTTCCAGGAAGGAGTCGTTGATCTGCTCCGCGAGCTCCCTTGTGGGGGCGATCACCAGGGTGCGTACATGACCCCTCTTACCCTGCATGAGCCGGTTGAGAATGGGAAGGGCAAATGCCGCCGTCTTTCCGGTACCGGTCTGTGCCAGGCCCATGACGTCCCTTCCCTCCATGATGGTGGGAATCGCCTGTGCCTGAATGGGGGTGGGGGTAGTGTAGCCCGCCGACGCGATGCCGGCCATGACGCTGGGGTGAAAATCGAATGATTTAAAATCCATGTATGTTGTTTTTCCTTAAAATCCGCCAAGCGGACAATTTCCCGCGCAAGCGGGGGGTTCAGATTACCGCGGTTCGAGGCAGCGCCTATATTACGGTCGGTTTTCCGAGGTCAGGTGAAACGGATGATTGGAATTCATGGTCGTTTGCCTTGAACCTTGAGCGGTTGATAACGGTTCCCCGGTTCGCCGAAGTGCTTGCCCCGGCGAAGGGGGAGAAACTGTGTTGTTGGCGCCCCTTCGGGCTAAATCGGCCGGTCTTACGCGGCCCGCGCGTCTTGTTCGCGCTTGGACAGGTAGTACGCGTAGTCTCCCTCGTAAGTGCGCATCTCGCCGTGATCCACCTCGAATACCCGTCCCACCAGGGAGCGGAGGAAATGGCGATCATGACTCACCAGCACCACGGTGCCGCTGAACTTTTTCAATGCGGAGAGGAGAATCTCCCGGGAGTGGATGTCCAGGTGGTTGGTGGGCTCGTCCAGGATCAGGAAGTTGATGGGCCGGGCCAGAAGGGTCGCCAGGACCACACGGCTCTTCTCTCCGCCCGAAAGGTTTCCGATCCTTTTGTCCACGCTGTCCCCCTGGAAGAGAAACGCCGCGCAGAGGTTCCGGATAACCCCGATCCCGGCAAGGGGAAGGGCGTCCTGAACGGTTTCGAACACGCTCTTTTTGGGATCCAGGATATCCATGGCATGCTGGCTGAAATATCCCGTGGAGAGGTTCGCGCCGAGGGTGACGTTTCCCGATGTGGGTTCGGTCTTTTCCGCAAGCACCTTTAGAAACGTGGACTTGCCGGCTCCGTTCACGCCCACCACGGCAATCTTCTCCTGTCTCCTGATCACGCCGGAAACATTGCCGAAAACGGATTTTACGCCGCCGCCCTCGAGGGACCAGGACTTGGAGAGACCCTCCATGCGCACCACGTCGTCCCCGGAGCGCGGAGGCGCCTCGAACTGAAACTTGATGCTCTTCTGTTCCGCAGGGAGTTCGATGCGCTCGATCTTCTCGATCTTCTTGATACGCGACTGTACCTGGGCGGCATGGGAGGCGCGTGCCGCGAAACGGGCGATAAACTCCTCCTCCTTTGCCAGCATGGCCTGCTGCCGATTGTAACTGGCCGTAAGCTGCTCCCGCCTGATCTCCCTTTCCCTGAGGTAGAAATCGTAATTTCCCGAATAGGTCGTGGTGGTTCCGTTTGCAACCTCGATGATCCTGTCGACGATCCGGTTCATGAAATCCTGATCGTGGCAGGTCATGAGAAGGGCTCCCTTGAACTCGCTCACGAGCCAGTTTTCGAGCCAGACGATGGACTCCACGTCCAGGTGGTTGGTGGGTTCGTCCAGAAGGAGAACATCCGGGCAAACGGTAAGGATCCTCGCAAGGGCGATGCGCATCTTCCACCCGCCGGAAAAGGTTTCCACGGATCGGTTGTAATCGGCGGGACCGATACCGAGGCCCGTGAGAACGCTCTGGGCCCTGGACTCAAGGTCGTATCCCCCCATGTTTTCGAACGCCTCGGCGGCATTGCCGTACTCCTCCAGGAGGGCGGCCATCTCGTCGTCCCCCATGGGTTCGGCCATGGCAAGCTCCATTTCCCTGATTCTTTCACCGAGGCGCACCACGTCTCCTGCGGCGCTCATCACCTCGGAAAGGGCCGTGCCCGACGACATCTCGCCCACATCCTGGGAAAAATAACCGATCCTTGTCTTTTTTCCCCGGGAGATCTCCCCCGAATCCGCCTCCTCTTCGCCAACGATAAGCCTGAACAGAGTTGTCTTGCCGGTGCCGTTGGGGCCTACAAGCCCTGTGCGGGAGCCGGGAAGAATCTGTAAACCGGCGTTCTTGAAAAGAATTTGTGATCCGTGCTGTTTTGTGATCCGGGTCAGGTGAATCATTGTGAGAAACTCCGAAGAAAAAAAGCCCATAGCTAACACGACATGTCAAAGGATGCAAGTGCATTTTTTAAAAATAAAAGACTTAAGCGGAACCTTAACTGAATGGGAAAATCTGATCCGGCAAATCGGCACGGAAAAACCGACTCCCACTTATTACGGAACCAAACCGGCAGATCCCTGTAAAAAGTGGTTCCCGTGTATATGGAATTAAGCCGACAGATCTCTTGAAAGGGTGTTCCCGTGTATATGGAATTGAGCCGGCGGATCCCTGGAAAGGGTGGTTCCCATGTATATGGAATTGAGCCGACAGATCCCTGGTAAAGCTGGTTCCCATGTATATGGAATTAAGCCGGCAGATCCCTGGAAAGGGCGGCTCCCATATAAATGGAGTTAAGCCGGCAGATCCCTGGAAAAGGTGGTTCCCGTGTATATGGAATTAAGCCGGCAGATCCCTAAAAAGGGTGATTCCCATGTATATGGAATTAAGCCGGCAGATCCCTTGAAAGGATGGTTCCCACATATATAAAAATGAGCCGGCAGACCTCCGGAGTGGGAGGGTGGCGAATTCAAAAAACGGAACGGTTGACGGCTCTAAAGACGTTAAAAGCAAGGGTTACTTCGGGACCCTCCGATAGATCGCCCCAAGGATATATTATCGATTAATTAACCGCCGACAAGCGGTGCGAACCTGATGTGGAAATATCTGTTTGTTTAACGAATCTTTCCGATTTAAAAAAAACGGGTCTTCTAGTTGCCGGGTTGACAGCGGCTAAGTTGAATCGGCAAGCAGTAGTGTGAATGCGCATTAATCATACATATTGCTTTGCGAGGAAAACTTGGATGATTATAGTCATAAAATCATTGTCTGAATTAATCCCCGTATCCAGTACCTGAATTCTCCCTTCCTCATGCGAGCATTTGCCCGGCCGGACCTCCATATTGCCATGTTTAAAAGCGGGGAGTGTATCACCATCTAATTGCCCATGTAGTATCGGCAAGGAGGGTATATGGAAAAAAGGGCACACCCAAGGACGGCATTCGCGGCCCCGGTTTATTTCGCCGGGCCCGGCCACGGTTACCAGCGCTATACCGAGAACAGATCCCCCGGAGGACTGCTCATTCGAGCGGGGGATCGGATAGAGCCCGGCACGGAGCTGACACTTTGCTACCCCAGCCAGGGCATCAGCCTCAAAATGAAAGGATTCGTGGTCAGATCCGGAGAGCGGGGGCTCGGCCTGATTCTCACCGCGACATACTCTCCGAGATCTCTTCTTGCACCCGATAGAAGGCTGGGAGAGCTTTTGAACGCCGGACGCTTCACGCCCATGGAACAGTTCTGTATCCGGAAATATCTTCAAATATACCAGGATCTGGAAGCCGGACGCTGCAAGCCCGACTCCGAGTTACACCACCGCTTCGTGCGTGTTTGCATGGGATTGGAACTGCCCCGCACGGTACATGAAACAGCCTATATGAAATGGAAGAGCAACCGCCCGGGAGGGGAGTCGGATGATTTTGCTTCGGGTTAACGGGGCGCTGTGGAGGAGTATCTATCCCTCTCGTCAAGAAGCGGGAAGCGCGTAAAACCGTGGGAACGTTTACCGGGTGAATGATTTCCGGGTGAATGATTTCCGGGTGAATGATTTCCGGGTGAATGGTCTCCGGGTGAATGGTCTCCGGGTGAATGGTCTCCGGGTGAATGGTTTCAGGTGATTCGGATGGTTGACGTGAACTCCCGGGAGGTTGTATGTGGATGAAATGATGGAACAATATATGGAATTATGGAGTGTGAAATGGAGAAGATTGAAAAAAGGAGACACCGTAGGAAGAAAAATATATCGCCGACATACCTTTCAAGTCCCATCGGGCTTCGCAAAACATATAGCCGCGATATTTCCAGGGGGGGCATGCTCATTCGCACCGTGGCGAGGATCGTTCCCGGTACAAAAATGACGTTGCTGTATTCAGTTGACGGAAACAACAAGGTTTCCGAAGGGGTTGCAGTACGAACCGGTGAAGATGGGATCGGAGTACGTTTCCGGTAATTATTCGTCAAACCATGAGGAGGTGAGGGGGAGGCCGAGAAAGTGATTTCCCTTTTCAATAAACAGCAGTTCGAAGAGTCGTTCAGAATTATCTCAGAGTGTTGATGATTACTTTTATGGATTCTTGCCGTTCACCACACCCGTAGTGACGATGGCAAATTCTTCCGTGTAGATGTGAATGAAATAATCTGCTCCGTAATCATACTTGTGAATATGTTTTCCCGTCCCTCTCGCTTTGATAGATAAAAATTCTCATTTTCGATATTTGATGATAAGTAAAGTTATTACAGTGTGTTATGTGGGGCTGTGGTTTGCGGCGAGAACGGTGGTGGGTTGATTTTTTAATTATTTAAGAGAGTTAGTTTGACAGGGGAATCCCATTCGGATATTATGGTAGAAATGCCTCCAAAAAAAGAGAAACCCCGTGGAGAACGGCCATTCTCCATGGGATCCGAATTAAAATCAATCAATTATTGGGAGGAATATCAGAATGGGCGAAAAAGTCAAGCCTTACCATGGGCGCCGTAAAGGATTTTCCTTCAAGGGCAATAAGAAACAACTCAGTATGATTCAATCCAATATGAAAAAGGCGTTCGGGCGCGATGTGACCGTTGGCAAGATGACGTTGCTGTTGAATAATTTTGCTAGGGTTCGCTGGCAGGTTCACTATACATCCGAAATGTAACATTTCGGAATCATGAGTGATGCAGTCAATGTGATCCAGGCTTTGAGTTTTCGAAAAAACCAAACCCATCTAAAACGCTTTGACCGGAAGATAGCGTGGCGTTACGTGCTGACGATAATGGCGAAACGCTTATTGCGCGATACCTTGGATTCATGGAAAAAGTGTTGTGATCGAGGCAGAACTGTTCTATTTGACAATCGGCTATCGGCTATCGGCTATCGGCTATCGGCTGTCGGCTGTCGGCTGTCGGCTGTCGGCTGTCGGCTGTCGGCTGTCGGCTGACGGCTGTCGGCTGTCGGCTGTCGGCTATCGGCTGTCGGCTGTCGGCTGTCGGCTGTCGGCTATCGGCTGTCGGCTGTCGGCTGTCTCGACTCCACGGTTTACGTACTACATGCGTATATGGATAGACGCGGCGCCATACAAGGAAATGGAATCGGGCAAGTCGGAAATACCGCCGTTATCCGTTGGAACGTCCGTACAATATAAATGCTTCAATTAAAAAGGTTGTTTTGTTCATGGCAATACCCTGGAAGACCCTCGACAGCTTTATCACGGAAGATGAAGGAAAACTGGAACTCAAACAGCGCGGTGAAAAGGACTTTCTGATAACCCTTGGGCCGCAGGTGCTGATGAACAGCATGGCGCAGAGATCGGAGATGGAACTCGGCAGGCTCGGTTGCAGGGGGCTTGATAGTAAAACCGCGCCGACGGTTCTGGTGGGGGGGCTGGGAATGGGATGCACCCTCAGGGCGGTACTCGATTCACTGCCTCCGGACGCAAAGGTTGTCGTGGCGGAACTCAACCCCCGCATCGTTCAGTGGTGCAGGGGACCCCTCGGGCCGTTAACCGACGGCGCCGTGTCCGACCCCAGGGTCAGCGTTGTAACGGGGGACGTGGCCCGTGTTATTCAGGAATATGCCGAGGACTCCAAAGGACTTCGTTTCGATTCCGTTATCATGGATCTCTACCGCGGCCCCCATGCCCGTACCCATAAAACCGACGATCCCTTATACGGCAGCCGCGCGGTTGACCGAACACGGTCCATTTTAAAACCGGGCGGAATTTTAGCCGTGTGGGGAGAGAACCCGGACGATGGGTTTGTCAAGCGCATGATCGCCGCCGGTTTTTCCACCACTTGCAAGCGCCCCGGCAAGGGGGGGTATCGCCACGCCGTATTTCTGGGAGTAAAGGGAAAATCTTAATTTGAACGGTATCAATGGCTGAACATTGATGCCTCCCCTGCATGCAGTGATCACGAAGGTAAAAATCTTGAAGTTTTTACTTGACACATGGATCGAAATGTACTCTTTATGGGGCAAATAATTCTTCGGGTGCTTGTAATGAGCGTAAAAGGGAACTCCGTGAAAATCGGAGACGGGCCCGCCGCTGTAACCGGGAACGAAGGCCGCAATATGTCACTGATCCGAAATGGATCGGGAAGGCGCGACCTGTAGAATGATCCGGAAGTCAGAAGACCTGCCTGAGGAATGAGTGCAATGCTCGTGGACGGAGTACGGCTCAAAGATCTATATGGATAAAAAGGGATATCCCGGATCGATTTAAATATCGTTCCGGGATTTTTTTTGTGTAAAATTCCAGAGTCATGGAATATTATCTGACGAGCCTTTCTCCCCGCGCACCATGGCGTTATGATTCCGTGTGCCGCTTGTCCGGGGTCATTAATCGATATTTTTTCAATTGCTTGGCGTGCTGAAGAGGGAGTACGGGTTCCGTGGTTCCCATTCATACTGAATAACGTTTATAAACTTCCAATCGTGTTTGTTAACGCTTTGGAAAAACAGAGTATATAATTAATTGCCAACTCAGGAGAAGAAGATGAAAAGAAGCGTGTCCACTTGTTTGCTGGTACTGTCCGTTGTTCTGTTTTCAGTCGTGACCTGCTTTGCCGGCCACGGAGAAGCGCGCCCGGAGAAAAAGGGAATTCTGCTGGTGGCATTCGGCTCCAGCATGCCCCAAGCCCAGGTTTCCTTTGAAAATATCGACAAGGCAGTCAAGGCAAAATTCCCCGGTGTTGCGGTTCGCTGGGCCTATACTTCCGCCATTATCCGTCACAAGCTGGCCAAGCAGGGAAAGATCCTGGACTCCACCGCCATCGCCCTTGCAAAGATGATGGAAGAGAACTTCACCCATGTTGCCGTCCAGTCCCTTCATACCATCAGGGGAGAGGAGTACGACGACCTTGACGCCACCGCCAAGGCCTTCATGCACATGCCCCAGGGGATCTCCAGGATCGTTGTGGGCGCGCCCCTGCTCTCCGTTGAAAGCGACATGGAAGCGGTCGTGGACGCCATTATCGCCAACAGCCCCAAGCAGCGTAAAAAAGAGGACGCCCTTGTACTGATGGGTCACGGCTCCCCCCATCCCGCGAACGCCTTCTACGCCGCGCTGATGTTCCATCTCCAGAGGAAAGACCCCAATATCTTCGTGGGCACCGTTGAAGGCGCTCCCGAAATCGATGAAATCCAGGAGATGCTCAAGGAGAAGAAGATCAAGAAGGCATACCTGATGCCCTTCATGTCCGTTGCCGGCGACCACGCCAGAAACGACATGGCGAGCGACGAGGACGATTCCTGGAAATCCATTCTCACCAAGTCCGGCATCATGTGCGAGACCGTTCTCAAGGGAACCGCCGAATTCGACAACATGGTGGATGTATGGGTTGATCACCTTGCCCAGGCAATGGAGCATCTGTAATTTACATGACGCAGTATTGAAACCGGTATGGAGCAGTCAAGGATATCGGTATGAAACGGTTAAAAAAATCCCGGGCTGAAGGGTTTCGGTCCGGGATTTTTTATGCGCAAGGCGCCTTGGTTCCGGTGGGGACGGGGCAGTGGAAGGAATGTTGATTTGAATAAAAGACGCGGTATACTCCTCCTCCCGATTTTTGCACTTGCCGCAGCCCTGCCGGGGCCGGCGTCCAGCGAGGATTTTGCTTCAAAAATCAAAAAGCCGGTGGAAAAGGGCATTGCGGTTCGCCTGGCAACCCAGGAAAAAGAGGATAAATGGGCAAGGGAACGTGAAAAGCGGATCTCCGAGCTTTCCATGCTGGAAACGGAAAACCGGATGCTCATGGATAAAAGGGACGCCCTTTTATCGGAGGCGGGTAAAAAACGCGAGACGGTTGCCGAATTGGAGCGAAAGCGATCGGAACTGTCGAAAATCGCAAGGGAGATGCAGCCCTTTCTGGAATCACTTTGCCGGCGCATGGCAGGGATCGTGGAAAGCGGTTATCCCTTCCAGAGGGAGGAGCGGCGCCAAAAGGTTGGAGAGCTTTTGAGCGTTGTGGAGGACCCGGGGACCGGGATCTCCGAAAAGTTCAGAAGGGTGATGGAAGGACTTTTCGCGGAGGCCGGTTACGGAAACGGCATCGAGGTATACAGCCGGCGGATCGAGGTGGAGGAGAGCGAGATAACGGCCTCCGTTCTGAGGCTGGGCCGGGTGGCCCTATTCTTCCTCTCTCCCGACGGAAAAAGATCCGGTTTTTACGATATGGCGGAGGGGGCTTACAAGTTCCTTCCCGAGGCATTCAACAGCCGGATCGCAGGCGCGGTTGCCATGGGTGAAAAAAGACGGACGGCCGAGATCCTCGAGCTGCCCCTTGGGAGGATCGGAAAATGATGAGCAAAGCGATCCGGTTGACCCTGATCTTCGGGGCGTTGTTGATGGCCGTGCCCTCGTATCTACCCGCGGCGGATATGCGGGCGGCAATGGTTGCGGCAAGGGAGAAAAAAGCCGAGCTCCTAAAAAAAACGGCCGAAAAGGAAGCGGCGGCAAGAGGGGAAGCCGAGGAGAGCCGGAAGCGGATCACCTCGGACCGGTCGGCCCTCATCGGGGCCATTGAAAGAATCAAGGCTGAAAACCTGGCGTTCAAGGAGGAAAGCGCGCGCCTGGAAGAGGAGATCAAGACCCTTTCCGAAAGCGAGGCCGGGCTGAGGGAGCGCATCGCCCGGATGGATGCGGCGGCCCGGGAGCTTTCCGGTTATGCGGCCGGCTTTGCAAGGGATCTGGACCTTCTGGTTTCAAGGAGCCCCCAGAGTGCTCTTGTCCCGGAAAGGGAAGAACTGCTTGCTCCTCTCTTGAAAAAGGACCCGTCCCCCGGCATGTCCCATATCAGGGCCATGACCGATCTCCTCCTAGAGGAGATCGAGCTGAGCGGCGAGGTGCGCATTGAAGAGGGGATGTTCGTGGACAGGGCCGGGAAGGAAACTTCCGGCGAGATCCTTATGCTGGGCAACTTCTCCTCGGCCTACAGGACCGAAGAGGAAACGGGGTTTCTCCTCTATTCCGAGAACAGCCGCCGCATGTTTGCCCTGTCCAGGCTGCCCGGAGCCGGCACCGTGAAAAAACTCTCCGCATACATGGACGGCAAGGCGGACGCGGTTCCCATGGATATTACAAAGGGCGCCGCTTTGCGTCAGTTGACCCACAGGAGAACCCTTGCCGAGCAGGTACGGGGCGGAGGGCCCATTGTCTGGCCCATTCTGGGGATCTTTGTGGTTGCCGTGCTGATCATCCTCGAACGTTCCATCTTTCTTTTGCGCAAGAGAACCAACTCCGACCGGATGATGTCCGCCGTCAGGGAACAGATCGCCCTTGGAAACTGGGACGGGGCGGCCGAATACTGCAACCGGCACAGGGGAAAACCCCTGGCAAGGGTGCTCTCGGCCGGAATGGTGTTTAAAAGCATGGAAAGGGAGGATATGGAAAATGCCCTCCAGGAGGCGATCCTCAGGGAGATACCCCCCCTCGAGCGCTTTCTCTCCACCCTCGGCATGCTGGCGGCCATCAGCCCCCTCATGGGCCTCCTGGGAACCGTGACCGGCATGATCAACACATTCCACGTGATCACCTACCAGGGCACGGGAGACCCCAGGCTCATGTCCGGCGGTATCTCCGAGGCCCTGGTGACCACCATGCTGGGGCTCTCCGTTGCCATACCGGTGATGGTCGCCCACACGATCCTGACCCGCAAGGTGGACGGCGCAGTCGGAACCATGGAGGAGAAGGCGGTGAGCCTTGTGAACACCATCTTCAAGAGCAGGAACGGCGGATGAATTCGGTGATCTCCGCATTTTTTTCGGATCTGTTCGCGCACATCAACACGGGCGGTGTCGTGATGCCGGCCCTGGTGGGGGTGTCGGTGGTGATGTGGACCCTGATCATCAACCGCGCCCTGTTCTTCCGGCGGCTCCATGTTCGGAACATCAGCCGCAAGGAGGCCGGGGAGCTGGTGCGGGAAGGGCGCTTCCCGGACCCTGAGCGGGGAAAAGGGGCCACCAGCCTTCTCGTCGCCGAGTTCCTGACCCACAGGAGCGGAGATCCATCCGTGGATCGCTTCATCCTGGATGAGACCGTGATCCGGCTCAACGGGGACATCGACCGCATGCTCTGCCTCATCGGGGTGCTGGCGGGGATTGCCCCCCTCCTGGGACTCCTGGGAACGGTGGTGGGGATGATGGGCGTGTTCGACGTGATCGCCATGTTCGGCACCGGAAACGCCAAGGCCATGGCGGGGGGTATCTCCGAAGCCCTGATCACCACGCAAACCGGGTTGTTCGTGGCAATACCGGGGCTTTACATGTGGAATTTCCTCGCAAGGCGCGCCGAAAACCTGAAACAGCGGATCGCCTCGGTGGGAATATACCTCAAACGGTACGTATGATGCCCCGCAGTACGGGACGGCATTGAACATCGTCGTATGGGTGCCGGGAGGGTTCTGTTCGGGCCGTTAATGGAGAGAGGATTTTGGATGTTGTGTTTGAGCCGAACTGCCCGCTGTTCCGGCGCACACAGAGTACGGCAAGCAATATTCCGGCTCTCGGGTTTAAGGTAACGGCTGAAGCGATCTTTCGCGGTGCGTTGATCAGGGAAGCGCTTAAAAAGAATGCGGGTAAGAAAAACAGTGGGCTCCGGGAGCCTCCGGTACCGTTAATGATAGAGTTAAGGTGATAAAATGATCAATATTACGGCGGCTCGAAAGGCCGGGAGAAAGCAGCTTGAGCTGAACATGGCGCCGCTTATCGATATGGTGTTTATCCTCCTGATTTTTTTTCTGGTGACCACGAGTTTCGTGAAGGAGACGGGGGTGAGCGTGAACCGTCCCTCCGCGGCCACCGCCGAGAGCAGGGAAAAGGCGGGGATCTTTATCGGGATCACAGAGGATGGGCGGGTGTTCATGGAAAGCGAGGAGGTGGCCGTCCATGCCGTTCGCGCCCATGTGGAGCGCGCCCTTGCCGAGAACCCCGGCAGCGGGGTTGTGGTGGTGGCCGACCGGGGCAGCCGCATGGGGGTTACCGTGGAGGTGATGGACGCCTGTCGCCTTGCCGGAGCGCCCGATGTTTCCATTGCCGCCGAAGAACCCGGAAACGGAGGGCATTAGGCGGTGGACAACGCTTTCGAGGGTGCAAGAAGGCTCTTTACCGTGGTTGCCTGGACGCTTGCGATCAGCCTCTCCATACTGCTGAATCTCGGGCTGTTCAGCCTGATGCCCAAGCTTCTCACGGGCGGTATCGGCGAGCCGGAACCGCCCCTGGCCGCAAAACCGGTTCACGTGATCCGGGTGAAAAAGCAGACGGAAGACCGGAAAAAGAAAAAAGAGATTCAAAAGGCCGTGGAGAAGCGAAAGGAGCCGGAAAAGCGCAAACCCAAGCCCCCTACCAGGGTTCGGAAAGTCACACCCAGGTCCGCGGACCTGCCGTTCAAGCCGGCAAGGTCCGTTCCAAGGCCCTTGATTGATCTGCCCGACATCCCCCTGGCGACCTTTGCCGTGACCGCGCCGGTGGAAGCGCCCGTGGAAGCGCCGGCACTCGTTGCCGCCCCGTCCCCCGCGCCCGCGCCTTCGCTACCGACGCTCAAGGATAGTTACGGGACCTTCGAGATCGACAACCCCCTGATTCCCCTTGCCCAGGGCCCGCCCCTGTACCCTTTCAGCGCAAGGAGAAGGGGCGTAACCGGAGCGGTCAAGGTGAAGTTCCTGGTGGGAATGGAGGGCCGTGTGGAAAAGGTCCGGATCCTTGAATCGAACCCGGGAAAGATATTTGACGCAAGTGTTGTGAAATGTGTCTCCGCCTGGCGTTTCACCCCCGGAACGGTTGGGGGCAGGAAGGTCAAAACATGGGCGAGCACGACCATCAAGTTTGAACTGGAGTAGGGAATGATCTCAAACCACCATCGGAAAACATGTAAAACCGGGAAATGCGAAATTCCCGTGATGCTTCCGCTCCTTTTTTTTCTGCTGTTTCTCCTGTTTCCCTTCTGGGCATCGGCGGACTTTCGGAAGCATCCGGAAAAGATCCCCGTTGCCGCGGCAAGGGCTATCGCAAAGGCTCAGACACTGGCAAAGGCCGGAAAAACGGATGCGGCACTAAAGCTCCTCGAACGGTTCAAGGCAAAGGGTGATTGTGGAGACGCTGCGGGGGCCTCGGGAGTATACTGCCATTTCCAGGTGGATTTCAACATGGGCAACCTCCATATGGTAAAGGGGCTGCATAAATCCGCCGCGGACTGTTACCGCATCGCGGTGGATCGAAACCCCATTTTTTTCCCCGCATGGATCAACCTGGCCTCGGCCTGCAATGAGCTGGGGCGCTTCAAGGAAGCGTCGACCGCTTTTGTAAGGGCATACGAAACATCCGAAACCCCGAAAGCGACCCATCTCTATTACGGGGCGGTTTGTTCTATCCAGGCAAAGGATCGTTCCGGCGCGCTGAAGATATTCGAGCGTCTCCTGGGGGAGCACGGCGACAGTTTCAGGGTTGAGTGGCGGGAGGCCCTTGTCTCCGTGCTGCTGGATATGAAACATGAAAAACGGGCCCTTCCCCATATGGAGCGCCTTGCAAGGGAAACAAAGGGGAAAAGGAAGATCCGTTGGCAGGAGATGCTGCTCTACCAGTACATGGCACTCGGGCTTGATAAAAAAGCGTACAAGTACGTCAGTTTCCTCACGGCCACCTATCCCCTGGAGTCCAAGTGGTGGAAGGGGCTGGCCCATTTTCATCTCGGAAAAAGCCGCTACCGGCAGGCCCTCGTGGCCCTTACGGTTTACGGAGAGCTTTCGCCCCTCACGGAAAAGGAGCAAAAGCTGGTGGCCGATCTCAACTTCACCCTGGGGATTCCCGTGGAGGGGGTTCGCCATTACCTCCGGTTGATCGAGGGAGGAACCCTATCGGTGGAGCGGGCAAAGCGTGTCTGCATGGGGTATCGCTCCCTTCACCTGAAGGAAACCGCACTTGAGTGGGCCGAGCGGGGGCTTGCCCTTGGTGATGACCCCGATCTCTTAATGATCAAGGCCAACCTCGTGTACGAACTTGAGCGGTTCGAGGAGGCTTCCCGGCTTTTCCGGGGGATCGCTATAGAGGGTAAAAAGGGGGCTCCCGGTGCATGGATGATGGCCGGTTATGCGGCCCTTAACGCGGGAAACATCACCGGGGCTCGCAATGCCTTTAATAAAGCGGCGGGGTTCAAGGAAAAGAAAAAGGAGGCCCATAGGATACTTGCCCAACTGATCCATTATTGATCCGATGCTGAGTGGTGGGGGATTTTAGGTTTATTGGTGAGTCAATAGACCTCCCGGAAGAAAGGTGCCGGGTATCCGG
>PPCM01000834.1_pt1 | contig 18796 bp, 12 predicted proteins | sample 1555541 | NCBI WGS metagenome assembly PPCM01 (sample SAMN05284479, study PRJNA326546) | Marine sediment metagenome, whole genome shotgun sequencing project. | isolation source: marine sediment | place: Germany: Wadden Sea | collected 2012-09-05 | reverse complement strand
CAAAGTGGCTCAAAATTTCATGAGCGAGTGGCTCACTTTTTCGTTGACAAACACAAGTAGTGATTTTCTCGTTTGTTTCATGTTAACCTCCTAATTTTAGTGTAGTGTTGCAGTGGCATTATACCCTGTAGTTAGGAGGACATGTCTTCACTTCATTATTGGGTTGTTTATGGGCATGATTGGTCCAAATTATACTGACTACTACACTCTAGCTCTCTTTGATGAAAATAAGAAAGCCCTCGGCTGAGGACTTTCTGGAAATTCCAATTATGAACTTAGTTTTCTTTGTATCTACTTCCCAATAGCATACTGGACATTTATAACCTAATGCATCTTCTATCGATTAAATGCTTATATTTTTTCGGTAGTCATTGGTGAATTGATGATTAACAATTTATTAGTTATTTAATAAAAACGGGACATGTTTGCTTGGTACATTTAATCGGTGTGTTATAAATCAATGTAGCTAATTGACTCAATAATCAATTTGTACTAATCAGTAGTTAAAAACAAATGCGCTTTTGCAATTTTTGAATACGCCATTCTTACTATTGATAAATCTAACTTTTTTGCTAGGATTAGAATAAATCAAGTCGCTTTCATCAAATTTTACTTCATAGCCATCTAGGAAAATTTGACCGTTTAAAGAAATAATGCCTTTGCCAATCTTCGCACTTATTTTTACATCTTCTTCTCTAGAAATCACTTCAAATTTTCTCTTACTTACATTAAAATCAAAAACCTCTTCATTCTCAACCCACCATTTGTTTTCATGCATCCAGCAAATTAGATTTTTATTTCTATCATACAAATTAAGAGACACTAGCATCTCAGTACCGTTGTTCTTGATTGTGATTATATTCTCTCCATTACTTTGAATAATATTTGGTGTATTAATTAGTGTATTACTTCCTATTTTTATAATACAATCCTGTGGTATTGATAAAAATCCAGCAGAACGATTTACTGTTCCAGTCAACTCTAGTCGCCTATCTAATAACTGACTCTTGGTTATGGAACCTTTATGTACTAATTTATGGCAATTTGGGCATAGTAAAATTAAGTTTGCTGCTTGATTACTACCTCCCTCTGAGTATAATTCTATGTGATGTCGTTCCTTCAGGTTTGTTCCACACCAAGCGCATTTCATTCCGGAACTTTTATCTACTTCATCTTGATCTTCCTTTTTTATATAACGTGACTTCTTAACCATTCTACTCACCTGTTCTCTCAACATTAACTAAGATTCAAATTGTTGCCTAACGTTCCCGGTGGACGCCCTCTGGTTACAAAACATAAAGTTCTAAACCAACTCAGAGTTTGAAATCACCACAAACTTTGTAACCGCAAGGTGTCTTTTGGGAACGGACGTATTATAGGATGTTTTTTTCGTTTATATGAAAGTACTTAGTTTCTACTCTCGCTTTTCAGTTAAATACTGATTCATATAGTTTGTAAATTTCTTGTTGAAACCCAATGAACGTTTACTTACTTCTAACATCATACCAAAAATCCTATTTTCCAACTGAAACAATAATCTACCAGCTGGTCTTCCAATCTCATTACCCTCTTGATCACTATATGTAGAAACGACTCTTACATCAGGACTAAATTCATCTAGAACACCGTTAGTTAACGATTCATTTAGCATTGATTTGTTTGTTAATTGATAATACAGATCGAGTTCGTTGTTATCAAATTTAATGTTTGGATGAGTTTCTAAAAGATCTCTTCTAATTGATAAATATTCACCTAACGACCTATTGTTCTCCTGGCAATCTACACATATTGCAATGAAATGCTCAAATGAAATTGTAAGTTTTGGCTTTTCTGTATCTCTGAAATACTTATCATTAAGAACATGGATACTAGAGGATAAAGCATCTATTGGATACATTGAAAGATGTACATAGATAAAATCAAAATCACGTGTATAACCCTCGATTGCAACTTTTTTATTTTTCTCCTCAAACATAAACACTTCGTTTTTCTCTATATAACTTGCAACATTATCTAGGGTCTCATAAGCCTTTTTCAATTTATTGTTAAGTTTATGAGTAATCTCTTTATCAGATGAAGCCTTTCTCAAATCGATTGTACCTGACTTACATTCTGTAATTATCAAACAGCAACCATCTCGAATAATCAAATCTATTTCTGATTTTTTCTTAGGTTCATGATAGAAAACATTTTGAACAGATTTATTGTAGAATTGTGATGTAAAACCATATACGATTTGCTCAAATCCAGTCCCTTTTCCAGCTGAGTAACGTTCTGATATAGACCATTTTCTATATTTTCTCTCAACATCATATAAAATGTAATCCAAAAAATCATTTATCCAAAATATAAATATGTTCTCTCCGTCCATAAACAGATGAACATCTTTAAGGATTTCTATATCGTGTTTGTCTATGTCTAAGGCAAACAACTCGCAAAACTTTTTATAGTTGTCTTCAGTAATAGAACAACATACTTTCTTCAACTCAGTTATACCAACCAGAAAGTCTTTGCGCCCAAATATTGATTTAATTGCAGATTTAGAAATTGATAAATTTGTGAATGAATATGTCTGTAAAAATAATAGATAGTATACTATCGAATGAACAATTCTATACAAATCTAGTCGTTCAAGTTCTATTAATACAAAATAATCGTTTTCCATTGAATCAAGTAGTAACCAGATATACATTAGTTGAAATGAAAAAGAACTTGGTTGTAGTGTTTCCAATTCTGAGACTAATTCATTATATTCATGATTTATCTTTTCATTTAATAGTTCGGACTCAAATTCTTTGATTTTTGGTTCAATATCTTCGAGACTATGAATATCACTTTTATAAATTTTCAATGCAGTCTCCAGAGATAAAGGCTGACCATAATCGTATGAGAAATCACCATAACGCTTGTATAACTCTTTCATTAAATCATTCATTTAAACCCCACCTTATGAATTTGCATATCTCAATTACGATTCTCATTAATGTATATGTCTTTAGATCAATACCATGAGTTTAGAACATATTTCCGATTTGATTGAGTGAGCTCTACTCTCTTATTTTATAAGTTGAAACTTGAATTGTGAGTCCAAAATAAACTTAGAAAACAATGTCCTATAACTCAGTTTTTACCTACTTTCAGAAACATCTATATATACTTCTATTTCCACACCCAAATGTTCCACAACTATAAATTGTTACTAGATTTTAGACATACAAACAAACACACCCATACCGTAGCTATGCCCTCACTTGGTTATATTCACTATCTTTGCTCTCATACGCGGACAGAATTTTGGGTTATCGTAATACTTCTTTCACTAAGTATATTACAGTTCGTATAGGTTTGTAATCCTTATTATGGAAACTATCGTATGTATTTTTTTAAACTTAGATAGATCAGAGTTGTTTTGTATGACACTGTATACCTACAGGCTTATATTCTTCAAAATAGAAGCAATTCATTATTTTAGCTAGTTGTTCTGTAGATTTATAAGCCCCGCCTTAACTTCATTGAATCATGGAAAAAACAGTTATTAAATAGTTGTACATCAAACTCAGCTAACATTGTGGTTAATTCTCTCTCTGGAATTAAAAATGAACCTAATACATCAAATAACCTAGCCAAAGTTTCTCTATCACTCACAGGAATTTCTGTTAATATCATTTCACCACTGCGATCAAGGTTCTGTGCATAAATTACAAGTATCTCTCTAGAGTTCATTATCCATGCATTATTTTTGCCATATGCTGCACATGTCATCTGAAAATCATCAGTTAACATCAGTTTATATATGCACCTCAAAAATTTTAGTTTCTCTTCTTTAGTTATTTGCCTTGAACTATCAAACATATTAATCTCCGTTCAGTTTGGGTTGTAATTATCGGGTTGTAATTATACAACCAGTATACCGAACGTATGTTCTTGTGTAAATGCAAAAACAACCTATACGAGATTATATGTCATTACAACTTACAACTCAGGATATTAATCTATTTAAAGCAGTCAAAAACTACTATATGGATCAGGGATTTTCACCTTCATATCGGGAACTTCTAGAAATTTGCAATGAGAACTCTTTGTCTACAGTCAAGAGGCGACTAGACCGTTTGGAGGCGATGCGATATATTACGCATAAAGTTGGTGTGGCAAGGTCAATTCGGGTTGTTTAGGTTTTTTTAGCATTGAAAAAGCGATGTAGGAACCTACATCGCTTTTGGAGACTCCTTAAGCATTTAATACTTATTCATACTTTAGTTTTATTTCTTTTATGCTCTTAGGTAATACTTTTGTCATTGCAATAGTATGCCTTAGCCTACTACCAGCTGATTTATCACCAGCAGACTCATAGTCTAAACTTCCCGTTAGTTCTTCAAGATATGGTACTATCGAGGGTTTGGAAACTATAAAAGATAAGACCGATTTTAATAACCACTCGCAGCTTATTCCCCACTTTTCAGATTCACAAGAAACATCAATTTTTAATTTTTCATGCTTCCATTCATTAAAAGCATCATCGAAGTGAATGCTATAGTCTATGTTCCCTTGGATCAGCTCAATATCAACAAACTCTCTCAACATATTGGCTCTATTATCATCACCCATGTCACTCAATTCTTGTATTTGCTCGTAAATAATTCTTAAGGTTTCATCATCAACTACTTGAACACCATTTACATTTCTTACTTTAGAGCCGATTAAACCAAGAATATGATTCGCATCAATCACTTGGGTACCAGATAATTTAGTTCTACCGACCAATGTCCTTATTTCAATAGGATCGTGTTCGGTATCTCCATTTTTGGTAAGGTTTTTATAGGCTCCTACATATTTTAACCAAGTGTGCTCATCTAATCCAAATGTAGTGTCATCCCATTTATACTCATAATACTGCTTAACAAAGTTCAACTGTTCAGCTGCATCTTTAAAAGAAAGTATAAAGATTTCCTTCGCTTCATCATTAGACTCAATCAATTGCCAGTCAGAAGGATTTTGAAGCGTTGGAATCATCTCTTCAATCTTTACATTGAGTTTTCTTACAGAATTTTCGTAGGTATCAACAATTGCTTTGCTACTTCTTCCACCACTACCATATAGTCTTAGTGCGGTGTCTACTGTTTCTTTTGTTATTTCCGGATATTTGAAATTAACTATTGTACCAAACTCTTTTCCATTACCATAAACGCGATTTGTTCTTGAATACGCTTGTACAAGACTCTGAAGTTCCATGGAACGATCTACGTACAAAGTATTCAGTCTTTTAGAGTCATAACCTGTTAGCAGCTGCTCTGCAACTATAATTAAATCAATGTTTTTTGAGTTCCTTCCACTACCTCCACGTGTAGCTCTTTCAATAACATCATCAAAATAAGCTAATTCTCCATGTTTTTTATCTCCTGCAACAAATTCAATTCCAGTAAATGCAGCGTAATCATTAAACATTGTTTCCACTACATCTACAGCGACATTATCAGGATCATTTTCATTACCGAAACTAAATGTCATAGCAACATTTAAATCCATATCACGCTCTTTTAATTGCTTAATGAACTCGTTATAATATGCAATAACTCGGTTTTTGTATTTCACAGTTAAGATAGCGTTAAATTCTTTTGTTTTAGACTGTTGTCCCCAGTTATCAAGCATTGACGTAACCACTCGTGGTATGTGCGTTTCATCTTGATATATCAAAATATCAAGATCTTTTGCTTTTGCTTCAACTTCTGCTAAGGTATACGCTTGAACTTTTCTCTCAATTACTCTATCTGTAAGCGTAGGGTTATCCTCTTTCATTTTATCCATCAACTGGTCCCTTAAGTCGTCATGACTTTTAAACTCACCAGTATTAATGTAATCAACATAGAAACCAAGGACGTTGCCATCTGCTATGGCTTCATCTATCGTATACTCGTGTAGGCTTGGTCCAAACAACTTTTCTGTTGTATTAATAACTTCACTTTTATCATTTATTCGACCCTGCACATTATTTTCATCAAATAAAGGGGTTCCTGTAAAGCCATAAAAAAGACCCTTTTGCTTAAAGTATTTTTTTATTTCACCCATCATTTGTCCCATGGTTGTGCGGTGGGCTTCATCTACAATAAATATGATTTTCTTATCCGCTAAGGTATTATCTTTAGCTTCAACCAACTCTTTTACCAGTATATTTAGTTTAAAAGTTGTAGTTACAACTATACCAGCACTCGCTAACTTAAGCTGTTTCTTTAACTGGGATGTACTCTTAGTATCGTCTACTGTGACTGGTTCGTAAGATGCATAAGCCTTAAAATTTTCACTTGTTCTCGCATCGAGCTCTCTTCTATCCACTAAGAAAACCACTTTATCAAACCCAGCACGTGTTGCCAAAAAGAGTGCCGTTTTAAAGCTTGTAATAGTCTTCCCACTTCCAGTCGTATGCCAGACATAACCTCCATGAGGAGCGCGATCCTCGTTGTCAAATCCAAAAGCTGCGGCTTCAACTGCCTGAAGTGCATATACTTGATAAGGACGCATTAACATGTGTTTACGATTTTCTTCATCTTTGGCTTCATCTATAACTAAGTAGTCACCTACCATTTGGTGTGCCATAGGAATCATTAAAAATTTCTCAATAACTTCTTGCCAATCATTAACTGGCTTATTCTCTTTGTCAGACCAGTTGAAGGCAAACACGGGATTAAAATCTTCTATTGCTTTCGGTGTAGCAAAGTACTTTGTTGCAATTTCCGATGTAATAACCATCATTTGAGAAAATGCCATAAAGTTATTGCAATACTCACCAGCTCTGTAGTATCTCATAAACTGGCCAAATGCTTCGTCTAATGATTTATCTGTACGCTTTTGTTCAATATTAATTAGGGGTAATCCATTTATAAGTAGTACAATATCAAATCGATTTCCATTTTTCGTTACTACTTCTCGAGCTATTCGGTAACTGGAAGCACCACCGCTAACTTCTGCTTTTTTTAGTATTGTTAATGTAATTTGCTTGCGAGTAATATCTGGGTGGTCATCTCTATAAATCCCATCTATTTTGCCTTTATTGCCTTCCATTGACAAAACTTTAGCAGCTTCAAAACTGTTACTTATCTGATTCACCTTGGACATGACTTGCTTGAACTCATTGTCTGTTAACTCAACACCTTCAAGCTGATCTGCATTTAATCTATTTAGTTCAGCTCTCCAATGATTAATAAGATCGTTTACTGTGACCTTTTGTATATTTCCATTCAAAAAGTCAGGAGATTTCCATTTATACTTAATTAGTTCTTTTACAAAACTATCTTGAAATGCATTTTCTGATGCATTCTTGGGTGCATTGCTCATGAACTTTCTCCTCCTTTCTAAATGAACATTTCATTTAGGTATGCTTGTTTTAGTTTTTTTAGTTTTGTTAGTTTTTGTTGGTGTAGGGCTATTTGGTTGTCGAGTTTATCGAAGCAAGATGAAATCGCCTTTTGTTCCTCAACACTTGGTAACATTATTTCAGTTTTTAAAACATTATCGTTATATAATCTTTTAATAGTTGTCCCCTCAATACCACTCCACTCAATTATTGAGTATACATGTTTAAGAAATGGATCAATAACTCTGTTATTATGTTCTAGCCAGATTATATTTGAATCTTGAAAGTATTCGTCTTCCCCACAAAATACAACGGTTCTCCCAATACTTCCTGATGCAGAAATTAAAATCGACCCATTTTTAGGATAAGAAAACTTAGATTTATATTCTTCAAATAAATCTTTAGATATATATGCATCCGGTTCAAAACCAAAAGTACCAATTTTATAAAAAGGGACATCTCCTTCGGAATTTGTCTGATCTTTGAATACTCTTTTGCACATCGAAACAGAACCTAATTCTCCAAGTTTATACTGGACCCAATCCTCTGTAAATCCCTTAAATCTGCGTTTTGGTTTTTTTTCGCCTTTTACAGGAAACATTTCATAGAGATATGCTTTTTTTACAGATTTCATTTTATCTAGTTTACGTTGATGAAGGGTGATAAGGTTGTCTAGACTAGATATAAATGCTCCGATTTTCTTTTGTTCTTGTAGTATTGGGATAGAAATTAGCATCTCTTTTATTTTACTAATACTTGTTCTAGTCCGTGTGCTTCCTTGTGAATCATTATTGATTTGATCAAGGAAATAATTACATTTGGTCATATAGACAAAAAACTTTGAATCAACTAATATGTCATTAAGTTTAATTCTCACTGCATCTGATGAAAGTACGTACATTTTATCAGCATTTGGTCGCTCTATTGTTTGTCCTGCTGGCATCATTTTTGCCATTACCAATTCATTTTCTTGAACTATACATCTCTTAATTTCTTTGGCATGCACAAATGTGGTATATCGCACATTTTCATCTTGCCAACCCCTCTCACCAATATTACTTAACTGTATAATTCTAGCTTCTCTAGCATCAGTATAATGTACCGTTTTAAGGTTGCTTCCAAATGGTCCATCGGCAATGTCATTTATTACTTTTGATAGCTTACATTGCTCCCAATCTTCAGTATTACAAAACTCCTTAAACCTTCTCTTCGGTATTCGTTTTTTTGATTCAGTCATTATTCCACCACCAAATCATTCTTCAGAGCTTCAAAATCTAGCAAGAGACTTTCAATTTGCGTATCTAGTTCTCCCAAGGTATCAGAATATCGCTCTTCTAAAGTTTGGAGAGTGCTTAACTCTCTTTTTAAGACCATAGTTATTAAGCCAACAATTTCATTTGTTGTTGTGCCAAACCATTTTTGATACATCAGTTTATCGATTTCATCATCTGTTAATGTTAGTATTCTATCTTGTACTGCTTCAGAAAGTTCTTTTTCTTCCTTTTTTAATTTTGATGATAAAGTTGCTTTATTCGCCATCAATTTTTCTACTCTTTTTAATAAGTTGTACTTAGAAGTATCTTTTTCAATTTTTTTCAGTTCTGAACTTAAAGTTTTCTTGTCAAATGAGTCGCCTAACTCGTCCTCTTTAGTTCTTTTTATAACGTCAACAAGTGCGTCATTTTCTTCAGTATCTTCAACCTTTGCAGCTTCAAGTAAATCGGCAAGTTCGGTATCAAACTCCTGAATTTTATTGCGTTTGTCTTCCTGGTCTTTCAACTCTTTAGAATAAAGAATCTTCGCAATCAGGTCGTTAGGAACAATGCTCCCCTTCCACCCGTCTTGCTCTTCTCGTTTATTTCTTCCGGTTCCCTTGGTAACCATATTGGGTTCTCTCATTCTTCCGATATTGTAGAACCCTTCATTAGCAACTAACTCTGTATCATGCATTAAAGCATTTTTCCATGTTTCCGCAATTATTTGGTAACCGGTGTAAACATCTATGTAATCATATCCTGTTAACAGATGCTTTATCTCATTAAGCATTCTATCTTCAAGCTCTATTAAATTTGATTCTTTTGTAATGCTTTTTAACTCATTCCAGTACTTTGATATGTACTCACTAATTTCAACTTCTACTTTCTTTGATATAGACAATATTTCTTCATGTTCTAGTACAGTATTACTAATCTCGTCTATTTTATTTATTAGTTTTACATATCCTGGTCGAACTTCTTCCAGGTTCTTTTCCAAAACATCTGCCACCAATTCATTAAGAATTTTTAGGTTACTAATGTTATCTTTAGGAATACCACCAAGCAAGTGTGCATCTACATCATGAGAAATCTCCTCTTCAAGTGATTGTACATATCTTGGAATATTCAAGTTATATTCATTCTGAATAATTTCTGTTCTTTTCGCTAAATGACTAAACCCTGCCACCTTATCCTTGCTAGTATAAACATCTACAATTTTTGCAATATCTTTTTCCTGCAGTACGTTTTGCTTTCCAACTTTAATAAAATTATTTGAAGCATCAATTATTAGTACTTCGTCAGTCAGTTTACGGTTTTTCTTTAAAATTATTACAGTAACAGGTATTCCGGTATTAGTGAATAGTGTACTTGGAAGACCGATAACAGCATCTATATAGTTTTTATCAATTAATTTCTTTCTAATTACGCCTTCAGATGAACCTCTAAATAGTACACCATGTGGTAAAACTATAGCCATTGTTCCTTCTTGACCTAAATGGAATAAACCATGTAGCAAGAATGCATAGTCGCCTTTAGAGTCTGGTGGCAATGCACCAGCAACTTCAAAGCGTGGATCACTCACTTTCAACCCTGCTTTGTTCCAGTTTTTTGCTGAATATGGTGGGTTCATAACCACTGCATCAAACTGCACCCCTTCATTTGGCTTATCCGGATCTTCTGGCCAATCTGATGCTAAAGTGTCACCGTTCTTGATTGTCATTTTTTCAGGGCGAACACCATGTAATAGCAGGTTCATTCGTGATAGGTTATATGTAGCTGTGTTTCTTTCTTGACCATAATAGTTCAATTCTTTTTGTTTCTCTTTACTCAAATGTTTTTTTACAGTTAATAGTAATGAACCTGACCCAACAGTGGGATCATAAATAGTCTCTATATCAGTTGTTTTAGCAACAATCTGTGCCATTACTTCACTGACTTGGTGTGGCGTATAGAACTCTCCAGCTTTCTTGCCAGATTCCATAGCAAACTGACCTATTAAATACTCATAAGCGTCACCGAGTACATCTCCTTTTTGAAGCGCAACCATGTTCAAGTCAGCAAATAGTAATATTAGAGCTTTAATATTATTACTTCGTTCATGAAGATTGCTTCCAAGAGCTGTGTCAGTTAAATCTAATGTCGAGCTTGAGAACAGTCCTTTAAAGTCACTTACGTCACCCACTATCACTATTGAGCGCTCAAAGTTATTCAAACTATCTGTAACTTTTTGAACTTCAAAATCACCGGCGCTAATATCTCTAATCCAAATCTGATACAAGTATTCTGGTGACACATAGTAACCAAGAACATCTTGAATCATTTTCTCAAGCGCTTCACCATGCTCTTCTTTGGCATTTATGTATTCTTCAACTAATTCTTTTTCTGATACCTTTTCTACACCTGCAGTTATTTTAAATGTTTCCAATGTTTTATCACTTAAGAATTTATAAAACATTAGTCCTAACATATAGTCTTTATAACGACTTGCGTCCATCGAGCCTCTTAGCTCATTGGCTCCGTCCCATAACCTTCTTTTTATTTCATCTGATGTAATCATGTGTGTTCTCCCCTTTAGCCTTACTATGACTATTTGTATCTGACTTTATGTTAAAACTAACTCACGTCATTTCTTCTAAAATTAATTATGTAATAGAAAAAACAAATGAAAACCATCTATCCATTATTGGCTACACAATTAGAATATAAGTGTTCCATATTCTAGTATATTATACCTCACACGTTAAAAAAGTAGTACTTTTTATACTAAATGTCTAAAGTTTAATTTTACTTGTAATTAAAAAAGCCACTGAGTTTTGGGGTTGGCTCAGTGGCTTTTTGGAATACTATTTTATTAGCTATTAAACGAGGTTTAGACATAATTACTTTTCTTCAAATATTACTGTGTTTGGTTGATTGAATGAAGTGTTTCTATTCCACTTTCTTTCTTCCAATAATAATCAATATACATCTTTTGTAATGTTTTTTTACTTGTCTCGTGTCTACAATAAGTAAACCAAGTTCCTTCATATTGTGGCACTACACTTTCACAGACTCTGCATTTATAAACTGCAGTCTCATTGACCTTTTGATCTGCACGATAATGTTTCTTTTGAATTGCACTAATTTCAATGAACGGTTTAAACATTTCTGGTATATACGAGACAACACCTAACGCACACAATAACACCCCAATTATCGCGGCTACAATAACACCATAATTTAACCAAATATCAGATTTATCAATTCCTACTATACCGGCTACATTATAAAATAATGATAGAAATAATAAGCCAATTATGACTAGACCGATCATCAATTTGCCAAGTTCCTCTATTTTACGGAATCTTTTTTCAGTTGGCGATAATAATGCAATGTTTCTATAATTCTCAAAATTCTTATTCGCTAATATTGTTAGTTCAGATTGTTCTACAGTTAACTTCTTCACAAGCTGGCTTCTAAGTTGGAAATACGTCTCATAGCGTACATTAGGTTTGATTTCTTTATCTGAGTGCTCATCCCAAGTAAAACCAAACTCATTTTCTAACTTAAGCAATTCAAGAATTGCATTATATAACTCAGGTGTCAGTAAGTGCCCACTGCTTTCTATGTTACTTGTAATCTCATTGTTTGTATTAATTAATGTATACTCCTTCATTCTAAGTTGATAGATTAAAGGATTAATAATTTTCTCAAGCTTTAGAGAAGCTACTTCATTTTGATGCAGCACTTTATCAAAATCAAACTTTAGCTTAAAAACTAAAAACGATACTATGCCAGTAAAAATTGCGGTTACAATTCCAGTAGACAAAATTTCTATCATCATAAGCTTTACCTCTTTTTTCCATCGAATTTTTTCATTATTCCCAAGCGTTTAGTCGGTGTAAATCATTCATTTACACTACTTATATTTCTGGACAACCTCGCGCATTTTTACAAGGTTTTCCTCTATCCAATTGTACAACTCTTTATTATAATCTACTTCCTTGTTTAAACGCTCTTTTGTGTACGGTCTGTACACAGCTATACGTGACATTTTTTTATTTTCTAAGAACTCCCACTTTACTTCTGAATCGAATAACTTATCAATATCACTGCGGTTATTCTCAAATTGCCTGTAATTACTCTTGTTTTTTTCTTTATCACCTGAGTTGAAAGCTATCTCAACACGTATTCTTTGATTCATTGACATGCTCACAATGCATTGATAACTAGAATCACCAACTGAAAAAGATAGCCAACTATCACTAGACACTCTTCTTCCCTTTGCCCAGTTGTGATTTTTCTCAGATAAATAATGGATTAGCTCACTCCAAAATACTCGTCTTAACTCATGACGAGGTTTATTCTTATTATTCACTATACTCTTAATGGTTCTTTCAAAATCATTTGGTCCAGCTTCAACTTGAAACCTTACTGCTGGTTTGGAGTTATCGATCTTAATGACCTCAGGTTTAATTAAGAAAAAGTCTGTTTCCTCTGAACTAATTTCGTTTAACCAGTTTATTGCATTCTTATGTTCTTCATTAATTCTAGGTGTTATCCAAATAATTATTGAAGCTGATAATCCTGAAGCGTATGTTATAAGCTGACCAAGATGTTTATGATCACTCACTTCTAATTGATTTTCAATAACCACAATTTTGTCTGAACCTTCAATTTTCCCATAGATGTCCAGCTCATAATTACCGACACGTTTTTCAATCTCATCAATCTCAATTGAGACACCAATAACTTCAGATAAGTACTCGATATTTTCCGCTAACCAAGGTGTGAAATCGCGCTCTTCATTTTCCCAAAGTTCTCTTGGATTAACGGGCTGTAATAATCCTAATTCCATAAAGATAACCTTTCGTTTAACGATTTTGTGGTAGCCATTGTTGGAGGATGTTAGTTTTCTTTCGATACCGCATACTAGATCTCTATAAACATACTTGAAGTGTTTCCTCAGTAATTTTATTGCGAAACTAACTGGTGTCTAATTCTTTAACTCATTTAATATTTTAATCTGCATTTCCGTTAACTTTATATGTTCCTCAATATACTTTGATCCTGCCATTTAATTTCGCTCCTAATTATTCCAATGTAAAATACATCTCTAATTTTCATTCGTTACTACCGATAGTAACATTCCATTTCATCAAATCAGCCTCAACACGACGATTGGCGGGCCACCGCTGTGTTGTAGGAGCAGATGGAGCCTGATGTTGATCTTAAACTCAATCACCCATACAGCAATTATTTTGACCAATCAATCCCATCCAAACTAGAAATCAAACTATTCCATACGTCTTCGCTTTCCCAATATATCATTCCATTTTCGATCTTTCCCAAGGTGAAACTCCAAACCGCCTCGAACTTGTATTCTAAAGTATAGAATCTCCACTCAAGTCCATTAGTATAAATGACATTATGAAACTTCGTAATATGATCTTGGATCTGTTTTGGCAAATCTCCTCTGTAATCAAGTCCTAATGAAATTCTCTTAACTTCAACTGCTCCGAAAATATCCTTTTCGTATTCTACTTGATTCATTAAAGAAAAATCTTTTGACAGAAAGATGAAGTCTGGGAATCCAGATGCACTTGAATATATAAAAGAGTTTGTGAACTTACTTAATCTTCTTGAACTTACATCTCTTATAGAGAGTGATCTAAATTTAGCTCTACCTCTTAATAAAGTAGCAATAACCGAATATAGTTCACATTCAATTGGATTCTGCCTCATAATTAAATCGAGTTCTTCTTTATATAAACTGTATTCTGAGAAAATAGTAATTCCTCCTATGTTCAAAATGTATTGCTCCATAATCTATATATCTATCAAATTTACATATACTCTTGCTAAAGCCAATCATGAATCGGTTCTGTTAGTGGATGTTTAAATAGGATTACAGAACATTAACTTCGTTATATAAGTCCTGTAAGTGCAGCATTGACATATCCAGAATTGGTTCAAACATAAATGAGTTCAAATGAATATTCTCAGGTGTCATCAAACTAACTCTATCAAGAACAGAGATTTCATTCTGATTCGCTGGAAATAGTTCCTTGTATTTTCCAAATAACTCACCAGTCTGATTACGTGCAATCTGATCAACAAACCCTTGATCATTAATTGTAGATATCATATACTCCTCAGCTTTTAGTCGGATTCCTATAGACAACACAATTTTCTTTTCTAGGTTAAGTCCGTCGTCCGGTTCTTGTGAAAACTGATCTGACAACGCAATAATTCGATCATAAACTTTTAAAGTTGGATTATGCTGGAATGGTTGTAATCCTGTAAAAACAGTATTATACAGTGTTTCGATATCACTATATGATATATTCTTTGTATTTGATTTTATATGTAACAATTGTGTTAGATAATCGAAGTTAGCGGTATCACCAGAGTACTCGCATAGATTCCGTACAAATGAAATTGAAGCCATAAGATACATTTCTTCTTTCGGCAAATCTCGCTTCCACATTTTTAGTGGATTGCTAATATACCTACTCTTAACTGTATCTAGGACAATTTCATTTTCTTTCCGAAATGCCATTAACGAGTTTCCCCATTTCACTTTTTGAATCCGTTCTTGAACAGTCCTGAAGAAATCAAAATTGTGTGTGAGCAAGATTACACTAAACAAATCATGCTCTGCTATTTCCTTTAAATACTGAACAATAGCATATTTATTCTTGTAATCAAATGAATCTGCAATATCATCAATAACAAATACAGTGTTCTGACCAACTTTTTTTCTCGACTCAACTTCAAACATAACATTGAGTAAATACAACGCACGAAGTTCACCACGACTAAGAACGTTCCCTAACAACTCCCGGTCTACAGGTTCATCACGGTCTTTGTACGAATAACCAATTGTCGGTACTTCGTCCTTCAGCATTATGTCTTCTTTATTGATAAGATTAACGTCAAAGGGCACATAAAAACGCTTATTGAACAAGTTGATTACGTGTTCCCAGTCTGTAGCCTCAGTTTTCGCTTTATTAATTACATCTAATAACTTAGGTTGATTTGTTTTATACACATTGACTAATTCATTATACTCAGTTTTGCATGATCTCAAATAGTCTAACCAGAAGTTCTTTCTGAGTTTTGTTAGATCAGATAATTCATGAACAAGAGTTTTATTTTCAAATAAAAATGTTCTGAAATCTCTAAGCTTTTTATTGGTAATCTTTTTGTCTATTTCATTAAATATCGTCTTAATCTCATCATTCTCAAATACGCTATCCTTTTCTTCTTGAATAATATCCTTTAATTCCTTACCACTTGATACTTCTTGCTTTCCTTCATCCGTGACCAAGTTTATAGTATGCTTTGCCTTGAAGTAATTATTACTATCCAAGTTTTTTTGAACTGTCTGAGCATTGTAATGATCAAATCCTTTTTTAAGAAACTTAGTTTTCTCCAAGAGTTCCTCGTACTTGTCTACATATTTCTTTAGCGTGTCTCTAAACTCTCTTGTCTCAAGAAATTTTAGCACATCAGCGTCGAAAACTGATCTATATTTAATGGTGCTAAACTTTAAGTCAATTTCCTCATTTACTAACTCATGAGTATCAATTAGCACATTAAAAAACTTGTCATTTTCACCTGAAAAATAGAATGATACATTTTTTTCGATCTCTCCATCATCTTTTAAACCAGACACGCTCTTTAACTTTTTAATAAGATTTTCTTTTTTATCCGAGATAACATTATAGATTTCATCATACTCTTTTTTTAATTCTTGATTTACTAAAAGAGATGAAATCCTTTTTGAGGTAAACGATTCGTCTAAAGAATGAATTACAAACATAGATTCAGGGCTAATTTCTATAGCATTTTCGTTGACTAGCTTTCTTGCTGTAACCTTTGAAGGATGAATCTGATCTTTTGACTCATTGCCAGCCGTGAAATCACTGCAAGTTTTAGCGAATGATGTTTTCATAATTCCATTAGGTGCATAAATTGCAAATAGCGAATTATCATCTTTAAACTCGAAATCGTAACATAAATGATTGATGCCATAACAATTTTTCAGATCAATACAGAGTTTCATATTCCCCTCCTATTTCAAGTCGGGTAAGTCAGGGAGATTACTCCCCCTTTCTCCCCTGAGAACTGTACGTGAGACTTTCACCTCATACAGCTCAAGCCATTTATAACAGATCTAACTACAAGATCTGCAAGCTACTCTATTCGCATAATAATCATCATATTCATGCAGATACGGATTGGCTGCAAATTTAATCAGTTTGTGGCGGATGATCTTGGTACCACTTGCCACATATAACTTCAATCTATCTGTTCTGAATATCCAATCTCTCGAATGCTCACATCTAAAGTACTTTTCCTTGATCCAATTCTTCGACTTGTTGTGATGTCTTCTTCTAGACCAGTCCCACACTTGATAAAATATGTACCGATCTAACTTTTGAAAGGTTTCCTTCGAGCATATGTGATTGTGATAGTTGCACCACCCTCTAATTACTGGATTGAGACGACCAATTAGGTCTTCTTGTCTCATTCCCATACTCGATTTCACCACTTCATGAATCTTAGCTTTGATACTTCTGATGCTTCCTAGTCCTGGTTTTATAATCAGCTTATTTCTATACTTTCTAAAATTCCAGCCTAGGAAATCGAACCCTCGATCGATATGTGTGATGACTGTTTTCTCTTGTGATAATTCAAGACCACGCTCTTCTAAAAAGGTTGTAATCGTTGTCTTTACTTCTTCCAGTACTGCTCTGTTGTTTGCTGTCACTACGAAATCATCTGCATATATGGTTATATTGAGTCTATGCTTGTTGAATTTCATATGAACACGTCCTGTATGTCCACGCCAATACTTCTTTTTCAGGTAATCACTAAGTCCATTAAGCGTTATATTCGCTAAGGTTGGTGAAATAATTCCACCTTGCGGTGTACCTGATTTCGTAGCATACAGGTGTTTATCTTGAACGTATCCACTTTTCAGGAATTGCTTTAGAGTGTTTCTATGCATCGGGGTATTTTCTAATAACCAGTCATGTCTGATGTTATCAAAGCATCCCTTGATATCCCCTTCAAGTACCCATTTTGCAGAATCCTTTTTAGATAGACATTTGAACAGGTACTCACAGGCATCTTTTGTACTCCTGTTTTTCCTAAATCCAAAACTAGTCTTATCTAGAAGTACCTCTGATACAGGATCTAAACAAAGCATGTGTAGTGCTTGAACTGCTCTGTCATACATGGTTGGGATTCCAAGTGCGCGGTCCTTACCATTTTTCTTCTTGATATAGACACGTTTTAACGGTCTGCTCTTATACGATTTACTTTGTAGTCTTAACACCGCCTTGTAACGGCTCGATGAGGTCGACCACTTCTGCCCATCAACACCTGCTGTTCTCTTACCCTTATTACTTATAACTCTCTTTACAGCAAGTAACCTTCCGTAGTATGATCTTCTTAACAGATACTGTAATTTCTTCACCAGATATCTTTTGCCTCTTTGAGTTGCTTTAGCGATTCTGGCTTGAAGTCTATTCACTTTATCCTCGATGCGGGCCCATTCCACTGATTCCCACCTCAAGGCGTAGTTAACTGACGCCTGCTTTTTTATGCTCATTGGCTTTTCAGTATTCATAAATTTTCAATCCGTTCACGCTTAAAATGACCTTCTGGAAGTCTGCGTACTTTCATACTAGGGCAAATCTTGAACCCCTATCTGATTCATTACAAACCAACCTTCGCTTTTTCCAGATTTCCTATAACCGCTAGCATTGTATCTTTCTTGCGAAAGACCTACCACTTATGGAGCTGACGGTCTTACCCAGTTCTACACCTTAGCCAGTTCACATCACCTTAGATTCCACCTTTACTCCGGAGCTTTTGTCCATTTGATATGTGATATGACAAGTCACACACCCACAACTCACACCTTTTGGTTACAGGGTTTCAGCCTTATTTCCCTGCTCACGTTTAACGAAGCTTACAGTGATTCAATTAACTTAATCATAGTGATGCATTTACCTTAGCAATCCATCCGCTTTAGGCTTGCAGATTTCTCACGTTGTCCTTACGGCTTAGTACCTAGCTGTTACCAGCAGCGCACCCGTAAGTAAGGTTACTCAAAATGGATTGAGCAGTCCAAAAGTCTTTTTGACTTAGACAGCCCAAGATGTAGCTTATGCCCTTATTTCAGGCTCTGGTCGCACTG
>PPCM01000833.1_pt1 | contig 18813 bp, 15 predicted proteins | sample 1555541 | NCBI WGS metagenome assembly PPCM01 (sample SAMN05284479, study PRJNA326546) | Marine sediment metagenome, whole genome shotgun sequencing project. | isolation source: marine sediment | place: Germany: Wadden Sea | collected 2012-09-05 | reverse complement strand
CGGCCAAGGCTGAGCCCCACGGTGAGATCCGTCGCATCAACGTCGAGATCCCCCCCATTGGCATTTCTGACCTGAAGCGTCTCAAGGCTACTGACTCTGTGGGCACGTTCACCGTGTTCCAGGAGACGTACCACCGCGACACGTACAGCAAGATGCACCTGTACGGCCCCAAGGCGGACTACGACTGGCGGCTGACCTCTTTCGACCGCTGCATGAAGGCTGGCATCGACGATGTAGGCATGGGCGCTCTCTTTGGCCTGTACGACTACCGCTTTGAGGTTCTGGGCCTCCTGCAGCACGCAGAGCACCTGGACAAGACGTACGGCGCCGGCCCCCACACCATCTCGATTCCCCGCATCCAGCCTGCCAGCGGCGCGAAGGTGAGCGAGGAGATCCCCTACCCCGTGAGCGACGCGCAGTTCCGGAAGCTCGTCGCCATTCTGCGGTGCTCTGTGCCCTACACCGGCATGATCCTCTCCACGAGAGAGTCAGAGGAGATGCGGAAGGACCTCATCAACATGGGCATCAGCCAGCTGTCCGCCGCTTCCCGCACGGAGCCCGGGTCCTACGAGGGCTCCGAGGAGAACGAGACGGAGGGCCAGGGCACCGAGGGCCAGTTCCAGCTGACCGATCACCGTACCGTCGACGAGGTCGTCCACGGCCTGCTCAAGGACGGCTTCATCCCGTCGTGGTGCACCGCCTGCTACCGCCAGGCACGTACCGGCGAGACATTCATGGGCTTTGCCAAGTCCGGGATGATCCACAACTACTGCCACCCCAACGGGCTCCTCACGCTCGCCGAGTACCTCATCGATTACGCCGCCCCCGAGACCCAGGAGCTTGGATGGCGCGTCATCGACAAGGAGGCCGAGACCATCACGTCCGAGCCCCGCAAGCGCGCGTTCTACCGTAAGCTCGACCAGATCAAGGCCGGGCAGCGCGACCTCTACTTCTAATTGGCTGCTATCGCCGGGTGCAGATGGGATGCCACCCGTGTAACCCGTGTAGCACGCTCATTAAATGCAGGCGTTTAATTTCTTTGATGGTGCAGAGGTGGTACGACATGCGGGTGAGAGTAGGGTAGGAAAACCCGAGAGGCTTTCCCAACGGAAGTCGATTTACAACTTGACCTTAAAGTGCATCAAACGAACAAACACCGCTGTACGCACCACAGCACCCTAAACCACGAATATTCAATGTCATCTTTAGAAACAGCGGCAATTGAAGCGTTTAAGCGTTATACTACGCCGCAGAACTTCCCCCTTGGATGCACAAGCGAGAGCATCTCGCGTTTCTGCTTCAAAATGATCATTATGGAGCTGTTTGGGTTCAAACCATCCAAATCAACTATTGAGCAGTTCTTTCCCGGGCAGCTTCTCTTCACGCTTGACGATGTGACGCTCTGGATTGACCAGACGACGTCCCTCAACGATTTCGACGAACGGTTAATGTCTAGGATGACTGCTGCGTGTGGGACGACCTCCGCGATCACCTTGGATGACTTCAAGGCTATCCTGCGTGATGTACGCGGCGATGACGGCAACGCCGACGTTCTATTCCGTTACCTCGATGGAGACAAGGACGGCGTGCTTGGGGTGGCTGATTTGGGCCGCGTGCCGGCCATAATGTATCAAAAGCAGCTGCCTCTGGACGAATCAGGCGAGTCAAACGGGGTGGCTGAGGGGGAGTGATCGGCGGGCGAACTGCTATCTGTCTAATGGCGACTGTAGCGTGTGTCTGAATAAATTACAACCGCGCATTCACCTGATGTGCTGCCACCCGTGCAGATATGCGAAAATTTGTCGCGAACTTCTAAATAGAAGCAAGTGTGTCATTAGAAAAAGGACAAAATTTCGCCACTCATGGGATATTAGCACGGTGTATACCATGGTACCTTACTAATACACGGCGTTTTCGGACCGCAAATAATTCGAGGGCAACGGAGGATGAGCGACAGCGATGATGAGTTCGAATCCGCCAACGAGATGTCAGACGACGGCGAGATCACAGCGAGTATCCAGGCCCAATTTTTAGTCAAAGACCTTGATACTGGCCGCATTATCAATCTTCTGCAAGATGGAGCCGATCAGGACCTTGTCGATGTAGCTACGCCCGCTCCACGCCGTCCAGATGCAGTAGAGTCCCGGCGACACTCTCGACGCGCCTCTGGTATCTCTGAATCCCGATCACACAGCGTGAAAGAAGGCCGCCGATACAAATTCACAAGCCACCACATTAACGGGCCCGTTTTACATTCCATGGAGGAGATCAACGTTGCCACGGAGCATGTGGGTGCCATCTGGGCACTCGGCGTGTCTCCGAGTCGCACCATGATTGCAACAGGTGGCCGCGATACGATTCTTCGACTGTGGTCAGTGAATCAAGAGGGCGTGACACTCACAAGCGCCCTGACAGGCCACAAGGGGGATATTTTGGACGTTGTATGGTCAATTACAGACTTTGTGCTGTCGTCCTCTGCCGACGGCTCTGTGAGGTTGTGGCACACGACCCGCGACGAATGCCTGACGTCGTTCAAGCATCCCGCTGGCGTCACCAGCGCCGACATACACCCCGTGAATGACCAATTTGTTGTGACGGCCTGCATGGATGGAATTGTCAGACTTATGGACGTCGCTGAACAGAAGACGGTGGCCCGCGTCGCGCTCGGCTCGACACACCCGTCAATGGTCCGTTTCTCACCCGATGGCCGCAAGATTGTCGTCGGGACGGTTATTGGTCACGTCAAGGTCTACGATGCGACTGATTTACGGTATCTCACTGGCTGGACGAAGCGACACCCGGGTCGGGTGACGGGGCTGTCGTTTATTGACTCTGGGACTCTGATGGTCACGACCAACGACTCGCGTCTCCGAATGTTTGCGCTAGATACGCTGGTATGCACGCGAAAGTATCTTGGGCACACTGCGGACCAGCTTCCAATGCGATGCGGGACGAACACTGACGGCACGGTTATCGGGTGTGGCGGGGACGATGGGAGCGTTTATCTGTGGCCCCGGAACCCCGAGTACACGCCGACGCTGAATCCGATATTCACTCGGTTCCGGCGCGATCACTCCAAGTCATTCATGGTCACTCGGCCAGGCAAGGCGCCAGTGGTGAACGTGGCGTTGTTTGGACCCTCGACGATGGAGAACATTATGGTCGTCACGGCCGACGCGGATGGAACGTTGAGGGCGATGGGGCGAGGCACAGTCACCATGTAAACTAGAATATGCAGGAGGGCGAACTACGGGGTGTAGTTGAGGGCTTGTGGACGGTGATACAGTGATATTGCTGAGGCTTTTCACCTGCCTGTCTTCCAATGAAATTGAAAACAATTGGTGCGGATGACCCGGATGACGGTTTGGTAGGTGTAGAGTGGTACTCAACACACGGTAAGCTGGGCGTTTCCCACGATAAAGCCCCGCTAGAGCCCACCGTACGTGTGAACAATCAAAAAACTGTCAATATACCCGGTGTGCTGCCCAACACTGTGTACACACTCATGGCACACACGATTCGTGCCATCATTGGGGCTGTTGATGCGTCATTTGATTCGAAGCTTGCTCTATTCGCTCTCTGTCGCAAGTTTTACCTTGTAGAAAGGGAATACGAGCAGAACAAGCGGGTGTTCGTCGACGATGAAGCCACGGTGACACTGGACTGCGGGAGACTATACGCTGAGGGCAACATGTTTATGAAACCAACCCACGAACCCGCCCCGCCGCTCCTTATCCGCATGCCCCCAGTGTTGGCCGTCTGGCACACCGAAAAGTCTTGGATCGCAAAGACATCGCGCGGGATGTACGCATGGGGCGAGAACTGGATGGGACACCTCGGAGTCGGGCGGACCTGTCGAGTGGTCAGGCGGCCAGAGCGTGTTGCTGCCTCGGGGAATCAAGGTGCTGGGTGTGACCATGTCAAGCTCCAGCACACGGTTCAGGACCAAGGATAGCTGGCTCGTGTGTGGGACCAATGACTGCGGGCAGCTTGGACTAGGCCATGATCACGCAGTCAAATCTCCGATTCGACTCCCCAATAGCGCCCACATTATCCACTGGTGGTCGTGGGACCAGTCAACATTCGCCTGGACCGGCACGCGACTCCTAGCATGTGGCGGGAATATGATGGGGCAGCTGGGGGTCGGGTCGACGGACCGGACGGTGCTGAGCCTCCAACCGGTGATTATACCTGATGGGACCCCTGTTGATGAGGTCGTTGGGTCAGGCACGACGTCTTTCATCGTGAGTTCCCGTCGGTGCTTTGCTTGTGGACGCAACAGCTCTGGGCAGTTGGGATTAGGCCATGCGGCCAAGGTCACGATTCCCGTCGAACTGCCCATCCCCGCAGACCAAGTGGCGACTTGTGGGTGGGTCACTGTCATACTGTCGGGAGGTACCCTGATGGCGGCTGGTGACAACGTCTACCGCCTCATTTCAGATGATACGACGCATTTTCATTCAACATTCGTCCCTCTCACCATACCACCTCAGGCGGCGCGGGTGACCATTTCCTTGAACAACATGTTTATCCGCCTGGATGACGGCTCCTGGGTCGGCCGGGGGGAGTGTGGCGGCCGGTTTATTGAGCCCATCCCCGAGGATGGTTTTTTCGACCTCAGCCGATACACCCGGGTGGTGACCGGGTGGACGAGGGTCATCGAGGACTATGCTGGTTTGTTGTCGAGGCGGGGCGGGTCTGAGAACACGATGGTGCTCCCCAGGCATCAAAGTTCCGGAGCCCGTCCGGAGTCTTGTTGGTAGTTTCGGGGTTTGACTGCACATGCCAACTTAGCTTTCGGTAAAAGCACAACACTATCGCAGGCGGTTCCTGGAGTTGGGAAGGCCGCGTCGCTCACGACATACTGCAGGTGTGAGGCATGCGTAAATGTGTGTTGCTGTTTATAGTGGTTTATAGTAAATGGCAACCCAAAGATTCCGGATTTGTGGGTCCCCCCACTTATTCTGCATGCCCCCGAATACTAACACCGTTGTATATAGTTGGTGACGATCGGAGGATTGATTGGTAATGATGATTTTGATTTATAACGAGATAGCAAGACTGTATCATGCATTTTCTGGCCATCCTAGCCGTTGTGGTGCTTATACTGAACGTCACACTTGCGGATAACACCGATATCCTCGTGGTCCGTGCTCCGATTCTCTCGGCATTGGACCCCTGGGTCCCCGCTCATCCTTCAGACCAGTTCCGCGTCAAGTACCTTCTTAACCCACTCATGAAGGAGAAATACGGCAACATCACCTCTCAGCTGGGCGCTTACCATGCTGCTATTGGCTTTGAGCAGATCAACGGTCCCCGGAAGTGGACACTTGAGCTTGTGGCGGACCATCTTGATCAGGCTGTGATCCCCGATGTCGACATGCACGCGCCCATCCAGGACTCGGTCAAGTGGCAGGACCATCTGCAGGTGTACGTTGAGAACCATTATGATGCGACCCAATGGGACAACATCACCGATGTCGCGACGGTCGACGGCACTATGCTCAACGAGGTGTACGCCATGACGAAGGACTACAACACCACGATGCCGTACTACCGCCTTCTCGGTGCCGCCAAGACCGCCGGTGACCTAGACCCCAAGGACACGTGGATTTCCGCCAACAATTGCCAGGACTACGCCGAGGACGTCCTCAAGTTCATGCAGAGCAAGCACGTCACGTGGACCTACACTGTCCGCCCCACAAGAGACTACATCTTCTATATCGGCGCCAAGCCCGTCGAGTGCACGATGAACTCGCCCTACTGGGCCGCCAGAATCAGAGATTACTTTGAAATCTTCCACTCGGCCGATTTCAAATCGATTGAGGAGGTCTTCGCCGAGGTGGCCAAGGCACACCCTCGGTTCGCCTTTATCGTTGATGGGATCGACAAGTCCAAGTATTACGCCATCCCGTGGCATGACCCGTATGTCGAGTTCCTCGTGAAGGAAATCGGGTGGATGCCCGAGCCCAAGGCGTAGATGGTAAATATGTAATGGTTTCGCTTGATGACGAGCTTACCTGTTTGTCTAGAAGTGGGTGGGAGCGGATGTCCGACACCAACCGCACTGTTCAACACCTTGCCGAATGATGAACCCCACCCCACAGACCCTTGACTTGCGCCATCCGATTTACCTCTCCCGCATCAGCGCTTCCCGCGGGCCTTCTTTGTTCTACTCCGTTCAAGAATGCTCACAAAGTAGCGAGCCTCCTCGTCGGGCGGCAAAACACGCGCAGACACAATCTGGCCACCAAGCTCCAGCTTTCCGTTGGTTAGCTCGGCCACCTTGTTCGCAATGTCGACGTCCGCGTATCTAATCTCTGCTGATGGATTCCCGCGACCATATGATATAAAGGAGATCTTCCCAAACTTGGCAAATTCGATCGCCAGCACCTCGCGGGTGCACTCGGGGTCGTTACCAATGTTGCTCACGTCGAGAATCGTGCCTGATATGTAGTCCATCTCCTCAACGGGCTCATCGCCAAGGATTGCGCGACCGGCGGCGTCCCCACGCTTCGCCATCTGAGCGAGCATGTATGCAGGCTTCGGGGTCACAGTCAGGGGCTCGCCACAGCACGTCAATCCGGCAGCAGCGGCATCTGCGGCCCTGGAAGCTGTGTCGAACTCAACCCAGGCGCTTCCCCGCCACTCACCCTCCTTGGTGCGACGGACGACAACGCGAGCGGGGCGCACCGTCGCCCTAAGGTCCTGCAGCATTGGGTCCCGGTCAACGGGGATGCCGGTAACGTGAACAGTGTTCACGTCGACAAAAGGAGTGAGGGTTGGTGTGGGGGAGCGACGCTGGATGAGGGAGCCATCGTCGGAGAATGAAACAACCTCAGAAGACTTGCAGGCGTCAAATAGCTGCTCAACAGTCATCTGAAGAGACGCCATGTGATCATGAGTCAGGAATTCGGCTGTAGAGAGCCATCCGTCATTCTTTGTGATTTTCTGTTGGATCCACCTGTCTGTGACATAGTTGATATCTCCGAAGTACCACTCTACGAGAGCCAAACAGTCATGTCCGCCGTGTTCTGTGCTCATCTCGATTGAAACTATAACTCGAACGAAGATTGATATCATCGGAACTCGAGCGAGTTGCCGCCATAGCGTACGAGTATAAAGGCACTGCATGGTATACGAGCCCCAGCTGCTGCAAGTAATCCGCATGCACGCGGCACGGACCGACAACGAAAATAAACGTACACCACCGACACATCGACACTCCGACTATACAGGCCATACAGGAGGCGTTCAACACCGACAACGAGATTCCAGATATACGCGAGCTACGCGAGAGGCACAAGGTTCTTCAGGTGCTGTTCCACATCGATTGCACCCCCAACATCCGATCTCTCGATTGACAACTTTATATCTACTCCGGCGACGGCTCCTTCTCGCCCACGATCCACTCATCCGTCAACCACGTCGGCTCTAGCTACAAATGGCTCAAGAACAACATGCCTGCTCTGTTCAAGCTTTTCAACGTGGACTGCACAGTGATTGGTACCAGCGAGAGGTTTATATCGCAAACATGCTCCTGGTGCGGCACACGTCTCGATCAGACTGAGGCGCAGAGGCGGTCCAAGCACAAGAAGTGCAGGGCCTGTCAGAAGATGTTTCACCGCGATGTGATGGCCGCCAAGAACGGAGAAACCCACCTTAAATTCCTTCAAATGAGGATTTATAAATCGTACCGAATAAATAGCGAAAGGTGAGCGTGACACTTACCAAAGGGTTCAATGTACGCTATCATATACACACACACACCATATTAATATTACAACTTTCATACTTCGAAAGAGATCAGTTATCGGATAACGCGCCCCAGGTTGATGACAGGAGCACAGAAGTTCCCTGTAGCTGTTGCTCAGGTGAGTAGCACAGATTATCATGCTGATTCTTCCCCGTCTTCTGGTTCTTCCGTCCGCACTGCCCTTTCTGCTGTCCCTATCAAGGAACAAGTTGATTCAGAGGGTCTAGCTGATGTAATGTATGTTGATCAGGATGTAGCTTCTGAAGCGCTGCCTCGCAACATCATTCTGGACGGCGAGGCGTGTGATTTGTCGACCGTATCGTTTGATCAGTCGATAAACGACACCGATCGTGCTGCCATCGAAGCGCTGGGCGAGTACATGACCGCAAATCACCCCAAGGTCACCTTAACAGACGCGACCATCGGTCCTGGCGGCGACTATAAGTTGACTCGCTTTCTCCGCAGTACGAACCACAAAATCCCCGAGACTGCCGCCCGCCTCATCGATCTCATCGAGTGGCGCCGCACGTGGCGCATAGATGAGCTCAGGTTCGCCCAGGTCGATCTCTCGCTCGCCAATGAGCACTTTCACTATGGGAATCGGCCAATACACGGGTATTGGACAATGACCGTCGACTCAGAAATCAAAATGCCGGTATACGAGACCGGTTTTGACGGCGTCATGGCGAGCGTGTACCAATGGGAGGCGTTCGACCGCCTCCACCCCGCTGACCTCGACCGCGTCGCCCTCGTTGTCGATACATCCTGGGCAACGGCAATTCCGCACATCTCGCACGGCACATTGATGATGGGCGATGTCATCAATCGCCACTTCCCCGGCAGATACTCCATGTGTGTTGTAGTTAACCCAACACCACTGTTGACACTGGGATACAACCTCATTCGGTCATTTGAACGATCACGCGGACCAAAGAGGATGTTCGTCGTAGAAAAAGACGTGTCCGCCCTCCAGCGCATCTTTCCCGCCGATGTTCTTCCCACGTTTGTCGGAGGCACCATGACGGAATCATATCTACCAACAATACACAGAAAGTTTAAAGAATGCGAAGAGTCGATGCCACCCGCCCCCGACACACTCACCGGACCACGGCAGCTCTTCGCTCGTATGCAGGCCCCCGCATCAGCGACCAATATTCTTGACACCGTCAAGGCCGGCCCAGCACATAACAGGGTCGGGCGGGACAGATGGATGAAACTCTTTTTGGTGTTAACCCCCCAAGAGCTCATCATTTTCGACAAATCAGAGTCCATAGTCCCCATGCGAGCAATCAACCTCACCTGGGTCGAGATCTACCCCAACGGGGGGCGCGAGGCAAGGAAGTGGACCATCACCGTCGCTACCATCGAACGCGACTTCTTTTTCGCGTTCGATAGTGCCGAGGAGCACGCGGCGTGGCTCGCCGCCATCATGGAGGTCGTGGGGACGCACGAGCAGCAGGACACGTTTTAGATGGTGGGAATAGATTGGCAGAGAATGTTGGTTGCGTGGGTCGTAATTGACTCGCCACTGGGTTGCTGCGTTGTCTCCTGTGCTGCGTTTTTTTATTTTTAAGTTTATAGTTTTCTAAATCGAACGGTTGAGAGAAATGGGAAAACGGGGCAAAAAGCCTAGGGTATCACCGGAAGAGGCAAAGTTAAGCTCTAATGCAAACACTCTGAACCGTATCTCTTTCCTATATCAGGCTGCGATGGTTGTCGCCATTCAGAACCCTCTTTTGGCCACTCGGTACGTCAAACAGATGAAACAGATTGCGCAGCGCACAGTTATCCGCATGTATGTAACACTACACATTACAATTATCCAGTGACCCGTCTTTCCGTCGCCAGCTCTGTCCCATGTGCCTCTATCCTCTTGTCCCCGGCAAGACGATTCCCCTCTCCGGTAGGGGCAGACCCACATGTCCCGTATGTGAAGTGGAGAAGGCAACACAGAGGATGCCGCAACCACCGACACCTTCCCATCCACTAAAGACGGACTCTAACTCAAATCCGGGGATTTCTTCCGACCCTGTTTGCCACTGCTGGGAATGTATCCAGCATTGGGCGTGAAACAGCACGATGTAGCCACATCACCCGACACCAACCTCGTAATTTCGTGTTTATTTGATGTAGGCTGAACAGATTCATTGACCGGAAGTAGCGCACTTTTACCTCCTTTGTTGTGCATTAATTTGTAAACTGAAACTGAAAGTCTCCAGTCTAGCACAGGCGTTAGGGTGTACTCACCCCCCTGGACCATTCATATATGCCCAATAACAGCCCCGAGGCACTGTCTCGAAATGTGCTATAAAGGTGCGATTAAATTTTTAAATGGTGGTGTTGAGTTGGCGATAAGATGGTAAGTAATGCTTTTCCGCACTAGTTACGCAGGTAGTTTACAACTTCAAGAAGATCCTTCCCGTTCCCACCGCGAAGGATTTCATTGATATCGTTCTGACCCGGACGCAGCGGAAAACGCCCACCCAGATCCACAAGGGCATGCACATCAGCCGTATTCGGCAATTCTACATGCGCAAGGTGAAGTACACGCAAGAGACATACCACGACAAGCTGTCCCAGATCCTGAACGACTTCCCTAAGCTTGATGAGATCCATCCCTTCTACGCCGATCTCCTCAACGTCCTTTACGATCGCGATCACTACAAGCTTGCGCTCGGCCAGATCTCGATGGCTCTCCACATGATTGATAACATCGGTAAGGACTACCTCAGGCTTCTCAAGTACGGTGACTCTATGTTCCGTACCAAAACGCTCAAGCGTGCCGCTCTTGGCCGCATGTGCACCGTCATGCGCAAGCAGGCGTATGCCCTTGCCTACCTGGAGCAGGTCCGCCAGCATATGATGCGTCTCCCGGCGATTGACCCGTCCACCAGGACCCTCATCCTTTGCGGCTTCCCCAACGTCGGCAAGTCTTCCTTCATGAACACAGTGACGCGCGCCAACGTCGAGGTGCAGCCGTACGAGTTTACCACCAAGTCGCTCCTTCTCGGGCACACTGACTACAAGCTCCTCAACTTCCAGGTGATTGACACGCCCGGCGTGCTTGACCACCCCCTTGAAGAGCGGAACACGATCGAGATGCAGTCCATCACCGCCCTCGCCCATCTCCAGGCGGCCATCGTCTACGTGATGGACCCGTCGGAGCAGTGCAAGTACTCGCTCGATGAGCAGATCTCTCTCTTTGAGAGCATCAAGCCTCTCTTCGCCAACAAGCCCCTCGTAGTCGTGCTCAACAAGACGGACGCGTGGTCCATGGACTCCCTCCGTGCTGATGACGCCGCCAACGAGAGAAACCGCGCCGAGCTCGTTCAAAACATGATTGACCAGACTGACCCCAACGTCTCCGTGCTCACATCATCCACAGCCACCAACGAGGGCGTTGACGACGTCAAGAAGACCGCGTGTGAGCGCATCCTCTCGTCCCGCGTTGAGGCCAAGCTCGCCGGCCGCAAGACCCAGGACTCGCTCGCCGCTCGCATCCACGTGAGCATCCCCAAGCCCCGCGATAACAAGGAGCGCCCGACCCTCGTGCCTGACTCCGTTCTCGCTGGCCAGGCCCCCGAGGAGCGCCGCAAGCTCCAGAAGGAGCTCATGGACGAGCACGGCGGCGCCGGCCTGTACGTCGCCGACCTGACCCGCGACCGCCTCCTGCCCGAGGAATGGAAGCGCGACGTAATGCCCGAGTTCATCGACGGCAAGAACTTTGCTGACTTTGTTGACCCCGAGATCGACGCCAAGCTTCAGGCCCTCGAGGCTGAGGAGGACGAGCAGCTCGCTGAGGCCGAGAAGGCCGCCGCTATGGACCCCATCGACCCCGTGCTCGCCGCCAGGACATACGCCGGTGAGTACCGCGCCGGTGCCGAGCCCTTGGAGATGGACATCATGGAAGAGCCTTCCAGGAAGGTCGCCGCTATCAAGAGGAAGCGCGCCATGCTCCCCCCCAAGGAGGACGCCGACCAGGGAAAGAGAGTCGCCATACCGACAGACGAGGACGCCCAGAAGATGGGCATGAAGGACATGAAGGCCCTCGGCGCCGCGGAGAAGACGTTCCGGAGGAACCGCAAGGTTATCGGTCACGAGGCGAGGAAGGGCGAGAGCGATCGGCACGTGTTCGACTTCAAGCCCAAGCACCTGTACAGTGGGAAGTCGAGCCTGGGGACCAGCGACTGGAGATAGCGGATTTAAATCGGATAATAGATGAGAGAGATTGCTGGGGCATGCTTTAAGTGTCCGATTTCGAAATTCTAATAAACCCGATGAATCGATTTATAGTTATGCACAAGCATCTAAGGAAGTCGGCATATCTAACCCTTAACGTGGGTTTAAATCGTGCATAACCATAATTTCTGTCTTAAAACTGTATTTCAGTGGAGACAAACATGCGTGTTCTTTTAGCAGTTTGCCTTATCGCATGCCTAACGGTAGCTGTTGGGGCAGTTCCTGAACTTATTGCTGATTACGCTGAGAGAACAGCCACGGTCTCTTCTTCTGGCCGCATCAGGATCGATAACTACTTTGAGCTCACAGCTGGCGGTAAGGACACCGGCAAGCTGTTCTCCCGACTTGACTATGGCCGTGATGTTGCCGTGCAGCAGACTACCATCCCCGGACTTACCCTCATCCTCCCTACTGGGACGACGAACATCAAATACTGTGACAGAATCGGCAACATCTCTACTTCCGCCCTCACGGTCCACGAGGGCAGCGCGCGCTCCCCCGCGGGGTCAATGGAGCTCACACTCTACTTCCGCTACCCGCTCATGACGGGCTGGCACGTCAACTTCAACGTCTCGTACGACTTGCCGAGCGAGCTGATGGCGACCGACGGCGACCAACACGTTCTCAATCTGATGGCGACGGATCGCACTATCCCCGACCCCAAGTTCACCAAGTACGTCAGCTCGTACATCCTCCCCGCCCGCGCTGCGATCCCCTCAGTTGTCGCTCCCCTTCCGAAGAAAACAACGACCACCGTCCCGGCTTTCGCGGACTGGGTGGACCGCACCAAGGTATCGTTCGAGGCTGAGGGTGTCACTGGCACCGATCTCGCCGTCCCCGTCTCGATCACCTACAGCCTCGGCACTGTTGACGTCGCCCGCCACTACCTTGGGCTGGCCGGCATTGTGGCCGCTGTGGTGGTCATAGTCGCAGTCATTCGTAGACTGTGGTGAGTGTAAATAGATTTGTTTCGGTTTAGGCTGTCCCAGAAGGGCCCGGTGCTTCAACAACTGTGTTCTATAAAAACGACTTATAAAGTAAGTTGAAGAGAGGTGAAGGGGATGAAGATCAAGTACCAGCGGTACGTGGACGAGACCCGTCTGACAGAGATGATTGATCTGTTCAGTGCTCACCTTTCAGAGCCTTACAATGTCTACACGTACCGTATTTTTGTCGCTTCGTTTGCTGATCTTGCTTTCATCGCTACCGACGAGGATGATCGCATTGTTGGGGCCATCTGCTCTAAGATTGACACCAAGAACAACGAGAAGGTGGGCTATATCGGCATGGTGGCCGTTGACCCCTCAGTCCGCGGGAACGGCATTGGGCGTCATCTCTGCGAGCTGTCGATGGACGCAATGAAGAAGCACGACATCCAGTATGTCACGCTGGAGACTGAGACCTCCAACAGCACGTCCCTCGATTTCTACGACCGGCTCGGCTTTGTCCGGTGCAAACATCTCAGAAATTATTACCTCACCGCCAACTCGGCCTATAGGCTGAAGAAGTACGTGTAGCGGGTTCACGCCCCACACTAGCGCAGGGTCTCTGGCAGGAGGGCCGACGACGAGCATGTGATAAACCGCAGCGGATTATTGTGATTGTTTCGGAGCTATAGGAGCGGCTAGCGGCCACATAAGTTGATGATATGGCCGGCTGTGTTGAAGCGTTTGAAATGGACTTGATGGAAGTGAACTCGTGTCTTCAGTCGTTGACCGGTCACAGGGACACGTATAAACAACTGTAAATAGCAATGTTGGACAAACCATGAAGGCGGATTCGACCTATCGCATTCCCGCATGCTAATTCCGTAGCGTTACATTATTGGGCATGTCAAAAGCGGAAAAAGGAAAAAGAAATTCCACACACGTAAAGTGTGAGATTCCACATGGATATCATTAACAAACAAATGAGGCAGCAGCAGCTCATAAACGATAGACTAGAGATGCAGCTTGAAGCATCCAAGCGCATCCTCCCTGTAAGCCAGGCGGCAGAAGTGTTTGTTCCCTTACCCACGCCTTACCCAGCATGATTTCGTATGTCACAGGGAAGGAGGACCCAATACTATCACCTAACGACCCCACAAACCCGTACGCACCAAACGGTGGGTGTATGTGCGCATTCTCTCACTGATTCCTGGGCTCTGTGTCAGCGATTGTGGCCGCCGGCAAAATAGGGTCTCTTTCTTGTAAACATCAGATTTGATCCGACTGGGTCGTGGGGGTTCGTTGTAGTGCCAAGCGTATCGCCGATGACAACCACAGACCCATTTCTAATCATTGCTGGCAACCTCATTCACATGTCACACTGTCAGACGGACGGACGAGTCCAGAATGCAGATCAGGTCCACCACACGTCCACTGCAAGCAGGACCCAGAACGAAGCAAGCGTTGCTCCCATCTCTCGAGACGTTCGAGAGCGACCAACCGTGCCACCCGGAGGATTAAACAGGGCGACTTATGCACTGGGTTGGACGGGTGTGGCTCAGCCCGTGGAAGCCCAATAGTCGCCTGGCAGGAGGCCATTTTAACAACATCACACGTGAGCTGCCGAAAACAGTGCAGGTCAGCCCAGCCACAGCAGAAATGTCAAGAGTAAAGCGTGAATGGTCAAATGAATCATTTATCACGTGTTCGCGATGGGATTGGGAAGGAACATCACATCATCGGCAGCTTCCCGGGAATTCAACTCCTCAGCACAGTTGTCGTTGACTGGGGTCCACCCGGGGAGAAGAGGGTAATGGCCACGCTCGGTCGGCCTCGGGGAGGGGGATGTAGTCGTTGTTCTCATACCGGCCCCTCCCGACCCACGACCCGTCAGTCAGCCGGACGAAAACTGTGTGTCAGTCACTGGGCTTGGCCACGCTCTCTACCGAGATATACATTTACAGTTCCCACGTCTCAGCGGCCGGCGAACACGGGGCTGTACAGCTTCTGGCTATAGAACGGGTTAGCCTGGCGCTTCATTGTGCCGTCAGCACGGCCCGAGTACGTACCATACCCGATAGGCCGGGCGATCGACGCTACGATGTGCTGCTGCTGACGTCTACGCGTCATGTTCGCGCGCTGGAGGCGCCGAAGCTTGATACGGCGGACGGTAATGACGCACGTCGTTAATGTGGCCGTGCAGCACAAGCATGTACATGTGCATCCGCAGCAGCAACACAGAATGACGGCAACTGTCGGCACAGCGACGGCAACCGCTGCAATAATGCCGGCGATGGCTACCGTTTGTTGGCTGGGGCACGTGCCATCGACGATCTCATTGAGACCTACCGTCACGTCCTTGACGAGCATCACCTCCTGAATCGGCCGTTGATAAGACGCAATGTTGTGGACAGGGCCGCCCGTCGTCGCCGCGATCTCTTCGAGTGGGGTCACCGCGTCATATCCGAAGGCCACGCCTCCCAGTTCGGCCCCCGAGCGAGCCTTTATGGCAGTCAAGGCTGTTGAATCCTTATCGAACTGCCCCGGGGTGGACCCGACCATAAGGAAGACGGAAGCCAGATTGGTCGCCCCGGTCACCGCACCGAACGCGGCCTCGGCCAGTGTGAGCGCGGCGTCGAGGTCCGGGGCGCCTGTCCCAATGCTAACCTTGGTGAGGGCCGCGTCGAGATCGGCGATAGCCTCGGTCGGGTGGACAAGGGTGAGGGCACCGGCCGTCTCGGGGTACACGGAGAGCGTATCACCTACCGTGATGAGCCCAATGCGGTCAACGGAGCCTCTGAGCTGCACCATCCAGGTGGCCAGTGCCCCCACGAGGGAATAGCGCAGAGACTCGGTCATGGCGGCGCCTACGTCGACAATAAGAACAATATCGCGACCATCATGGCTGCAGACACGATTCCAAGGTTCCAGCTCGTCGACTTTCTCGTAAACGGAATACAGTTTGGATATATCGGTCAGCGGTGAAGACAAGGCTTCTGCACTGAAAGCAACACTAATAATTGATAGTATTATAGCCAGCACTGCTACATTTGACTGCTGGCATCGCATGGCTCGTCTAGTTTTAGCAGTTGTTATTTTTGGTAATTTCGGTTCTGTCAAATCGTGTTCGGTAGGGACCTAATATATCGCAAGATGTCTTACGTATAAACCAACACGGCCAGTGGTTTTCGCGGCTGCATTGCCGAGATTTATATAAATCAAAACATAACATGAACCCACAGTGTCAATGCTCGCGGCCCTCCGCCCCCACCCCACATACAGCCCAAGGTCACTATCACTTTACAATCTCTCCACGTAGTTATCGGGGAACATGCCCGTGTTTCCGTCGGCATCCACGCCATCGTACCAGCCTTCATAGACATTCGTCACCGTCAACAGCTGGCCGACAGTGACCGTCAGCTCGCCTTCGTCGGCGGCCTCGTAGTCGTACAGCACGCGCACCGGGAACCCCTCAGCGGCTGCCTCGGGCACCGGCTCTTGTTCGACCTCGGGCGCCGGCTCGGGCGCCGGCTCGGGTTGGGTCGTGGCCCCCGACTCTGCCGCGTATTCCTCAGCAGTCAGACGTCGAAGATATTGGCTCGGGATAGACCCAACATCGCCAGTGGTGACCCGGGTAACCTTGGACCACCCTTCCGGGTCAAATGTCTGGATAGTCACGAACTCGCCCGCAGTCACCGTCAGCTCGTCGTCAGCGGTGGCCTCGTAATCGTACTCCATGCATCCATATCCCAGATCCGCCTCCGTCGCGGGGTGGGGGTCTTGGGTGACCTGGGCTGGGGTGACCGCAACCCCGGGCATCGGGGGCGGGGGTGGGGCAGACGACCCGGTAGCGACGGGGGCGGTCACGGACTCAGGCTCAGCGTGTGTGGATTGGGTCTTAGCCATCTCTGCGGCGGTGGCACCATCCGCTACACCGATGAGGTCAAGCGGGAAGGTATGCTCATCGACAGCCTCGGCCTCTTCGACACGAGGAGCCTTAGCGGAAGAAAGGGCCGCGATCTGAGATATGATGAATCTGGGATCCATGGCGTGGATTCTCTCCGTGACGCGACCGAGCATACCGCTCTCAGCGATCAGGGCTCGGGTGCGGTGCTCCACGTACTTGTTTAACGCGGCCTTCACCTCGTCGACACGTCCACATTCCGCCTCCTCGAGCTGACCGAGCTGCAGCTTGATGGCTCCATCGAGGGCGTCCTTGAGCCGCGTGTACTCTGTGAATCGCGCCGTGTATGCGTTGACGGCCTTGACGTACTTATCATGCTCCTTCCGGACCTTCTTGTCGGGGATAGACTTCCCGGAGCGTTGGTCGAAGATGATCTTGACCACGCGGCTCTCGAGGGCCTGTGCCTCAGCACACGCCTTCTTGACGGCGACAGCGGCGGCGGCGACGCCCTTTTCGTCCTTATCCATGGCCTTTGTCAGCGCCTCGATCGTCTTGGGCATAGAATCGCGAGCATTACCGAGCATCCCGACGACATCCCTCTTGATATCATTATCCATGTCCGCTATGGCCGTGCCTACGTCCCGCCACTCCCCGAGGACGACGTTCCAGGCAGCACGCATGAGTTGGGACTCATCGGGAGGCCCGGCCTGTTTAATGCGGGTCAGAGCGCGACGGACGTCGTTGTTGACATCCATGCGGGTGGAAACGATGCCTATCATCTGCTGGACGGTGATCTTCCGCTTCGAGAGCACCTCATCGGCGATATAGTTGAAATCGCCGATGTTGAGGTCCCCGAACGTCCGTTGCTTCTCGAGGACGTCGAGTGATCTGTGCCACCCCATCGCGCCGTGGTGGTCGAGCATGAGAGTGATCGTGGGGGGCAGCGCCACCTGCATCGTGCCCTCAGCCTGCGGGTGCACGGTATCAATGACGTCGGCCATCTCCGTCCGCAAATCGTCGTGTTGGGTCCGCATCTCAAGGATGGTGAACGGGTCCCGGCTGTCGATCTTGCCCTGCCTCTCGGCGATGGCGTCCTTGGAGCGCTTGATGTCGTTTCCGAGGTGCGTCAACACATCATCATAATGAGCATCCTTCTTGGCCCCGGCTGCCTCAATCTCCTCGAGCAGCTCCGTCTCTCGCTTCTCCAACGTCGCACGGATGTCGGCGAAGTGCGCCTTCGTGGTCGCCAGAGAAGTCACCGTCGAAGCCTCGGCACTCTTTCTCAGACGATCGGTGAGGTCGCGACGCTCGTTGAGCAGCTTGAGCTGGCTCTCGTGGATGTGCGTCTGCTCATCGAGGTCTGGTAGAGAGCGCTCAAGCGCTTCCTTGAGCGTGATGCGCTCATGCTCCTTGTGCTTGCCAAAGAGAGCGCAGTGAGAGCAGATGATCGTCTTCTCATCATAGTCATAGAAGTCTAGCTCCTTGTTGTGAATCGGGCAGAGATGAACGGAGTCAGATGAAACTGCTGGCTTGACTGGTTCAGGCTTTTTTGTTTCTTGCTGTTGCTGAGCTGCAGTCAACTGTGAGAGCGCAGCCTGGAGGGTATCTCCCTGCAGGCCACTGAGCAGCTCTTGGATCTTCTCCAGCGCCTGCTGATCGGCCATCCGCTGCTTGTCTGTGGTTGTCTTGGTGGAAGCGTCTCAAAACTACTTTTTGTTAACCCCAAATAAGTCAGTATGCCGCAGTGATGGTGGCTGAGGGTAATACCTTCAGGTGCACAACTCGAGGAACAGAGAGTTATAAATGACACGAGACTTTATATTGATTTATAAACATTGGTGAACAACTGTGCCTTGTGACCGTCGGGTCTAATCCGTGTGTTATGGGTTGCCGGCATTCCCTGGTAAGCTACGTTGGGCAAATTAAGCCAGTGCATTGTCGGAAACCGATTTCATTTTCGGCCACGACAGCTGAAGATGTGATGCTCG
>PPCM01000832.1_pt1 | contig 18817 bp, 11 predicted proteins | sample 1555541 | NCBI WGS metagenome assembly PPCM01 (sample SAMN05284479, study PRJNA326546) | Marine sediment metagenome, whole genome shotgun sequencing project. | isolation source: marine sediment | place: Germany: Wadden Sea | collected 2012-09-05 | reverse complement strand
ATTGCGCCGCGGTTTATGTCAATCGTTGGCATTGACCTGGGGACTACAAACTCTTGCGTTAGCGCAATTGAGGCAGGTGCCCCCAAGGTTATTGAGAACGCCGAGGGTGAGCGCACCACACCCAGCACAGTAGCCTTTACGAAGAACAAGGAGATGCTCGTGGGCACACCCGCCAAGCGGCAGTCCACTCTCAACCCCACTAGCACGTTTTATGCCACCAAGCGTCTTATTGGCCGCCGCTACGAGGAGGTTGTGGACTGGAACACCCCGTACCCCATCGTGAAGAGCGCTAACGGTGACGCCTGGGTTGAGAGCCCCACAATGGCCAAGACGTACTCGCCGTCCCAGATTGGGGCGTTTGTTCTCGGAAAGATGAAGGGTACGGCAGAGAGATACCTTGAGGAGGACGTCAACAAGGCTGTCATCACCGTCCCCGCATACTTCAACGATTCCCAACGCCAGGCTACCAAGGACGCCGGCGCCATCGCTGGCCTTGAGGTGCTCCGCATCATCAACGAGCCCACGGCGGCTGCCATCGCGTACGGCCTGGACAAGACCGACAAGGACCGCCGGATCGCGGTGTATGATCTGGGGGGCGGGACGTTCGACGTGTCGATCCTCGAGCTCAGCGACGGGGTGTTTGAGGTCAAGGCCACCAACGGGAACACATTCCTCGGGGGGGAAGACTTTGACAATGAGATGGTCAAGTGGATGGTTGCGGAGATCAAGAAGGAGCACGGCGTGAACGTCACCGGCCAGATTCAGGCCGTGCAGCGCCTCAAGGAGGCCGCCGAGAAGGCCAAGATCGAGCTCTCAGCCCAGCAGCAGACGGACATCAACCTGCCCTTCCTCGCCCAGACTGCGGGCGGTGAGGCGGTGCACTTCGAGCGGCGCGTGACCAGAGCCCAGCTGGAGCGGATGGTGGACTACCTCGTGAAGAAGACCGAGGCGCCGTGCCGTGCCTGCCTCAAGGATAGCGGACTGACCCCCGCCGACATCGACGAGGTGCTACTCGTCGGTGGCATGACCCGGATGCCCATCGTCCAGCAGCGCGTCGAGAAGATGTTCGGGCGTACCCCCAACCAGTCCGTCAACCCCGATGAGGTCGTGGCGCTCGGTGCGGCCGTCCAGGCGGGCGTCCTCCGCGGCGATGTGTCGTCTGTGGTGCTGCTGGACGTTACGCCCCTCTCCCTTGGCCTCGAGACGCGTGGGGGGGTGTTCACCCGCCTCATCCCCCGCAACACCACCATCCCCACCAAGAGGTCCCAGATGTTCAGCACCGCCGTCGACAACCAGACCGCGGTCAACATCAGGGTGTTCCAGGGCGAGCGCGACATCGCTGAGCACAACAAGATGCTCGGGGAGTTCGAGCTCTCTGGCATCCCCCCCGCCCCCCGCGGTGTCCCCCAGGTCGAGGTCAGCTTTGACATCGACGCCAACGGGATCACCACGGTCAGCGCGCTCGACAAGGCCACCAACCGGAAGCAAGACATCACGGTGCAGTCATCAGGCGGGCTGACGGACGACGAGGTCCAGAAGATGGTCGACGATGCCGAGGCCGCCCGCGACGAGGACACCAAGGTGCGCGAGATGAGCGAGCTGACCAACGTCGCCGATAACCTGGTGTACTCGACGGAGCAGTCCCTCGAGGAGCACGCGGCGCGCATCCCGGGGGCTGTGGCGGACGAGGTGCGCGGCCTGGTGGATACGGTGCGGGGCTTGATGCAGGCCGCGGGGACGGAGTACAACGCCCTGTTTGACGCGAAGGAGAAGCTTCGTGTGGCGGCCGGGAGGATCGGGGAGTCGATGTACGGTCAGAAGGCTTGATGGGGAGATGGGAAGAATACTCTCGAGAAGGGCATGATGAGGATGATTAAACTGGTGCAGGCAGCTGGAAAATCTTCAATGGATGCGGTATGTATCACTGTCGGGTGTTGGGACAACGTGAGCATCCTCATCGATTTTATGGCAATTCCGCCATAAAGTTGCCCTTTCATGATAGCGACATCAACGTCATTGGGCATTCCTGCCGCAGCGTGAGAGAGAAGCAGAACGTCCAAAACCTGAAGGAGGTCAAGGAGAAGCCGACGAAATCTCCGAACGGGGGCAAGAAACACGACGACCGGTCCCCGCCGAGTGACGACGACGTCACGCACGTCGGAAGGTCAGTTGTTGGGTGAGGTCCATGTCGCTGAGACGGCCATTAACGTCCAAAACCCCAAATCTCGGGAACCCGCTGGACGGCCAAAAAGCGGAAGTATCGGATAAGTGCCGGAGTTGAAGGGTGGGAAGTGAAAAGTATTCGTGGGCTCAGAACTTTTATTGCACCACTATAGTTCATCTGACACGGTACATGTGTCACAAGACACAACGACACGTCACATCTTCCACAGATTCAGATTTTTATAATTATTACAAACAGTTAACTTTGGTACTGTGTGTCTTTATTGGTACCTGTCGATGTTACTGACGTACCGTGTACCGGAATTTGTTTTAGTCGATCGACTGACTTGACACAAGGTGTCGATTTTTGTCAAGTCTTTGACAGAAAACACTTTCTAAGAAGAAATAATGGCTGAAGAAGAAGTACCCGCTCTCGTTATCGATAATGGCTCCGGCATGTGCAAGGCTGGCATCTGCGGTGATGACGCTCCCCGCTGCGTGTTCCCCTCCCTGGTTGGTCGCCCCAAGCACAAAGGCATCATGGTAGGCATGGGTGGCAAGGATTTCTACGTTGGTGATGAGGCTCAGGCCAAGCGTGGTATCCTCCAGCTCCGTTACCCCATCGAGCACGGTATCGTGACCAACTGGGATGACATGGAGAAGATCTGGCACCACACGTTCTACAACGAGCTCCGTGTTCTCCCCGAGGAGCACCCCCTCCTCCTTACCGAGGCCCCCTGCAACCCCAAGGCCAACCGTGAGAAGATGGCTGAGATCATGTTCGAGACTTTCAACGCCCCTGCTCTGTACGTCCAGATCCAGGCTGTTCTGTCCCTGTACTCCTCGGGCCGTACCACCGGTATCGTGTTCGACTCTGGCGATGGTGTCTCTCACACTGTCCCCATCTATGAGGGTTACTACATCCCCCACGCCGTCGCCCGTCTCGACATGGCTGGCCGGGACCTCACCGACTACCTCGTCACCATCCTCGCCGAGCGCGGCCACACCTTCACCACCTCTGCCGAGCGTGAGATCGTCCGTGACATCAAGGAGAAGCACACCTACGTCGCTCTTGATTACAACCAGGAGCTCGAGACCGCCGCCGAGTCTGCCTCGATCAACAAGACGTACCAGATGCCCGATGGCTCCTTCATCGAGGTCGGCTCCGAGCGTTTCCGCTGCCCTGAGGCCCTCTTCCAGCCTTCCCTCATCGGCCTCGAGGCTGTTGGTGTCCACGAGCTCACCTACAACTCGATCATGAAGTGCGAGGTTGATACCCGTCGCGACATGTACCACAACATCGTCCTCTCCGGTGGCACCACCATGTTCCCCGGCATCGCCGAGCGTATGGAGAAGGAGATCTCCGCTCTTGCTCCCTCCAGCATGAAGATCAACATCATCGCCCAGGCCGAGCGCAAGTACTCCGTCTGGCTTGGTGGCTCCGTCGTCGCCGGGCTCTCGACCTTCCAGTCCATGTGGGTTTCCAAGTCCGAGTACGAGGAGGCCGGTGCCAGCATTATCCACAAGAAGTGCTTCTAGATAATAAATTGTCTTTGATGATCTCATCAAGCTCTGCTAGCAAATGATGTGCCACGTGCGGTGCAAAGAAAAAAGAGGAACCAGCCGTGCATCGGATTTGGTCATTATTTTATGTTCTACATGCGACATGCATGTCATGCCTCCATTGCCATCATGGCGGCTCGGGTAACAGACGTCGAGGTTATAACAGCTCCTAGAAATCTTTATTCCATCCACTTGACAGTGTTGGTCGCCCCGCGCCGCGTGCAGTGTGTTTGGGGTTAGACGAGGGTTGTTGCCCTCACAAAATCAGCAGGTGCCGAGTGCTCATTACCATCATCTGACATGTGGGGATCATAACACGCTGTTCTCGCGGCCTCCCCTATCGATGACGTGGCTGCGTGGCTGCGTTTGCTATGGTCCTTGTTGGTCGGTTTCCGTAAGAATTGTTAACGACGAACTCGTGAAACCCCGCCTCCACGAGATTATTATCAGGCGGCACAGACAAGTCCGTTGCCGCCGCTAACGGCCTCGTGGCTGACCCCGACATCTTCATCTGCTGGCCAGACATCGATGCTCAATACGTTTCCGATAGTCGAGAAACTCGATATCGCCGACGTGCTGCATGCCCGTCCGACCCCTGGAAGGAGCATGTGACGTGTCTTACCACCTGCCCGTTCACACCCGACCAAATTGCAAGCGAAGGCCAATGACGATAACAATGCAACCAGTCGTCCGATTCCGAGGGCCTTCGTGTTTCTAGACCACACCCCTAGGGGGCCGGCAACACAGCCTGCATGTCCTACATCACATATAGCACCCGGGCCGCCGAGTGTGTTTGGTGGATGGTGAGTCCTCGTCGGCAGGAGTTCGTCCCGCTTTATGTCCGATAAACTTTGAATGTCACGGTAGCGACGGTGATCGTGGGCATGTGCCGTACGCGGCACCTGGTGCTCAATGATCGCATACCGTACAAGTTTTTTGTCGTCCGACTGACTTGACACAAGGTGTCGATTTTTGTCAAGTCTTTGACAGAAAACACTTTCTAAGAAGAAATAATGGCTGAAGAAGAAGTACCCGCTCTCGTTATCGATAATGGCTCCGGCATGTGCAAGGCTGGCATCTGCGGTGATGACGCTCCCCGCTGCGTGTTCCCCTCCCTGGTTGGTCGCCCCAAGCACAAAGGCATCATGGTAGGCATGGGTGGCAAGGATTTCTACGTTGGTGATGAGGCTCAGGCCAAGCGTGGTATCCTCCAGCTCCGTTACCCCATCGAGCACGGTATCGTGACCAACTGGGATGACATGGAGAAGATCTGGCACCACACGTTCTACAACGAGCTCCGTGTTCTCCCCGAGGAGCACCCCCTCCTCCTTACCGAGGCCCCCTGCAACCCCAAGGCCAACCGTGAGAAGATGGCTGAGATCATGTTCGAGACTTTCAACGCCCCTGCTCTGTACGTCCAGATCCAGGCTGTTCTGTCCCTGTACTCCTCGGGCCGTACCACCGGTATCGTGTTCGACTCTGGCGATGGTGTCTCTCACACTGTCCCCATCTATGAGGGTTACTACATCCCCCACGCCGTCGCCCGTCTCGACATGGCTGGCCGGGACCTCACCGACTACCTCGTCACCATCCTCGCCGAGCGCGGCCACACCTTCACCACCTCTGCCGAGCGTGAGATCGTCCGTGACATCAAGGAGAAGCACACCTACGTCGCTCTTGATTACAACCAGGAGCTCGAGACCGCCGCCGAGTCTGCCTCGATCAACAAGACGTACCAGATGCCCGATGGCTCCTTCATCGAGGTCGGCTCCGAGCGTTTCCGCTGCCCTGAGGCCCTCTTCCAGCCTTCCCTCATCGGCCTCGAGGCTGTTGGTGTCCACGAGCTCACCTACAACTCGATCATGAAGTGCGAGGTTGATACCCGTCGCGACATGTACCACAACATCGTCCTCTCCGGTGGCACCACCATGTTCCCCGGCATCGCCGAGCGTATGGAGAAGGAGATCTCCGCTCTTGCTCCCTCCAGCATGAAGATCAACATCATCGCCCAGGCCGAGCGCAAGTACTCCGTCTGGCTTGGTGGCTCCGTCGTCGCCGGGCTCTCGACCTTCCAGTCCATGTGGGTTTCCAAGTCCGAGTACGAGGAGGCCGGTGCCAGCATTATCCACAAGAAGTGCTTCTAAGCAATTAGTCCGTAAATGGCCTTGTGACTTGTCTTTTTACCAATCCAGCACGCAGTTTAGACTTTCATGTGTTGCCGTCGCTTCACACTTTCCGGCATTGCTGTCAGAGGCAAAGACCTCTAAACAGCACCAAACTATAAACAGTGGAACTATTGTGGTGCCCAGTAAGGGAGACCGTGGGGATGTCTGTACGGGAATGCTGTGTCAGTGCCTATTGCCGCCGTTGTTAATATTATAAACAGCAGATTAACCCTTTCTTTGCTTTAGATGGATACGTCGACTCGTCGCTCTAGGACCTTCAAGAAGTTTATCTTCAGAGGCATCGACCTTGATGATCTCGTTCAGATGTCTGTTGAGGAGCTCCTCCCCCTCCTTAACGCTCGTTGCCGTCGTACTTTCGGCCGTGGCCTGAAGCCCAAGCACATCACGCTTCTTAAGAAGCTCCGTGAGGCTAAGGTTGCTGCTCCCGCTGGCGAGAAGCCCGCTCCCGTCAAGACCCACGTCCGTAACATGATCGTCATCCCCGAGATGGTTGGCAGCAACGTTGCTATCTACAACGGCCAGTCCTTCAACCTGATCGAGATCAAGCCCCAGATGGTTGGCCACTACCTCGGTGAGTTCTCCCTCACCTACAAGCCCGTCAACCACGGCCGTGCCGGTGTTGGTGCCACCAAGAGCTCCAAGTTTGTCCCCCTCAAGTAAGCGAATAAACGCATCGACGGTGAGTTGGAGTGGTTAAGCCCCGAGTGTTCCCGTTGCAGACGTTTGGATTGACAGTTTGATGTGAAAGATTGAGTGATGACATTTTGGCAAATCGCAAAAAATCACACGAATTAATTTGAACGCACACTGTGGCCTGGTCTACACAGGCAGTTTGAATTTGAATTGGCAAAGTCAACTTTGAAGCTCCGGCGAATTTTGGAAATCAGCGTGATGACGACCATAGGAGTTTATCCGCCTCCAAAGCTGAACGCTACTGAGCAAAAGGCGCTAGCAAAGCTCATAGAAACTGCAGCACAGTTGGAAGATGCGCTAGGGCCATCTTTCGATGATATACTTCCCAGTGTGGCTGATGACGCCGTCAACAAGGTGCTAGAGGAGATCAACTGTGTCTTGGAGGGCAAGGCTCGTCTTATGGGCGGCGGAAAGAGCGTTGTATCTTCTATTTTCTTCAATACAGCGATCCTTACTCCCGAGACGACGACCCGGGCGGTAGAGAGCCTCCTCGCTGCATGCCGGAACGAGGCAGCCCATACAGCTGCCGCTGCCATACTTACGCAAGCCACCGCCTCTTCCACGGCGTTTTCATCCGTGTTTTCTGCTGTTCTCGCCACCATCAACGATACTCCCCCGGAGACGTCGGAGCGACAGGCCCCAAACGTCCGCAACTGGGCCAAGATGGCCAGCGCCGTCGTTGAACGTGCTGACCCCGAGTCCATGCCGGCCCTGTCGTCCGCGGCCCTCGAGGGTGTGTCCCATCCTCTGTATTTCATCCGAATGGTCAATGTGGCCGTCCTTGGAGGTGCGCTCAAATCGACGTCGACCGAGCTGAAGGCCCTTCACGCGGCCAGGGAGGACCCGCCGCCGTCCCTGGACCACCTGCACGGGGAGATGATGGTGGCGCTCGTCCGCCGCGTGCACGACACCAACCCACACATCAGAGGCCGCGTGCTCACCGTGCTGGCCGGGCTGGCGGACGTAGACCTCATTCAGGCCTTCACTGAGGGTGAATCGGTCGGGTTCGTCGACCTCTTCACGGTCGTCGCCCTCCGCCTGGCCGACAAGGCTGCCAAGGTGCGTAAGTCTGCCGCCGATCTCCTGGCGACCCTCCTTGCCCATAACCCCTTCGGCATTGCCCTTTCCCATGCAGCCCGGGCGACTCTGCTCCCCACCCTGCCCCCGGACCTCGTCCCCGCCCTCGACAAGCTGTACCTGACCCTCGACGGCGTGGTGGAGACCGTGGCGGCGAGGCTCCGGGGTGGGGGGAAGGAGGTGGGGGCCGTGCTGCCCCTGGTGCACGCGTTGACCCGATTCCACGTCAAGGGTAGCGAGCGGCTGTTGGTGGCGGCCTTCATGACGGCCAGAATCAACGATACGGAGGTCCGGGACGCGCTGGCACAGGTCTTATGCGATATATGCATATCTAACGCCCCCGACGAATCATCGAAGGTTGTCCACACCATCCGGTCTCTGGCGGACCTTATCCTCCGTTTCCCCATCGGAGGGCAGCATCAGTTACGGCTCACCCTCCTCCATTTGGCCGCCACTGACCGACTGCCCGCTACCATAGGGGCTGCCCTCGCCGCCACGGTGAACCGCACGGCCCCCACCCCGCCCGACCGGACGGTGACGGCCATTCATCGCGGGGTGTGGGCCTTGGCGGGGTGTCTGGCGCCTACCCTCGGTCGACCCGCCCTGAAGATGTTGACGGGCGGAGTGCCTGCCGGGGCCGGGTTGGGTACGGCCCACGGTGTGTTGGTGTTCCACGCCTTCTGTGAGGTATTGGGCCACGCCGAGCACCCCGACGGCCATCCCGTGTGGATGGGGATTATGGATATGGTCAAATCGGCTCCCAACAGGGGGGTGATGGCGGCGGCCGTCATGTCGGGCTTCCGGGCACTGTACACCGCGTGCCCCACCCCCACCCCCGTCGCCCGGGCCTGGGTGGGGCAGTTGGCGGCCATCGATGGGCCCGTCGGGAGGCTGGCCATCGCCGAGGCGTGCGTGGGGAACGCCGGCCTGATGTACGGCGCCATCGCCAAACACGAGGCCCAACGCCTCACCGACGCCGACGCCGACGCCGGGGCCGGGTCGGGGAATGAGGAGTTGGCGGCGGTGGTGGGGGCCGAGGAGGACGGGGTCGCCGACGAGCTGAAGGCAGCCCTGCAGGCCACCCATCCCGGGAAGGAGGTGATGGACGCCGTGCTGGGCGACATCCAGGGGGGGGACCGGGAGGCGGCGTCGGTGGGGCTGACGTCGGGTACCAAACTCGCGTTCATCTTCGACGACGCCCGGGATGCCTTGCTCGAGACGGTCGCCGGGCTCCTCACCGGGGAACCCAAGCAGCAGGAGGAGCAGCAAGAGGAGCAGCAGGAGGAGGGGAGGGTGTCCGCGGTGGACCCCCGTCACCTCGTGCTGGCCCTGGGCGATCTCTTCCGGCGCCATCCCGCAGCCATGCATCGCCGGGCGGACCTCATCTTCCGGGTCATGGCGACGCCGGACCTGGCCCAGGCCGACGCGGTGCTGGTGACCGGGACCCTGATGCTGGCGGACCTTCTCAAGTCGACCGCCCACAGTAAGATCGCGGGTCTGATATACAGCGAGGATGAACGAGTGGCGTGCTACATAAGGGAGTACTTCACGTTGCTGGCGGAGAAGCCCCACTCCCCCCTCCGGAACGTGCTGTCGGACATCATCAGTCATGCCGCAGCCGGGTCAATCACACCGGAAGACTTCAAACAGGTGATGGCGTTCATGCTGCCGCTCGTCACAACCGGGCTCGACGGGGTGGTCAACCGGATCTGCCAGAAGGTGGAGGCGGCCGGCCCCGCGGAGGCTGTTGGGCTGCTGGACTCGCTGCTTCTGCTCCCCCCGCCCCGGTGGACGACGCAGTGCTGGGGGAAGGTGCGGGCCAACGGGGCGCTGCTGTGTGCCTCGGACCGTGTTAGCGATCCAGTGTATGTGGAGAAGCTGCGGACGGTGCTATCGCTCGGGGAAAAGTCCGGGAAAGATGGCCAGGGAAAGGAGGGGGCGACGGAGGTCGGGCAGCTGCTGGACAAGGTGCTCGCCGCAATGGATAAATAGACACGCAGTAATGGGGGCTAATACAACCCCAGAAACGAGGACCGAAGATTTGGTTCAGGGATTTTGTGAATCGGGACAGGAACTTGATTTATCGACTCCATACTGTTTATAATTCAAACAATTTTGCGAACAGCATAACACATGTCTACCACCACCATCGGCAACATTAAGGTCACAGACCTGGAGAAGATCAAGCAGGTCATCGAAGACATTCGGGATGGCAAGGAGGAAGTGAACTGGCTCACTCTTGGCTACGGTACCGGCCGCAACATCGTTGAGCTGTCCGGTCAGGGCGCTGGCGGTATGGAGGAGCTCTTCGAGACTCTCACCGACGACGTTATTGCGTTCTGTTACCTTCGTGTCAACCTGGATGCGCTCAGGAAGAAGATTATTTTCATTTCCTTTGTTGGCCAGTCCTCGAAGCCCATGAAGCGCGCCTTCGTGTGCCAGCACAAGGCTGACATTGAGTCCATCCTTACGAACCCTCACCTGTCTCTCAGTGCCTCTTCTGACGCCGACCTCGACGCCGATGACATTATGAAGCAGCTTCACAAGGTCAGCGGCGTCAACTACGACGGGCAGCGCTCCCAGGACAAGGGCATCCTCAGTGTTGACCCTAACTGGGCCAAGACCCGCAAGGAGTTCTTCGCCAAGCAGGAGCTGACCGACGAGCGTGACGTCACCAAGAGCTTCAACACCGGCCCTCTGAGCACGACGCCGATGAACCTCAGCGGCCGCCCGGGGATCACCGCCAGCTACATCAACGATGAGGTCCCCAAGACTAAGGCCAAGCCTGCCATCGCCGTCAGAGGGCGCAAGGAGGAGCCCAAGGCCGAGCCTGTCGTTGAGGCGCCCAAGGAGGAGCCCAAGATGGAGGAGCCCGCTGCCGCTGAGGAGGAGGAGGTCGCCGAGGTCGAGGAGGCCGCGGTTGAGCCCACCGAAGAGGCCGAGCCCGAGGAGGCCGCCCCCGTCGAGGAGGAGGTCGCTGGGGTCGAGGCTGCCATCGAGGAGGTGACGGTGAATCCCACTGAGGAAGCCGAGCCCGAGGAGGAGGAGGCACAGGAGGAGGTCGAGCAGCCTGCCGAAGAGGAGGCTGAAGTTGAGGAGACCCCCACGGAGGAGCAGCCTGCTGATGAGTAGACACTAAATTTAACGTCGGCTGCCCGCCTTGCGTGTTTCGACGGCTGTGGTGGGCTGTGGCGAATCACATCTCATGGTCCCTCGCTTAAATTCGCTTAAATTGTATTTTCAAGCATCGTCAACAGATCACTAATTTCATGTCTTGCACCACACAAGCTGCCAAGGACGTCCTTGCTCAACTCCCCGAGTGCCCCGTTTGGGAGCCATTCCTCCGCCTCGTAGAGATTCCTCGTCCCTCGGGCCACCATGCCCCTGTTGTCGAGTTCCTTGAGAACTGGGCCAAGGAGCAGGGTTTCGAGTACGCCACTGATGCTGCCAAGAACGTCGTCATCCGTGTCCCCGCCACCCCCGGCTACGAGAATGTCCCCGTCATCGCCCTTCAGGGCCACTCCGACATTGTTGGCGTTGCCGAGTCTGGCTTCACCCACGATTTCAAGAACGACCCCCTTGTTCCCCGCATCCACGAGCACGATGACGGCAAGGGTGTGATGGAGAAGTGGCTCATGGCCACCAACACGTCTCTCGGCGCTGATAACGGCATCGCCATCGCCGCTGGCATGGCCATCGCTGTCGACAAGTCTATCATCCACGGCCCCCTCGAGCTTCTCGTGACGGCCGATGAGGAGATCGGCCTCCTCGGCGCTGCTGCCCTCAAGGACGGCTTCGTCAACGCCGAGTACGTCCTCAACCTCGATTCCGAGGAGGAGTGCTGCATCTGTGTCGGCTGTGCCGGTGGTAACGTTAACCGCTTCACTCTCCCCGTCACCCGCGAGGCTTGCGATGGCGCAGTCCTCAACATGAAGCTGTGGAACCTTTCCGGCGGTCACACTGGTGTCGACATTGACAACGGTAACGCCAACGCTCTGCTCCTGTCTGCCCGTATCCTCAAGGCCTGCCTCCCCAAGGAGGGCCGCGTGATCACCATGAACGGCGGCCAGGCCCACAACGCCATCCCCCGCGAGATGCTCACCACCGTGGTCGTCCCCGAGGCTGCCAAGGACAAGTTCGTGAAGGACGTCGAGGAGCTCGTTAACGTCATCCGCAAGGAGTTCGTCAAGACCGACGGCGACATCAAGCTCGACTGGCCCGCCACCGAGGGCACGCTCCCCGCCCCCCTGACGGCCGAGTCCACCGCCAAGTTCATCGACTTCACCCTCCTCCTGCCCTTCCGCCCCTACCGCATGTCCCAGGCCGTCGACGGTCTCGTCGAGACGTCCTACGCCACCACCATCGTGGCTGATAAGGGTGACTCCTTCCTGTACACCGGGTCCGCCCGGTCCGACTCCAAGGCCCAGCTCAACGCCGTGTACAACGAGCTCACCGCCCTCACCAACCTTGCCGGCATCGCCCCCCCCACCCGCGAGGACGAGTACCCCGGCTGGCCCGCCAACCCCTCAAGCTACCTCCTCAAGGTCGCCGAGGCCGAGCACATGAACGTCGTCGGCAAGAAGGCTGACGTCCTTGCTATCCACGCTGGTCTCGAGTGCGGTCTCCTCCTCGAGCACTGCCCCACCGTCAAGGACGCCGTGTCCATCGGCCCCGAGCTCCGCAACCCTCACTCCCCCAGCGAGCAGATGATGATCCGCACGGTCGTGCCCTTCTTTGACTTCGTCAAGGCTATCCTCAAGACTATCAGCGAGGAGAAGAAGTAAGGTAAGGTAAACAACGAGTGTCACCTGGGTTTATAGATTTTGGTTTCAAATTAAGTTGGCAACGACTCGGCTTTGTTTCTTGTGTCAACCCCATGTTAGTGAGTTCGATTAGTTTGAGCAGCGCACCGGCATGTAGGCCCCACACCAAGCATGATGATGTTAGCGGGGGCCCCATAATTTTCGGAACTTTCCGGGTCTATGTCTGCCGGTTTGTGAGCAGATGCGGGCGTGTTCAAAGAACCGGTTGTCGCGGGCATCTGGTGGCGTTTCAGGGTTCGTATACCGTGATGAAACGACTACAGTGAATTGCAATAATAAATCGAACGAAACTGAAACATCATGGATACCATCAAAGAGAAGCTTATGGACCGTAGAACTCAGGGCACCGCCCTCGTCGGTGTTATGGTCATCGTTGGAGGCATTGTCGCTTACAACGCACTTGCTGACAAGCGTGGAAAGAAGAAGACTGTTATTGCCAGCACCCCGAAGCCGAAGAAGAGCACCATGGAGCGTGTACAGTTCTGGAAGTAAGAAACATCGGATAATGAGATAAAATTTTACCCTTTCCGCCCGCTGTTTTGCTTCTCAGCTTTGTCGAGAACATCACAGACTTTGCGAGCCGTCAACAAATGGGACTTAGGGCCGACACACTCGCACCGGTACTCAGTCACAACAGTAAGCGCCCGGCGTCAGCGGTAGCAGGACTTGCATTATTGATTTTGGTGATAAGTTGATGAAATAACAATGCCGACAACCCCACTCGCGTGTTTTGCAAATTGCCGTCGTGGATGGCAGTGTGCGGTAAGGCGCGGCATTCCATCATTGGCAGCTGGCTCTGAAATTGTTGCCGGCGCATAGCCATAAAAGGATAAATGCGGTGCAATCAGCACTGAAGTGTTAGCGTCGATGCCCTCATACTGGTTACCATTGGTATGCCACGAATTGGAGGGGTCACCTTCCCGCTTCAATTTTTCGACTCCGAATCGACTCTAGGGTTTGTTCAACCCAGTATGCCGCTGCTACATGACGAAACTGGTCTCAACACTCCAAATCACCTTCCTGGCGCTTCAATGGGGTCAGAGCTAACCAATGGTCTTGTGCTGGGTTCCCAGGACGATGGACCGGGTGTGATGATGGAGCATACCATGGATCATCTCGCAGACGTGTCCGGACACCACAGTATCAGCATAGATGGCTTAGATCAGCTTGGTGGGCTTGGCCATCGCACTGGATCTATTCTGGAGCCCAGTTTCGCGACTCTCCACCATCCACCACCGCCGTCTCTCCCCGCGCGGCCGTCCCAGAACCCCCGGCCGCTACCGGTGATGCAGCCCATCATCCGCACCAACCGTGCGGGCCATATGTCCGGCCCGGGGGCGGCGCAGTCTGCCCCATCGTCTGGCTCGCGCCCCGGGACGTCTCTGGGCCCGTCAATGAGTGACCACGTGATGGAGATCCCATGCCCCATGTGTCCCTCGTTCAGGGCATCGAGCGTGCTGGGTATCATCAGCCACTTCATCGAGCAGCACCCCGACGCCCGCAGCCAGTGTCGGACCTGCGGCAGGGTGTTCACCACGCGCGATCTTTGTAGGCGACATGAGAGAGATGCACACGGCGCGCGCGACTTCACGTGCAGCTACTGTGGCCGGGTGTTTGCCCGGCGGGAGCGGCTGACGGTGCATGTCCGGACCCACACGGGGGAGAGACCGTTCGAGTGCAGTGAGTGTGGGAGATCCTTCAAGAAGAAGGAACACCTCTTCTCGCACCTCCGTCACATGCACGGGACGCCGGACGACACGGAGGCGTCGATGCTGGTGAGTGACGCCAAGACGCTGTACCTCAAGAAGGTCTAGGGCCGCCTCCCCTCCATTTACCAATAGAAAACACAGGGACGCTTCTACTGGACCACGTGGCGGGGATGGGATACCATATCCCGCAGCACATGGCCGCGTAGCTCGCCCGGAAGCTTGGAGAAGTAAACTCGATTTATAGCCGTAAAAATAGCACATGTCAACAAACACATGTCAATAGAAAACACAACAATCGAAAAAGCATTCATGGAGACAGGAGAATTCATTACAGACGCGAAGGGCCGCCAAACCAGGTCTTTCCCCAAGCCGCATGAGACCAGCCAGCTCTACGACGTGTTTCACTCAAGGCACAGCTGCAGGCAATTCATCACAGGCAAGGCCGTCCTCAATGAGGACATCGACCGCATCCTGGACATGGTGTGCAGTGCCCCCAGCGCTGGCGGACGGCAGGGCTTCGAGATCGTGGTCATCCGGAAGTCCATGGAGCAGCTGGCCAACGCTTGTCACCAACAGAATTGGATGAAGACGGCAAACACGGCCCTCATCTTCCTTGCGGACCCCGAGCGGTCCATCGATCGCTACGGCGAGAGGGCTCGGGACCTGTACTCCATCCAGGACGCCACCATCGCCGCCACGTACTGCATGCTGGCCATCGAGCAGGAGGGTCTCGCCACATGCTGGGTCGGCGCGTTCGACGAGAAGGAGGTGTCTTCGCTTGTTAAGGCCCGCCCTGGTGTCCGTCCCGTGGCCATCCTGCCTGTCGGCTACCCCCAGCCATCGGAGGATAGCAAGGCGATCTACAAGGAGCACAAGACACGCAAACTGGACGACCTGGTGAGCGACGAGCAGAGCGGTCGGAAGTTCACCCACCACACAAGCCAGGCCGAGTGATAAACAAGCTGAAATGGAATGATACCCTTTTCCGGGCATATTTTTGTCTGGTGAGATTCCCGCAGCTAGAATGCGCATATGTCTCTATGTTGCATAAACCGTTCATATGTATAGGTAATTTAGTCGAGCGTGGTCCATGCGGCCGGTTATCTTCCTTTGATTTGCTGAACTGTATACCTGCTTTTTTCTGTCAAACACACGCTCACATCAAAAAGACGGATGGACGTGTTGCCTTCGGACTCTGAGGACAGCTGGTTCGAAGATGGCGATGACACAGAGTTCGACGTGGCAACTGAAACAGGGGACTGCTCCGATGTTGAAATGCAGCCGCAGTCGGCCACACAGACACTGGCAGCGGAATACGTGTCTCCATTCCTGCCAACCCAGGCTAACAGCGATCATACACTCTCACGAGAGGCTACTGCCATTGCCAAGGACCTCGGTCTGCGGTACACGGTGTTTCCATCGGATGGAATTCTAACCGACTACCTCTTTCCACACATGGTCAAGCTCTCGCCCTTCACGGGGTACAGCGTCGATCTGGCATTCCTCCAGCTGCGGCAGCGGGGCTTCGCGTGGTCCGACTCCCTCGAGCTGACCGACCTCTCCCCTGTCGTCGATCCTAGCACCATCACACACTGCCCCGCGTGCTGGGGCGACTTCGCCGACGAGGAGGAGGAGCCCATCACCCTCCCGTGTGGCCATCGGTTCTGTGTGGACTGCTTCCGTCAGAACGTGATGGTGAAGCTCCGCGACCACGATATCGCTGCGCTCGAGTGCTTTGGGGCCGACGCCGCCGACCGCAAGTGCTCGGCCTTTATCCCGCCCAGCATCATTGCCCGGGTGTTCACGCCGGACCTGCGGTGTGTGATCACTGTCGACTCTGGGCGGGGTCGGGGCCGGACCAAGGAGGTCGATCTGGGGACCATCAGAGAGGTCTACGAGAAGCGGCTCCGGGAGTTCATTGCGACACAGTGCAAGCAGGTGCACCAGTGCCCGACGGACGCGTGTTCGTGCATCGCCATCACCGAGACGATGACGCCGGCGGACGTGCTGTGTGGGTGCGGGCACCTCTACTGCTCCAGCTGTCGGCAGCAGGCCCACAGCCCGTGTTCGTGTGACATGGTGAAGCGGTGGGAGAAACTGAACCAGGACGAGTCGCCGACGGTGATGTGGATGAACGATAACAGCAAGCAGTGCCCCAAATGCCGCATCCACATCGAAAAGAACTCGGGCTGCAACCACATGACCTGCCGCAACTGCCGTCACGAGTTCTGCTGGATCTGCCTCGGGGACTGGAAGAAGCACGGAGGCGATTACTACAGCTGCAACCGGCACGCGGAGCAGAGCACCGCCGGTCAGGTCAAGTCGGACTTCGACTCCAAGCACTACACGGATTGCTGGAATATGTTCAACACGCACGTCAACAGCGAGAAGATGGAAGCCCAGCTCAAGGACGCGCTCGCCGCCAAGTGTGCCAAGCTGTCGGCCCATCAGCTGGAGAGGGTGGGGTCGGCCGACGTCGGGTGGTACGCCAAGGCGGTGGCCCTGCTGAGCGTGGTCCGAGTCTACCTGAAGTGGTCGTACGCGTACCTGTTCCTGGCGCCGAAGGACAACACGCGGGAGATCTTCGAGATGCTCCAGAACCGGCTGTCCCACGCCGTCGAGGAGCTCAGTCACGCCGTCGACAAGGAGAGCATCCTCGACATCGACCAAAACGAGGTCACGCGTTTCACGGCCGCGGCCATCCTGACGCTGTGCGGCATGACGGCCAAGGTGTGAGGGCGCGGACCGACCCTCTGAGATAAACAAATGGCACATTACGTCGCACATTCTTTTGCATTTCAGAGCGCGGACAAAAGTTCGAAGCTTAAACCCGAGGCTCGGCGACTTGAGCAATGTTTTGTGGGTAATTTCACCAAGCACTCCTATGCTGGTCATACAGGTGCTTGGCGGGCCCACGCCCGTCCGAGCGACCGAAACTAAATCGACGCCTCGCGGATTTTTATATGATTTTGTTGAAAGCAGTTTGTTTGTTGCCATTTGCGCCGTTCTTATCCCAGGATTGCGATGAGCGAACTTGTTGAGTTCAAGGCTAAGAAGTCGGACTTTGCCGCTTGGTACGAGCAGATCCTCGTTGCTGCTGACCTTCTGGACAAGCGTTACCCCGTCAAGGGCATGCCTGTGTGGAAGTCTGCTGGCTGGTTCATGCAGGAGAAGATCATGCGTCTTGTGGAGGAGCAGTGGGAGGAGCAGGACATCGAGAAGTGCCAGTTCCCTCTGTGCATCCCCGAGACGTTCCTCAAGAAGGAGGAGGATCACGTCGCCGGGTTCGAGAAGGAGTGCTTCTGGGTGACCAAGGGTGGCCTCAACGAGCTGGACGTGCGTCTGGCCCTCCGCCCGACCTCGGAGACCGCCATGTACTCGATGTTCTCTCTGTGGATCCGGTCCCACTCCGACCTGCCCCTCAAGCTTCACCAGACGTGCCAGGTGTTCCGCCACGAGACCAAGAACACCAAGCCCCTCATCCGGGTCCGCGAGATCTACTGGAACGAGGCCCATACGGCCCACGCCACCGCCGAGGACGCCGCCGAGAACCTCGTCAAGGCCTGGCACGGGTACCGCACCGTGTTCAAGGACCAGCTCGGCTTCTGGGGCCTCGTGCTGCGTCGCCCCGTCTGGGATAAGTTCGCCGGCTCCCTGTACACCGAGGTGCTCGACACCATCATGCCGTGCGGCCGCGTGCTGCAGACGGTCGGCGCCCACAACCTGGGCACCAAGTTCGCCAAGGTCTTCAACATCCAGTACCAGACGGAGGACAACAAGCCCGAGGACGTCCACATGACGTGCTACGGCGTCTCCACGCGTGTCCTGGCGGCGGCCATCTCCATCCACGGCGACGACAAAGGCCTCGTGCTGCCCTCGGCGCTGTCCAAGATCCAGGTGGTGATCATCCCCATCCAGGCGCCCCAGAACTACATCAAGCGCAAGGCCAAGCAGCAGACGGACCCCGCCGTCAAGGAGGAGATGCTCGCCAACGAGAAGGAGCTCCTGGCCGGCATCCGCCAGACCGTGGCGGACTCCGCGGCCGAGCTGGCCCGGACCCTGAAGAGGGCGGGCATCAAGGCGCACATCGACGACCGCGACGCCAAACCCGGCTTCAAGTACAACCACTGGGAGCTGCGCGGCGTGCCCGTCCGGCTCGAGGTGGGGCCCCGCGACGTCGACTGTGAGGCCGACGCCCGCATGTGCCGTCTCTGCCCCCGTGTGATGCGGTCCGAGGACGGGCTCGACAAGAAGGATATCCTCCAGGCCGACCTCGTCGAGGAGGTCCTCGGCATGAACGAGAGGCTGCTGGCGTCCCTCTGGAAGGCCGCGGAGGTCCACAACTCCACGCACATCACCAAGTGCTCGACGATCGCCGAGGTCAAGGACGTCATGGACACGGTCGGCGGGTTCGCCAAGATCCCTTTCTGCTCGATGGATGAGGACGGTGCCGACGCCGAGGCCGTCATCCGGGAGGCCACCGGCGGGGAGGTGCGGGGCTACTGCCCCGACGAGACGGAGGTGCTCCCCGCGGGCACCATGTGTCTGGGCGACCCGACCCGCGAGGCCAAGTACTGGGGCTTCGTCGCCCGCAGCTACTAAG
>PPCM01000831.1_pt1 | contig 18862 bp, 16 predicted proteins | sample 1555541 | NCBI WGS metagenome assembly PPCM01 (sample SAMN05284479, study PRJNA326546) | Marine sediment metagenome, whole genome shotgun sequencing project. | isolation source: marine sediment | place: Germany: Wadden Sea | collected 2012-09-05 | reverse complement strand
GTCAATAACCACCCCTGAAAGGGGTGGCTTGTTTGCGACCCTAAAAGGGTCAAATATGTATTACCAAAGTTTCTGTTGCTCTATTTTTCTGTCTTTGTGTTGCTGATGTTTCACATATCGTTTTATTACAGCTTCATCCAAACCCACAGTGCTGACACAATACCCCTTGGCCCAAAAGTGTCGGCCCCAGTAGCGTTTTTTGAGTTCATGGTGTAGATCAAACATTTTTATTGCGCTCTTGCCTTTCAAAAACCCTACTGTATCCGAAACAGAGTATTTCGGTGGAATTGAGAGGACCAAATGGATATGATCAACTTGGACATTTCCTGCTATAATTTTGATCTGTTTCCATTCACATAATTGGCGGATAATATCGCGTAAGGACCTACCGATTTCGCCTTTCAATATTTTGAATCGGTATTTGGGGCACCATACAATATGGTACTTACATTCCCAGGCTGAGTGTGCTAATTTCTGAAATCGAGACATCGAATACCTCCAGATTTGTTTTAGGGTCGCACCAAAACTATTTGGAGGTATTCGTATTTTATCGCAAGTCAGAATCTCGCACTTACCCGCAAAGCAAAGCCCGGACCCATCAGCGAAGCTGATGGTTTAATTTTCTAAATTAAAAAAATCTGAACGTTTTCAAAAAGATAATGACTGGAAAACCAACAAAAGTGTTATTGACTTAATCAAGAAAAACGAAAAATTAACAAATCGAAAGGGATATTGGTTTAGTCCTTTACTTGCAGAATGAAGATAATGAAGCGTTGACCGGTTGGGCAATCGGAGCTTTGGGGCAGGCCGAACGGCTCTGTGTGAAGTTTATTGTCCGGCCTTCAGGCCATAAAACCCCTGGCGTTAGCCTTGGGAGCAGTCACTAAGGAAATGAATGGATATCGAGATAAAACCTTGCGATGCGGGGGATCTGAAACAGCTGCGGCGCATGGGAATTGAAACTTTCGAGGATACGTTTGCCTCGATGAACAGCCGGGAAACAATGGACGATTATCTTTCGGCATCTTTCAGCAGGGAGAAACTCCTGGAAGAACTGCATGACGGTCACTGTCTGTTTTACTTCCTTAACGTGGGGGGGGAACCCGCGGGATACCTGAAACTGAACCACGCTCCGGCGCAGTCGGATATCAACGATCCCGAGTCCCTGGAGATAGAAAGAATCTATCTCAGGAAGATCTACAAGGGAAAAAGCCTGGGCAGGGTGTTGATGGATCATGCCCTCGGGGTGGCCGGGGATCTGGAAAAGGCGTATGTCTGGCTGGGGGTGTGGGAAAAGAATGTGAATGCAATTGCCTTTTACATGAAAATGGGGTTTCACGAAGCCGGGCGCCATGCTTTTCAAATGGGGGATGAGCTGCAAAACGATTTAATCATGAAAAGAATTATTTGATTTGAGAAAAGGGGAGTTCATTCATGGGAAAAACGGCTCTGCTGGTTATCGATGTTCAAAAAGGCCTCGACGACCCCTGCTGGGGAAAGAGAAACAATCCGGATGCGGAATCGAATATGGCGTTGCTGATATCCGAGTGGCGAAAACGGGGGCTGCCGGTGGTTCATGTCCGGCACTGCTCGGTGGAAGAAAAATCGCCCCTCCGGCCGGAGTTGCCGGGCAATGCCTTTAAGGACGTAGCGATGCCCCTGCCCGGGGAAAAAGAGTTCACCAAGACGGTGAACAGCGCGTTTATTGGAACCGGACTGGAAAAATACCTTCGGGATAATGATATCCCGTCCCTTGTGATCGTGGGCCTTACGACGGATCACTGCGTGTCCACATCGACCCGGATGGCCGGAAATCTGGGATTCGACGTGACTCTGGTGGGGGATGCGACGGCGACATTCGACCGGGTGGGATACGACGGTGCGCTGTATTCGGCCGAAGAGATTCACAGAGTCAACCTGGTGAGTTTGAACGGTGAATTTTGCGTCGTTCGCTCCACGCGTGATGTGTTGGAAAGTGTTTCGTAAAGTAAAAAAGGGAGTCGAATTTCCGTTGACGTCATGCATATGTAATCATAAGCGTGATGCGATCCTGGCGGTTTCATCCCGTCCAGACGGATTCAATAAAGGGAGTTATCGGCATTATGAAAAAAAACACCAGGGCGATCCAGATTCTGATCCTGTTGCCCATTTGTCTTTGGTTACTGAAGATTTCACTACCGGGATTATTGCTTGGTATCGGCAGCATGGCGTGGCCTGAAACGAACGGTGTCGTTATGGAATCGTCGATTGTTGAAAGGAAAGTTGAGAAGGGATCGTTGTGGAAGCCCGAGATCGTGTACGATTATTTGGTGGAAAATCAAAAGTATCGGGGCGATAGAATATCCTATTCCTTTTTTACGTTTGGCAAGGCGTGGGCGTCGAAAATCATCGATAAATACAATCCAAGCGACAATATACAGGTTTATTACAATCCCCGTAAACCCCAGATTTCATGTGTCGACCCCGGTCCGGACAAATGGTACTGTTTTTATGTCCTGCTGGGATTCGGTGGAATATTTTACCTGATATTCTCCATTTTCAAGGGCAGTAAAAAAGCGGGCTGAATATCCCGGTGCATCGAGGCGCACCGGGGTCGACGGTTGAATCCGGTGACGGCGGATATGAATCCCGGTGCCCCGGTTTCCCCCGAACAGCCCCTTGACGGGGATGTTCACGGGGCGGAACAATGGAGTTCATGGCAAAAAAGTTAGATACCGTCGGCGGTGTGTGGTATTCATGTGAATAATCCGGCGGCGGAAGAGGGCGGTTAAAGAACCGTTTTCCCCCGGCGCCTGGGCGTTGCGGAAAAAATCACGACCGGCGGGTGTTGCTCCGTCGGCTTGAAAGGGCGGCCTTTCACGGGGCGTGCCCCGGACCGGAAGGATATCGTATGTTGGATGCAGCCGTTGTTGTCACGATTGTCGGAACCTTCCTCCTTGCCGGAACCGTCAAGGGGGTCATCGGCCTGGGGCTTCCCACGGTGAGCCTCGCCCTTCTCACCGTTGCCATTGATCTGCCCACCGCCATGGCCCTCCTGTTGATACCCTCGTTTGCCACCAATGTATGGCAGGCCGCCGTCGGCGGCAGGGCGAGGGCGATCGTGGGGCGATTGGGGCCCTTTCTGCTCGGGGCCACGGTGACGGTGTGGCTCGGCGCAAGGGCGTTGACCCGGGTGGACCCTTCCATGCTGTCGGGGCTTCTGGGGGGGCTTCTGGTGGTTTACGCCTTGGTGAACCTGTGCGGCGTAAGGCTGGTCATCCCGGTCCGCCACGAGGCATGGGCAGGGCCGGTCATGGGGTCCGCGAACGGCATATTGACCGGGATGACGGGCTCCTTCGTGGTGCCGGGGGTCATGTTTCTCCAGGCGATCGGGCTTTCCCGGGACGAGCTGATCCAGGCCATGGGGATGCTCTTCACGGCGTCCACGCTGGCCCTTGGGTTTGCGTTGCAGCGCAACAACCTCCTGTCCCAGGAACTCGGTATGCTTTCCGTTTCCGCCCTGGCGCCGGCGATCGCGGGAATGGTCCTGGGGCAAAGGATTCGGCGGAACCTGTCCGAAGTGTTGTTCAGGAAGGTGTTTTTCATCTCTCTTCTGGCGCTGGGGGGGTATATCATCGTCGGTGCATTGGGTTTTTTCGGCGGATAAAGGGGGCGGAAAAATTGTAAGCATAATGAATGGGAGGACAATACCGCCTTGGAACCGGTCGATTTTCAAATATGTGGAATTCGTTTTTCCCCCATGCCGGAAGTGACGCTTCTGTAAAAAGTCGGCGGTCACATTTATGGCCGCAATCGCATGTAGGCAAATTGCCTTGAGAGTGTGGTGTTTTCTGAACACCCGGATTCGGACTTCCAAGGAACTCTTGGGTCAACGTGCTGATTTTACAATAGCAGACTCGAAGGTGCTGTCGACCCGATCACGATAAGAAAGATCGAGTTCCTTTTCGGATATATGACCGCTCATGGTCTGAAGCTGGTTTTTACGAGCCCAACTAAATTGATGCACTCGTAAAAAGTCCCAACTCGATTTTTTAAATACGATATAAAGTATGAGCACGGCACTCAACGCCCACCCTGTTGTGGTCAGAATGCCGACCGCCGACTTTTTACGGGACCATCAAAATTGATAAAAAGAGGTAATGATAATGGAAAGAAATATAAGAGAACTCGACCTGGGCGATATGAATCCGGTCATCGACTATTTTCTGGATGCGGACGACGAAGCTTTAAAAACGATGGGCGTGGACCGGGAAAAGCTTCCTGAAAAGGGTGAATGGCGCATAATGCTTCTCGAGGAGTTCGACCGATCCATCAGCAGTAAAAAAAATTACTACCTGATATGGCTGCTGGACGGAAAGCCGGTGGGCCATTCCAATATCAACAAGATCGCCTATGAAAAAGAGGCATACATGCATCTGCACCCCTGGGACCGGGACAACGGGCAGGGGGGAGACCGTGATTATTATGCAAGGCGATGTGTCGCCCTTTTTTTCGACCTGTTCAAACTCGAAAGGATCGTTTGCGAACCCAACGCCGAAGATGCGGTGGTAAACAGGACCCTCGAAAAAATCGGTTTTGAGCTCGAAAAGACTTACGACACGGTGCCGGGCTCGATCAACTTCCACCAGACGGTCAACAGGTGGGTTCTCCCAAAAGAAAAATTTGAAAAACCCGATGCGGGGTAGATCTCCGGCGGTTCGCGCCCACGGCTTCTACCGGGGACTGGGGTGGCGGCCTGCGGGCGAGACGAGCGGCAACAACGAAAAGCTGATACTCAGGAAATATCCGGGTCGGTTTTCACGGGACGCTTGAACGGGTGATCGTCAAACAGCATGAAGCAAAGCGAAAGTCCCGTAAGGGGGGGGAAGGAATTTCCGACCTGGAACGCTTTTTGCGGATTAACGGCTTCGGAAACCGGACCCCGGTCCAATAACGGTTGGTTGAATGAGGAATATGAGGATAAACCCCGAAAAACGTGACCTGCTGTGGCAACTTGCGGGCTGGATACTGTTCATCCTTTGCGCGATTTTGTTTATCGCTTCGAGTTTGAAAAACCGGGATACCTTGACGTTTATCGGCAGTGTGATCTTTTTTGTCGCCTGCCTGGTATTCCTGGTGCCGCTGGTGGGGGCGATTGCAAAATGCGAAGATTGATATTTGCGTCCAGGGCAATGGGTTGAGAAATGGTTGAGAAGAAAGACAGGGAGTTGACTAAAACCGAATGGAACATCCTGAAAAATGCGGTGCTGGGTGTTCCATTCGACGAGAAATGGGTCAAAAAAATTCCGCCCCGCCTTCAAGACCATCAAGTAACGATTCTGATAAGGAAATATCAAAAATCAAAACAGGAAAGATATCTTAATCAGGCAGCGAAAATACTGGCGGGAGGAATCGACAACCCGTGGCTGCTGTTGGGGAAATCTTAAGAATGCAGTCGGGCATATCATGGGCGGATGGGCTTCGCGGCTTCCGGGCGGTGAATCGAGGGTGATTAAACCTATAAAAAAGCGACTCGATGGGGATCAATAGGAATGATATTTGAGTCATTGGCCGGCTTATCATGATCATTCGATTTGCCGAGTGGCAATTGACCGGATTAACAGAGCCGGCGGAGCCGGCCCGGTATTGTCGATAACGCGGATTAATCGGACGTTACTTTTCCCAATTGGATATAATTGCTTCCGTTGCCGTGCGAAAGGCGTCAACCCCGCCGTACGCGCGCGCCGTGATCTGCGCGCCGATGAGAAATGAAAGAAAGGCATGGGAGGTGTCGCGAACCGTGCCCTTGAAAACCAGCGACCCCTCATCCCGGCCCTGCTTGAAGGCGATGAAGAAGATATCCACCGTTTTCCTTATGGTTTCCTCGAGAATGCCGCGGGAGTTGTCCTGAAGGGTGTTCAGGTCGGAGCTGATCATCCCCACCAGGCAGAGCTGCTGTTTTTGCAGCCCCTCCTCGAAGACCTTCGCGAGTTTTCTCAGCTTTTCGGGGGCGGAACCCGATTCCTCCACGATCCCGAGATACTCGCCGCCGTAGGAGATATGGCAGCGCTCGAGGAGCGCGTCCACCAGGTCCGCCTTCTTGGGAAAATGGTGATGTATGCTGGGCTTTCTGATGCCCACGGCATCGCTGATGTGTTTATAACTCATTGCGTTGAGACCGACCCGCTGGACCAGATCCTCCGCCACTTCCAGAATTTTTGTTCGTGTATCGTCCATGCCCTGTGCCTATCAACAGCTAGTTGTCATGTCAATGAAAATAGAAACGGTAAACAAAAGGGGCATTGCATCGTCCGCGGGCAAGAGATGATGCCCCCTTTAGATCGACGGATCGGTGTGTTGAGTCGACGGTAGCGGTAAGCTGACCGTCGACTTTCGTGCTTCGAATCGGTTCGGCTGAAAAAACCATGGGGAAGTATTTTTCCCCGGGAGCAGGGTGTATTTGTCCTTTTCCCGAATCAGGACGCGCGGCCGCTCACGACCCGCACTTGAGCGAAAAGGCGGTGCCCGTCCGCCGTGCCGTGAAAGCCGTAGCCGCTCTCCTTTGCCCCGACCCAGGGGGCATTTCCCCCGCCGCCGGGCCCCTGGTTGATGCCCACCATGCCGGCCTCCAGGCGGTCGGCAACCGCCCCCGCGCCCTTGCCGCCGTAAACCGAGGCCCCCAGACCGTAGGAGGAGTTGTTGGCCATCCGAACGGCCTCGTCAAGGTCCCCGAACCTTCGCATGGCCACCACTGGGCCGAAGGTCTCCTCCTGTTCCATGAGCATATCGTCGGTCATATCGCAGATCACGGTGGGGGTGACGTAGGGCGCCTTCTGCTCCGATCCCCCAAGGAGAATCCTTGCGCCCTTTTCCTCCGCGTCCCTGATATGCTCCACCACCCTGCGGTGCTGGCGCTCGTTGACAATAGGCCCGATATTCACCCCGGGCATGTCCCAGGGCCCGACCCGGTATTGCCCCGCGATCTCCGCCACCCGTCGTTCAAAGGCGTCGGCGATCCTTTTGTCCACGTAGATCCGCTCGGTGGAGGTGCACATCTGCCCGGCGTTCTCGAAGCTTGCGGCAACGGCGAACCTTGCGGCGGCTTCCAGGTGGGCGTCCTCCATGACGATCATGGGATCGTTTCCGCCCAGCTCCATCACCAGCCGTTTCAGGCCCCCTGCCGCGCGGCCCATGATCTCCTTGCCAACGGCCCTTGAACCGGTAAACGCGATGATGTTGACGCGGCTCTCCACCAGCGCCCGGCCCTGGGCGGCGTCTCCGTAAACGATCTGGAGCACGTTTTCGGGCAGAACCCTGTTGAGGCACTCCACGTACGCCCTTGCCACAAGGGGCGTTTCCTCGGACGGCTTGAAAACCACCGTGTTGCCGGCCGTCAATGCCGGAACGATCAGGTTGTTGGCCATGGCAAGGGGATAGTTCCAGGGGGAGATGACCGCCGCGACGCCCAGGGGCCTGTATTCGACTCGGGTATCCCCGCCCGCCGGACGCGTTTGCAGGGCATTTGCCGCCTCCCTTGCAAGGTACTCTCCCCCGTATACGGTACCGCTCACCTCTCCGCCTGAACGACGGATATCCTTTCCCATTTCCCGGCTGAGGAGGGCGGCGAGGTCGTCCATCGAGGATTCCAGCCCCGCCCATGCCTTTTTGATGAGTTCGACCCTTCCTTCGATTCCAAGTTCCCTCCAGGATTTGGCGGCTTCCCCGGCCCTTGCGACCATGTTGTTGATATCGCCGGTGGGAGTGACCGCCACCTCTCCCAACGGCTCACCGGTTGCGGGGTTGTATGAGCATAATGTTTTTCCCATGTTGCTTTCCTTTTATAGTTCGGCCTTCAGACCGTATAACCCTTGGTTTCGGCCTTGGGATGGTGGAATCACGAGCAAAATCGTTACGTTAGATAAACCGTTTCATCATGTCGCGGGTGAAGGCCTCGAGGTTTTCCGGGGTGACGCCGTGGGCCTTTCTTGCGATTTCGGCATGGCGCAGCAACTCCGGATCGTTCATATGCGCAAGGCTTGAAAAGACCCCCGTTCTTCTGCCCACCCTGTAGATCAACTGTTCGTTCTCCCCCATGGCGAGAAATTTCCGGATGGGCGCCGTGATGCTTTCCTTGTCCTCGGGCAGGCGCCCATCCACCTCCTGGAAGAGGTTCAGAATATGATCGCTCTTCACCGTGCTGGTAATGCCGTCCAGGTTTGTGAGGAACAGGAGGAGTTCCTCGGCGGTTTGAACATCGCCGAGCTGTTCAAAGGCGCCTGAGCAAAGGTCCTTGTGGAGCTCGATGTTTTCCGGGATCGCCAGGGTGCGGATGCGGATGAAATCCGGGTTGATCCGGTTCACGGCATCGGCGGTTTCAAGGGCATTTTCCCTGGAGTATTTTACCCCGCCAAGGCCCGGCATGAAATACTCGGAGAGTTCGATACCGGCCCTTTTCACCCTTTGCCCCGCGATGATATGGGTCTTCTTGTCCACCCCTTTATTTACGAAATCCAGGATCCTGTCGGCCGCCGATTCCATGCCGATATGGATCCGGTTGAGTCCCGCCGCCGCGATTCGTTCCATGTCGCTGTCGCTGATCCGGGCGATGGAGTGGGAGCGGGAGTAGGAGGTGATGCGCCGGACCCCGGGAAAGGTGTCCCTTATATGCAGCAGAATTGCGACAAGGTCGTCCGGCTTGACGATCAGCGTGTTGGCGTCCTGGAGAAAGATCGACTCCATCCCGCCCCTGATCCAGTTCAGGGCGGAGTGAAAGGCCGTTCTGTCCTCGCCCGGGTCGTTCGGGAGAAGACCCGATATATCGAGCCCATTCATCTCTCCCCGGTTTTCCATGGCAGTTCGAATCCGCTCCACGTACCGGGCGACGGCATTGATATCCCGGATCACGTGGTCCAGCGGTCGGACGCTGAACTTCTTGCCCTTGTAGAGTCCGCAAAACTTGCACCTGTTCCAGGGGCAGTTCCGGGTGACCCTGAGCATCAGGCTCCTTGCCTCGCTGGGCGGCCGAATGGGCCCCACCTCAAAACCGTTGTAGTTTTCCATTATTTTCATCTGCTTCCCCTTGTATCATATCCATACCGCCATGGTGCGAAAATTCCCCGGATCAATCCTGGTGGCCCCCATGACGGAAATATTACCTGTTGTGACCCATGCTGCCCGTGAACCGGTGACGCTTGGCCGTGTCACCCCTGTCGCGGGAATGAGTGTCAACCTATCAATAGGTAGGCTCTCTGTCAAGGGGCTATTAATCCGGAAATCTGGAACCGCGGCTTTTGAAAACCGAAATGATTTATAAAAACATACGGATGTATCCGCGACAGGTTTGCGTGTTGAGTTGCCGGTTGAACAATCAAAGGCTTTACCTTTCAGTCGGCGCAATGGGTGACGGCGGTCAAGAAGCTGATAATAATCCGATCCTCAGTTTCGAGTGTAAAGCATCCGGGATTATACAAAAGTACAATGATTTGGCTGTTCTGAAAAAAATCGTGTCGCTTTAATCCTGATGTCCAGATAAAAAGTCTAAACCCGGATTTTCGAGCACACTATGAGGCACACGCAAGGCATGGCGAGCACACCATGTCGTGTTAAAAATTGCGGCCGCCGACTTTTTACTGGCTCATCAATCCTGACGCTCCTGTAAAAAGTCGGCCATTGAAAAGCCGACCACAATCAGTTGAAACGGCGCGTACTTCCGTGACTGCGTTACATCGCCACGAACTCATTACTTTGTTCACTGCCAAATTTCCTGTAATTCCCTGTGGGAGAGGAGATTGGCGGGTTTTCGATCCCGCTGACGGTGGGGAAGGGCGGGGGGGGAGCATTTGTTTTGCTTGTGTTATTGGTGTGGTTTCCTATAATCGGCCATTGTGGAATGAGTAATGCAATGCTGTTTCCGGTTTAAGTTGTGGACCTGTTATGGTAAACGGAGGCTTGGTGGTGGTACCGGAAAAATGAGGCGTATTTTCTGAAAACAATAATTCGTCTATATTGAATGTGTTTGTAAATATAGGGTTTTGAGAGATTGCACCGAATCATGTCTGATACCCTTGTAAGCATGGGGTGTTGAAAAAAATGCGCCGGGAACATGGAGTCTCCCTGGTTGGATCGATAATGATTCATGTTTTGTTGATTTACTTCGTTCTTTTTAACGAGTTTATCAATTTTTGTTGAGAAAATGGGAAAAAGTTCACGAGTCATGTGAATCGTTGCCGTTTTCATGGGTTGAACTTCGTGCGCGAACGAATATCGAACGCTTGGTATATTTGCAAAATGGGAAAATGGAAATGAATACCGAAATGGAATCCCTGATTCGGGAAAAAAGAGCGCTGGAACAGCGGCTGGACGATTATAAAGGTTTGTTCGATACATCGGACAGGGCAACGATCATCATCGACAGGGACGGTACCTGCCTCGATTACAACCGGGCATTCTTCCGGCTGATGGGATACTCGGATAAAACGAAGTTGAAGGATTTTCGTCCTGAAAACGTGTCCCCCGAAAGGCAGCCCGACGGAAGTCGGTCAAGCAAGAAGGCAAGGGAGATGATTGCCGCCGTGGAATTGAACGGGCGTCACGGATTTGAGTGGATGCACCGGCGGATGGACGGCACCGAGTTTCTTTCCCATGTGACCATGGAGATGATCCGCTTTCAGGAAAAGGAATGTATCCGGGTTGCCGTGCGCGAGCTGTCGGAGATCCGGCGGATCGAGCGGCGGGTGGAGAAAAAGGCAAGGGAGCTCGAAGTCAAGAACGACGAACTCCTGGAATCGAAAAACGAGTTTGAATCCATCTTCACCAACAGCCAGGTGGGCCTGGTGCTCCTGCGGGGAGGGCGGAAGCTGGCGAAGTGCAACCGGCGGGTTGCCGATATCCTGGGCTACGACACACCCGAGGAGATGGTGGGATTCAGCATGATGGAGATCCATCTCTCCGAGGAGAAGTTCAACGATTTTGGAAGCCGGTATTACCAGAGCCTCAGCGACGGCGACCTGATCCAGGTGGAGTATCAGCTCAAGCGCAAGGACGGCAGCGCCGTGTGGTGCACCATCTCGGGCAAGGCCCTGGACACGGCAAGCCGGCGTCCGGACCTCACCAAGGGCGTTCTCTGGGTGGTGGACGATATCAGCAACAGGAAGGGCATGGAAGAGGAGCTCTTCGAGGCCAGGGACTGGGCCGAAAAGGCAAGAATCCAGGCAGAGGAAGCGAGGGCCGAGGCCGAACGGGCAAACCGCTCCAAGAGCGATTTCCTTGCCCGCATGAGCCACGAGATCCGCACCCCCATGAACGCCATCGTGGGGCTTTCGCACCTTGCCCTGGACACGGAGGTGGACGCCAGGCAGAAGGATTACCTCACCAAGATAGAGGGCGCCTCCCACACCCTACTGGGAATCATCAACGATATCCTGGATTTCTCGAAGATCGAGGCCGGCAAGATGGATCTGGAGGCGGTGGCCTTCCGCCTGGACGAGGTCATGGACCGGCTCACGGGGATCGTGGGGTTGCGGGCCGCCGAAAAGGGCCTCGAATTCCTCTTCTCCTGGAAGGAATCGGTGCCCCTGGCCCTTGTGGGGGACCCCCTGAGGCTGGGGCAGGTGCTCACCAACATCGTTGGGAATGCCGTCAAGTTCACCGAAGCGGGGGAGGTGGTGGTGACGGTTGCGGTGGAAGAGCGCCGGGGCAGCAAGGTTAAGCTCCGCTTCTCGGTCTCGGATACGGGGATCGGCATGACCGAGGAACAGAAAAACCGACTGTTTCGCCCCTTTACCCAGGCCGACAACTCCACCACGAGAAAGTACGGGGGCACGGGCCTCGGCCTTGCCATATGCCGGCGCCTCGTGGAGATGATGGAGGGAAGCTTCCGGGTGGAAGGGGAATACGGCAAGGGCAGTGTCTTTACCTTCACGGGCTGGTTCGGCGTGGATGAGGTGGATGAACCCGTTTTCGTCCCGGCCCCGGAAATCCGGGGGACCCGGGCCCTTGTGGTGGACGACAACGCCCTTGCAAGGGAGATGGTGGAGGCGTTCCTCGCTAGCTTCAGCTTCGAGGTGACCGCCGTTGCCTCCGGAAGGGAGGCGGTGACCGCCGTGGAACGGGCGGAAAACCCCTTCGAGCTGATGATCCTGGACTTTATGATGCCCGAACTCAACGGCCTCGACGTGATGAAACGCCTCAAGGAGGGGCCGAGGGGGCTTTCCCTGCCCCAGGTGATCATGCTCACGGCCTACGGCAAGGATCAGATCTTCAACCACTCCCGGGAGCTGGGCATCGCAAAGGTGCTCACCAAGCCCATCAATCAGTCCACGCTCTTCGACGCCATCATGGACGTGTTCGGAAAGAAATCCCCCAAAACGAGCTTTGTCCCCAGCGAGGTGACCTATGATCCCGGGGAGCTTGGGAAGATCGCCGGGGCAAGGCTGCTGGTGGTGGAGGACAACGCCATCAATCGGCAGGTCGCCGGGGAGCTCCTCGAAAAGGCCTCCTTCTTCGTTGATATGGCCGAGGACGGGGTCGCCGGGGTGACCAAGGTGCTCGGGAACGATTACGACGCCGTGCTCATGGATATCCAGATGCCCGAGATGGACGGTTACCAGGCCACCCGTCAGCTCCGCCAAAACGAGGCTTACAGGGACCTGCCCATCATCGCCATGACCGCCCATGCCATGAGCGGGGACAAGGAGCGGTGCATCGCTTCGGGCATGAACGATCATGTGGCAAAGCCCATCGACCCGAACCACCTGTTCAGCACCCTGATCCGCTGGATCGAACCGGGGGAGAGGGAGTTGCCGGTGCCGGGAACATGCAATGCATCCTGTCCCCTGCCGGGGCTCTTCCCCTGCGAGCTGGACGGCCTGGACCTTACGGCGGGCCTGTCGCGCCTTGCCGGCAATAAAAAACTCTATGGGGAGCTGTTGCGTTCCTTTCACGACAAGCAGGGGGATATCCCCGAGAAGATCGCCCGGCATATCGAAGCCGGAGAGATCGAGGAGGCGGTGGGCCTTGCCCATACCCTGAAGAGCGTGGGGGGGAATATCGGCGCGAACGAGGTGTTTATCGCGGCGGCCCAGCTCGAAAACGACCTCAAGAACAACCGGGGCAACGTGGACGTGGAAAAGGTCGCGCACCTCAAAACGGCCCTGGAAAAGGCGATCGGCTCCATCGGCGAATGGATCCGGGAGACCAATGCCCGGATGGCGGAAGCCCCGGAAGAGGGGCGACCCACCGAGGTGGATCCATCGGCACTGCGGCAGGTTGTGGAAGAACTCTACGGATACCTGGAAAAGTACCAGTCCGATGCACTGGAGAGTATCGACGACCTGAAATCCCTTCTCGGAGGGCTGGAGAGCGAGGCACTGAAGGCCATTACCTGTCATGTGGACAATCTGGCGTTCGAAGAGGCGGGAACCGAGTTGAAGCTGCTGGCGGCGAATTACGATATTCTATTGGGGAAATAAGAGTGAGTAAAAGCGAAAAGAAAAAGATACTGATCATCGACGATACCGTGGAAACCATCAAGGTTCTGATGAATATCCTGAACACGGAGTACACCACCTATTTTGCCGTGAACGGCCCAAAGGGATTGGAGATCGCCCGGGATGTGAAGCCGGATATCGTCCTGCTGGACATCATGATGCCCGAGATGAACGGCTACGAGGTCTGCAGTCGACTCAAGGAGGATCCTGAAACGGAGAATATTCCCGTTATCTTTGTCACGGCGGTTTCCGAGGCCATGGACATGGCAAAGGGATTCAAGACGGGCGGCGTGGATTACGTGACAAAGCCCTATCTCCCCGAGGTGGTGCTGGCCCGGGTCGCCACCCATCTGAAGCTCAGGGAGTCCATCGAAAAACTCCAGGAACTCTACGACATGGCCCTGGATGCCAATCCCATGACCAACCTGCCCGGAAACAATACCATCATCGGAAGAATTCGCTCGGCCGTTGAGCACGGCGAGGATCTCTGCGTTCTGTACACGGACCTGGACAACTTCAAGGCGTACAACGACAACTACGGTTTTGCCAGGGGGGACGAGATCATCCTCTATACGGCGCACCTGCTCGAAAAGACCGTAAAGGAGTTCGGTTGCCGGGATTGTTTTACCGGGCATATCGGGGGCGACGATTTCGTTCTCTTAATTCCCGCCGAGCTGGCGGAGAGCATTCCCGCCCATATCATCGAGTGCTTCGACAGGGATATCCCCGGATTCTATTCCGATGAGGACAGGGAAACGGGAAGCATCGTTTCCAAAAATCGCGCGGGAGAAACACGGCGCTTTCCCATCATGAGCATCAGTATCGCCGGTGTCCTTCTCAAGGACTCTCCCTACGGGAACCATCTGAAGGTGATCGACGCCTGTACCGACCTGAAGAAGAAGGCGAAAAAAACAACGGGGAGTTGTTTCTGCCTGAACGAACGGCGTTCGGAGTAAAAGTTCGTCACTCGGTGAACCCGCATCGTCTTGCCGGAAGGGGGGGCAGTGCCGATCTGTCAAGTTGTTGGGAGTAGCCGTGGTAACGGGCCAGATGCTTCATTTTATTGTGGGGCTATGTGTGTGCTTGGGCCAAGGCATGGGTTGGTGATGGGGGGCTGTAATCTACAAACAGCCGGGGCCTGAGCATCAAGAGAGTCTTCGTTTGGAATATGGGGCATAATCAGGCAATCGGAAAAAGGAGAGACCCAGCCCCGTTTGGGAAGGAACCAGGGCTGGGTAATGGCCTTTAAATACTAAACAATATCCAGATAAATCTTCCGAGTCAGCGGCTTGGCCGCGTCGTCAACCTTCGACAGTGTAGGCACAATCGCCATATCGAAGGTCCACTCGCGGCCCTCCACACACAATCCTCATGCTTCAAAGCGATGGGATCCTCTCGGAAATCATGATGTGATCCTCGGAATCGGGGCTTTATCCTGCCGGCATCTTACTGAAGGGAGCGACAGAACCACGGCGTCCGATAATGGGATCAGGGGAGAAAATATTGCACCGGCGAACCCTTGGCATATCAGCCGGTAACGGCCGCAACCCTTGAGCAAACGAGAATGTTGGCCGCAACCAGTCCGGGATTGGTGTTGTGGAAGTCGAATTCCTTTAGCACAAGACAACGTTGCCTGCCTGGACATGATCCAGCTCGAGCCATTATCTACTTGGCCGCATTCTCATCCTCCGTCGACAGCATCGCCCGGGTATAATCGGCGGTGGCCGGGTCGAAGAATCTGCTCATTGCGGGACCGACGGAACTTAGCAGCGACCGGGCCTTTGCTGGATTGGCCGAGCGGTGCATGTACTTGCCGTCGACATAACTCACGAATTCGCGGGCCGTGTTGATGGCCCGGCATCGTCGGATATTGGCAACAAGCCCGTTTGCGATATACTCGTCTTTGCCCTGGAGACGCTCCTCGATTTCGATGAGGTCGGATTCCGCTTTGTTCAGCACGTCCGAACCGCCCAAGGCGAAGTAGCACCCGATGTCGTTGCGAAGCAGGCGCATCCCGATACGCTCCTCGTCGTCCGTTTTCGGATACGCTACGCGAATCCGCATTGGAGCGGAGTACATAGTAAGGTAGTCGTTGGCCTGAAATCTCAACTCCAAGCGCGCAGTCACCACATACTCGCCGGGTTCCGCGAAGGTAAAACCCGCCGAACCGTAGGTCAGGTTCACATTGTTGCGCATCGAGCCGTTTGAAGGGATCGTATCTGCGGTCGCCGGGTCGAAATCGTAGCAGCGCATGACAATGGGACGGAATACGCTGCCTGCCCCGACGTCCGGGGAAAGCGATCCTCCGATCCGGTTCACGACGAAGCTTAAGAACCCCGCTTTGGGATCCAGGTAGAACGGCGGAAGCGTGAAGGGCCGCAGCAGGTGGTTGTGGAAGGTTACCGTAAGAAGGACAGGCTGCCCGAAGTTGAAAATGCCGTCGTTGTCGGGCGTCGTGAGTTGCAGGCTGAACGCGCTCGTTGGCCTGTCCGGTTTGTAGGGCACATAGCCGCCGTCGCCCTGCTTCCAATACGGCACAGTATGAAACCCATCCCCGCCGGGGATGACCGCCGAGCGGCGACCATGCCGGAGGAAGGACAGCTCTTCATCGTTGAAAGTGAAGGTGAAGTCCTGCCAGTAACGAGCGACGCTGTCGCCGCCCATGTACTTCCAATCATAGTTCATGAACGACGTGGAGTCTGCACGCCCGATTTCGCGCTCGAACGGATGCGCCAGATTCAGTGCGTGACCAAGCTCATGCACGCTGGTCTGCAGGAGCTTACGCCGCCACGTCGGTCCCAGTGACTGCATGGGATCTTGAAAGACCGCGGCCCCTTGCCGAGGCAACAGGTTCATGTCGCCTCGGCCCGAATCGAACATGATCCCCAGCAATCTCGGTTCCGCGGCGCGGCTCAATAAGAGCAAGTGGAGTTCCCAGTCGCTGCGGTCCAAGGACGCCTGTGCATAGTCGGACATCAGCCCGTGAAGCTGCGAACTGTCCCAACCCACGCCGGGCGCTTCCGGAATCTCGCTCGCATGCCCGATCCGCCGAACGTCGAAACCGGCGTCTTGAAAGCATCTCGTGATATCCAGCGTGCGGCCGTTGAAAGTCCACTGGGGATTGCCTTCCGTACCGATCTCATGTTCGATTTCGATGCCCAGGGTTCTCATTGCCGTACTCTCGTGGCGCCCGGTCATCTGTTCCGCGTGATTCGGCCTGAAGCCGCGTAACGCTTCGTCGAAGCAGATCGAAATCGTCGCGACCCGGTCCTGGTGGGAAAGGATCTCCAACCGACCCGTGCTAAGCTGTCCGTCCGCGTCCTCGCCGATGACGAGAAGCTCCGTCGACTCGCCGTCGACGGTCTTGCCCGGTACGGTCCGAAATGAGAGCAAGTACTCCTGTGTTTCTCCAGCGAGGGCGAAAACGTCGCCGCTGACAATTCCACACACGTCCGTGTCTACCCGCAATGTGGCGGCAAAGGTGATGCCGGCGAACGCATACCGGCCGTCGGGAAGGAAAGAGATTGTCTCTTTTCCGTTAGTACACGGCGTTTGCGTCAAATGACCGACTGCAACCGTGATTGCCGCGTCCGCCTCCGCCAGTGCCGCTAACCGGCGCTCCTCCTCCGGGGTCAGTGCCCGTCCGACGATCTGAATGGCCCCTCGTTCGCCCCGGATCAATTCTTCCGCTGCTTCCAGGTGAGTGAGGGCTGTTACGGTTTCAGTCATGTGGTTTCCCCTCCTTAGGTATGATTTCAACATTGTCGATCATAACAACGGCGGTCTCCAAAAAATGGCCAATGAGCGAAGCTCGGAAATACTATTTCAAAAGTAGCTGAAGATGAGCAAAAACCGCAAACCGCGAAAATGTCCCACCTTTTCCAGAAAGGGCAGAACCCGGTCGGATCATGCTTAAGTATTGTTCACTATCCAAATATATAGAGAGCTTAGGCCGTTTGGCCCGGATGAATTTCTTTAAAGGTACCCAATGCCTTGTTGGTCAAAGCAACCACCTCTTCAAGAATCCTGCGTTCCACGGTCAATTGCTCAACCCTTGTGACGAGGGTCTTCAAGGTTTCGAGTTGTTCGCTACTTGGCGGATTTACGCCATGCCTTCCTGCTTCAAACGCCGCCACATGAGCGTCCACTTCGGCCTTATCCGCTCTCAGCACACCTATTTTTAAATCGTTTTCAGCGGCTTCACCCGGTTCTGCCGATAACCGGCGATTGCGCCGTTCTAATTTAGAAATAGATGCAACCAGATTTTCACGTGTATCGGTCTTGGCTTTATAATACCGCTGAATCTCGCCCGCCTTCATTTCACTCTTTTTTTTCATCCTCATACTCCATTTGGTAAATATTTTGTGGGTCAAACAGCCTCCACGTCGGGAGCAATATCCCGATTTCGAATCTTACGGTGAATCGGTGGCCGCTGCATTTTTTGTCGCGTTTTTTACCGCTTCTTCGGATGAGGCCTCCGCCTCATTGAGTCCATCCACGACCTCTTGCACAAACTTCGCATAAAATTTAAATATGTCTCCGTTTTTATCCTCTTCGCCCAGTTCACCAAGTTTTTTGACGATGATCCCCAGTTTCTCTTTCGGAGCCGTCAAGCCGGTTTGCCCGGCTATAATTTTCTCTCGCGTTTCTTGGTGCGCAAGAGGTTTCTTTTTCCGACGCTCGCTGATGGCGTCGGAGACCCTCTGCAACTCGACGATAAGGGTCGCATAATTGGGTTTTTTATTTTGCCCGGCCACGGTGGCGGCAGCTCGAGCGCCTTCCAGGTAAATATCATATTTGGCTTGCAGGCGTTCCGCCTCGGCACTGAGATCGGCAATCGCGTCGGCGCGCAGTTCGGTGATTTTTTTGCGTTCCTTGATGAACTTGACCATCTTGGAATTAACGACCGATGAGTTGGCTGCGGTGATTTTGGCGAGTTCTCGAACCTCGGGCGCTGACGCACACCCCCCAAGTAGGATTGCCATCAAGCCGATGACAAAGAAACTGTGAGTTAATTTAGCACTCATTATTCGATCTCCTTTGCGATTGCCCAGGTTCCAAGACTTCCAAGGGCCTTGACAAGTTCAGTAATCTGCTCCGGTTTGACGCCCGATGCGTGATATGTCGCCAAAACGTCAACCGGTTGCCTGATGGCCACCTCCCAGAGTTTGAGCGCCGTTTCCGAGGCATCCAATGCCTGCGCATAATCGATATCCAATATGCGGTACTTGATCTCTCGCATCTCACGGCGAGGGCCTGTGTAGGTGTTGAGATAAGTCGCCAACGCCATCATGGTTTGCCGCCGGACCGATTCGTCGACCTTACTGTTGTATAGGTCATCCCTGTTGATGGGCTCCTTATTGACTATCAAAGCACGGTTGAGGTGTTGTTCAGCC
>PPCM01000830.1_pt1 | contig 18864 bp, 7 predicted proteins | sample 1555541 | NCBI WGS metagenome assembly PPCM01 (sample SAMN05284479, study PRJNA326546) | Marine sediment metagenome, whole genome shotgun sequencing project. | isolation source: marine sediment | place: Germany: Wadden Sea | collected 2012-09-05 | reverse complement strand
CCTGCATACTTTACAGATGCTCAAAGACAAGCAACTAAAGATGCTGGTAAGATTGCTGGATTAGAAGTTAAGAGAATTGTAAATGAGCCAACTTCTGCTTCATTAGCATATGGTTTAGATAAAACTGAAGAACAACAAAAGATTTTAGTATTTGACCTTGGTGGTGGTACATTTGACGTTTCAGTATTAGAAATTGGAGACGGTGTATTTGAAGTACTTGCTACAAATGGTGATAATCACTTAGGTGGAGATGACTTTGATAAAGTAGTGATGGACTTTATGGCTGAGCAATTCAAATCAGAGCATGGCGTTGACTTAAGAGATGACAAAATGAGTAAGCAAAGACTTAAAGAAGCTGCTGAAAAGGCTAAGAAAGAGTTATCATCTACTCAAACAACGAACGTAAACTTACCATTTATTACTGCTTCTGCAGCTGGTCCACTTCACTTAGATATGGACATTACAAGAGCGAAGTTTGAGCAATTAGCAGCTGAGTTAGTTAGAAAAACTGAAGGTCCAACAAAGAAAGCAATTAAAGATGCTGGTGTTAATGCAAGTGAATTATCTCAAATTATCTTAGTTGGTGGTTCTACTAGAATTCCAGCGGTACAAGAAGCTGTTAAGAAGATTACTGGTAAAGATGCTCATAAAGGTATCAACCCAGATGAGTGTGTTGCTGTAGGTGCTGCAATTCAAGCTGGTGTATTATCAGGTGAAGTTAAAGACTTATTACTTCTTGATGTAACACCATTATCATTAGGTATTGAAACATTAGGTTCAGTATTTACAAAGTTAATCGAAAGAAATACAACTATTCCAACTAAAAAGTCACAAGTATTCTCAACTGCTGCAGATAATCAACCTGCTGTTGATGTACATGTTCTTCAAGGTGAAAGACAAATGGCTACTGATAACACAACTTTAGGTAGATTCCAATTAGATGGTATTCCACCAGCAAGAAGAGGTGTGCCACAAATTGAAGTAACATTTGATATAGATGCAAACGGTATTGTTCATGTATCTGCGAAAGACTTAGGTACTGGTAAAGAGCAACATATTACTTTAACTGCTTCAACAAACTTATCTGATGATGAAATCGAAGCTAAAGTAGCTGAAGCAGAAAAATTTGCTGAAGAAGACAAAAAGAAAAAAGAGTTAATCGAAGCTAAAAACCAAGGTGATTCAATGGTTTATGAGTTAGAAAAGACTTTAGATGAGCAAAAAGAGCAAATTACGGATGAAGAAAAATCAACTGTTGAGCCAAAAATAGAAGCTTTAAAAGAAGCATTAAAGACAGATGATTTAGATAGAATTAAGTCAGCAACTGAAGAATTAACGACTGCTTTCCAACCTATCGCACAAAAAATGTATCAACAAGCACAAGCAGAGCAAGGTGCACAACAAGCTGCTCCAGAGCAAGCTGCAGGCGAAGAAGTAGTTGATGCAGACTACGAAGTAGTTGATGAAGAATAATAGTCACGGGTGTCTTAGGACACCCTGTGGTGTTTATGTTGATAGAAGAAAGGCGGTTAAACAGTGAGTGACAAAAGGGATTATTATGAAGTCCTTGGTGTAGAAAAAGGGGTTTCAGAACAGGATCTTAAAAGAGCTTACCGAAAGATGGCGATGAAGTATCACCCTGATAGAAACGCCGAGAACAAAGAAGCTGAAGAAAAGTTTAAAGAAGTTAATGAAGCATACGAAGTATTAAGTGATGCTGAGAAAAGAAATTTATATGATCAATTCGGTCATGCTGGTGTTAATCAAAATGCTGGTGGTGGCTTTGGTGGCGGTGGTTTTGAAGGCTTTGGTGGCTTTGAAGACATATTTGGCGACCTATTTGGTGGTGGTTTTTCATCAGGTAGAAGATCAAATGGTCCGAAACGTGGTGCCGATATTCGAGTAGACCTTACGCTTTCGTTTGAAGAAGCAGCATTTGGTGTGAAAACAGATGTAGAATTCTTAAGAACAGAAGAATGTAGCACTTGTCATGGTGAAGGTGCTGAGCCAGGTACAAAATCTTCGACGTGCCCTGATTGTAATGGACAGGGGCAAGTAAGATATGCTCAAAGAAGTCTATTTGGTGAAACTATCCAAGTAAGAGAATGTGATAGATGTAAAGGTAAAGGTAAAGTTTACGATACACCTTGTCATACTTGTAAAGGCCATGGAAAGATACGTAAAAAGAAAAAGATTTCTGTAGATATTCCTGCTGGTGTAGACAATGGTTCAGTATTATCTCTTAGAGGTGAAGGTCAACTGGGTTCAAAAGGTGGCCCTAGAGGTGATGTGAAAGTTGTTATGCATGTAAAAGATCACAAGCTTTTTGTACGTGATGGTAACCATGTGATGTATGAACTTCATATTACTTTTGCACAAGCTGCACTAGGTGCAGAGGTTGTTGTTCCAACTTTAGAAGGTAAAGTGAAATATAAAATTGCTCCTGGTACTCAAAGTGGTACAATGTTTAGACTAAAAGGTAAAGGTATTCCAGTACTTAATGGTTACGGAAAAGGTGATCAATACGTTAAAGTTATTGTGGATGTGCCTACCAAGCTAAACGATGAGCATAAATCTAAGTTAGTAGAGTATGCTGAATCAATGGGTGAGGATATTAATTTTAGCTCAAAGCCAAAAGGATTTTTTAACAAAGTTAAAGATGCATTATCATAGAATTTAAATACCAACTTCGTGTTGGTATTTTTTTTTGAAAAAGGTACCTAAATATACTGATGAAACGGTAGAGTATACAAAAGGAGGAGAGCAATAGGTATTGCAAATTAAGGAAGATATGAAAAGAGGTTGATATGAGACACAAGGTTATTAAAAGACAATTGGCACTCATTATGATTGTTGCGGTCGTATTTATGACGTTGCCAGTTCAGATTTTTGCTTTTGCAACAGAATCAATCTCAAAAGATTCTAGTGTGATAGAGTTTGTTGAGGAAGGTATGGAGGATGATCTTAGTTCAGAAAGTGAAATAGAACTAGAAACTGTACACGATATTATAGAAATAGGAAATATATCGAGTGGATACGAGAGTATATACGTCAAAATACCCGCAAGAGCAACACTAATTATGACGTTTCCAGATCTTGATGAAGAGAAAATAGATCTTGGATTTGCTTTAAATGACTCGATATTTGAAGACAATATTATAATTGTAAATGGATCGGATTCGTTTACAATGCATATCCAATCAGGTATTCGTATGATTGTTGCATTCAAAGACCAATTAACTGGAGAAAGTTTTGAAGGTGTGCAATTAGGACATACGAACGATAAGGATTACTTGCAAGTTTCAGGACCGTATGAAGTTTATTCTGGTTATAAACTAGATGGTACGAATCCATTGAATTACATTACATCATGGAAATCACCTTCGAATGGTTATAATCTTTGGATCAATGCAGATGACGCATTTGATGCTTATATAAATGGAGATTTTGTAGGAACTGGAGCAAATTTGGGGGCAGTATACAAATACACAGTAGATACAGAAGAAGAAAATCTATTGGCTGCGTTTGTTGAAGATAGAGATTATTATGGAAATATGGCTGGTTTTAAATTGATTTTAGAAGAATCTAATAATCAATTTGTAGGTACCGACGACACCTGGTATTATCGTTTAACGGAGCCAGCAGATTATGTAGTTAATGATCAAACATATAAATGGTATGAAAAAGGCTATAAAGGTGAAGGTTGGTTACCTGTTACTGAAATCGATGCCCCATTTGATTACTGGCCGACAGCGTGGCCAACAAATGAATTTGAATGGATTTATTCTGATGAATATTCAGAAAATTCAGACAAAGAAGTCTATTTAAGAAGTGGACAAGTGTTAGAAGATAACCCACCACAGATTGAAGCGCCTGATGTTCAGTTGTTACAGTCATCAATTCCTTGGGATGTTTATACTGGTGCAAGTGCTAGTGATGATGAAGATGAAGATGATCCTGCATTGGTTGTAAAACAAGATGAGGAAATTATTACAACTCTTGATATCAGTGTAATCGGAACATATACTTTGATGTATTATGCAACTGATTCGCAAGGCCAGACAACAGAACATGAGAGAGTAGTTAAAGTTGTTAAAGCATTTATAGAAGGCCCCGATGAAAAAGATGTCAGTACTGAAGGACATACACTTTATATTGGTGATGCTGTACCAGGTGCCGAGGAAGTGGATTTGAACTTTGCACCTGAAGGAGACTATGATGAAGTTGAGTGGAAGCTAGTTGATTCAGATGGAAATGAATTAACTGAGAATCCTGGTGTGATTGCACTAGAAGTTAGTAATGACATAGCTACTGTAACGGCTGTAGCTAAAGGGACACAATGGATAAAGGTTATAGCTGATGATTCAGATGCAATGGGATTAATCGAAGTATTAACTAATAACTTACCTGTTATTACAATGAATCCAATACCAGATACAGATCCTGCAGAAATTGATGTTACAGTACTTCATTTAAGTGATTATAACGATCCAGGTGCTGTAGCTGAAGATGAAGAAGATGGCATTGAAAACATACCATTGGGTAGTGATCTTGATAACGGGAAATTGATAACGAGTATGATTGTGAAGAATTCTGATGATGAAACCATCTTACTAGCAGATATTACAGATGAACTTGGAACCTATACAATCATCTATTCTGTAGTTGATACTATGGGGAATGATGATTCGAAAGAAAGAACAGTAGAAGTCGTACCTATTCCAATTGAAGAAATAAAAATTATGTATGGAGAGGTTAACATTGTTGTAGAAGGGTTAAATATGTTAATTGGAAATAACCCTGTACCGGTAAATGGACTAGCTGATTTAGAAGCTGTTTTTCAACCAGTTGGAGATTTTCCACCATATGGCGAAGGTGAATGGACTTTACCAGATAATGAAGGTTTTATAGTTTTTGATGACAAAGATGAAGGCGTCATAAAAGCTGAAAATGGTGGTACAGAGAGAATAAAATACACAGTTGATGAAACGCTCAATGAAGGTGTGTTGAGTGCAGAGGCGAATGTGACAGTTTATACGAACAATAGTCCTTGGATTAGTTTGAATGGAGTTACTCCAGATTATGTGTATCTGAATGATTCTTATACAGATCCGGGAACAACTTATGGTGATGAAGAAACATCACACGGTAATTTAATTTACGATGTTGTTGTGAAAGACAGTGAAGGTTATCTAGTGAATATGAGCAGTTTTACAGACACCATAGGTGTATATACAATAACATATACTGTTACAGATGATGTGCAGTATCTACTTGATGCAGGTTTTGTAGTGGAGCCTAATTCAAATTTTGTAACAAGAACAGTTCATGTGAATGATAATTTCCCACCAATGATTGATGTATCAGATGAGGAATTTTATCAATCATTTACACCTTTTGATGTAAGTGTAACAGTTCAGAATGTAGAAAATCCAACTGGTTTTGATGTTACAGATCCAGAAGGAGATTTGCCAATTAATGTAGAAATTAAGTTGGTTACAATGGTTGGTGGTGCAACACTACTTAGCGATATACCGGGCAATTTGTTGAATGTTGAAGTTCCAGGTGAATACACAATAAGATACCTTTTGACCGACTCGTTAGGAAATGAATATAAAGCGGGTGATATAGTTGGGTATGACAGAACGATAAATGTTCTAAAATATGATGCTCCTGTAGTAACAATATTACCTGATGATATGTGGATTATAGGATCTACAGAAGTAAGTATTGAAGTCGCTAGTACACCAGACTATACACTTTATTATGCAATGGATACTGATGTTTTAGTTGATGAATATCCAGGTGAGTTTGATATATTTGATGATACAATTGTATATGCAAGAGCAATTAATGTGTTTGGAACACCATCTGAGCTTGTTATGCAAGAGTACAAGAAGCCATATGTATATATAACGGATGAAACAAGTGCTGATGTCACATCAAATGGTGTACAGTTAAGATATGGCCACGATGTACCTGAAATTGAAGGATATGAAGATTTAGGACATACAATGGTTCCTCATGATTTAGTTACTGTAGGGGATCCTGTCTGGTCAATTAAAACAGGTTATGAATCTATTGTTGACTTAACATCTGATGGTAGAGTAAGCTACGAAAATGAAGGTGTTGCTTATGTGATTGTAACTGTTGAATATATTGTCGGTTACCAAGATGTCATTGAAACAGATTATGAGCAAATTCCAATCACAGAGATAATGTCAGGAGAAGCTAGAGTAGATGTAGATTATGTACCAGCACCTCCAGATGATGACGACGATGATGATGACGATGGTGGTGGTGATTCAGATCCAGATCCTCGTGTTGTTATCAGTAAAGATCCTGTGGAACTTGAGTATGGAACTGAAGCAGATGAAGATTTATTCTCTGATGATGTAGATGCTAGAGTTTATAACAGTGACGATGATGATGTAACTTGGAGTATAGATGATGATACAGTAGCAACCGTTGATCAAAATGGAGTTGTTACAGCAGTAAAACAAGGTGAGACAACTTTAAGAGTTGAACATGACGATTCGGGAGCAACTGATTCAGCAACAGTTATTGTTTTCCTTGTTGGTGATGAAATTAATCCATTAGGTCTTGTGGAATTCTATGATCCATATGTATTTGGATATCCAGATCAAACATTTAGACCTGGAAACGATGTGACTAGAGCGGAAGTTGCGACCATGTTTGCTAAAATTCTTAAGTTAAACTTGGATTATCCGGGAAGTCAAAAGTTTATTGATGTTAATTCAGAACAATGGTACTATAATTATGTTCAAGCGATTCAACGTACAAGTATTTTTGTAGGAGATCCAAGTGGCAAATTTAGACCAGACGATCCAATTTCAAGAGCTGAAATGGCAACAGTATTCGGTAAGTTCTGGGAGTACTTAGAGACATCTGTAGATAGAACACAAGTTGAGATTACAGATGTAGATGGTACACACTGGGCAAGTAAATATATTTATATGATGTATAATGCGGGTATTGTAGTTGGATTTGAAGATGGTTCTTATAGACCAGATGATGCAACCTTAAGAGAGCAAGTTGTTATAATGATTAACACCTTGATTGAAAGACCAGAATTTAAGGCACCATTCTCTAAGTTTACAGATATAGATAGTGGACACTGGGCGTTTGGTGATATTGAAGCAGCATCTCAACCGTTTGCAAATCAAGAAAACATACCAGTACCAGAATAAAATCAAACCCTCGAAAGAGGGTTTTGTTTTGCTTAAAGCTAAAAAATACCCTTTTTAACTATATTTGGGATAAATAATCAAATAGCAGGCGTGAATGGGCATAACACATTTATTATAGTATGTGTTGTAAAAACATACTATTAGTAAGGTATTAATAATCAATAATTGGGAAGTGTTCATTTAATATAAATATATACTGAAAAATTATAGTATTACTACATTGAAATTGTTTGATATGGTATAATATATTACGAGAAGTCAAGTGGTGGAAGAAATGGAGAAGTAGTGATCTCCATTTCTTTTGAGGTTTATAGAGGTGTGATATGAGAAATCACACAAGAAGGGAGGCTATATTTTACCCGTAATAGGAATATTACAAATGAACTTGGAGGTAAAATGAAGAAAAGAATTTTAAAGAGAGGGTTTGTATTAGCTTTGACCCTAATTGTTGCGATGTTGGGTCAGAATATGTTGGTATTTGCTGATGAAACAATTGAAGTAGGCGATTTTTCAGTTATTGAGGATACATCAAATTATGGTAAGTTGGAAGTTAACTATTATGATGTAGAAGAATATCCGAAGTGTGAGGAGTCTACTCTATGGGAAAACTACGAGGAATATAAGTTTTATGAATTGAATACAACTTATACTAGACCAGCAAAACATGGAAGTGATAACTGGACAAAAAATAATACTGGAAACATATTTTTAGATCAAAATGATAATACAATCCAAAATGCTCAGAAGATAACAGGTTATATTAAAAATAAGAGCAGTGAAACAGTTTGGATTAGAACTTTCTCAGATGATGGTGTGAGGTTAACAATTGGCGATATGTTTACTTCAGCATTTAAGCCATCAACTAATAATAAAACAAACGGTATTTCACTAGAAGCTGGTGAAAAACAACCGCTTGAAATCATTTATTTTAACTGGGGAGGAAAAGGTCAGCTTTCAATTTATGCTTTAAACAGTAGTGACAGTGCTCAATTCATTGAATCAAATGAAGTCGAAGAATCTTGGTTTGCTACTGATGATTCATCACAAGAACACTCGGTTGAGATTCGTTCAATCAGTGTGAATGGGACATCCTTGGATCTAAAGGATTATGCATTTACAGGAGAAATTCCGTATAACAGAAATGATATGATGTTTAAACCAGTAGTAGAAAATGATGGTACATTTTATTACTATGATGGTACAGGTTTCGTAGAATATAATAATGAATCAATAGATTTTAGTTCTACAGTATATTTTAAAGTAATGGGTACGCATGGGGAATTTGCAATATATTCTGTTGATTTGAAAGAAGGCGCACCAGAGTATACTTTGAAGTGGAAAACTTCACATGACGAGATTTCTAAGAAAAGTGATGAATCAAAGGACGTTACTTATGAAGCTGAGTTGTATGACGATTTAGGTAGAATTGATGATGCTAATGTAACCTATTCTCTAGATAATGATACAAATCTGACATTGAATGATGGGTTGGTAACTGTAAGTCCAGTAGTAGTTGATGGTAGAGAGTTTACAATTACTGCTTCATCAAATGACATAGATCTAATATGCAAAACTAAGGTTGTTCTTGATTTTAAAGTAAGTTATAGTCCTTTAAATGGAACAACTATAGAGCCGATATATATAACTAGTGGTGATCAAATACCATCATCTCCAGTTGTGTCTAATGATCCTAAATTACTTGACGGATGGTACATAGATGCTGACAAAAATGGTGTAATAGGTGATGAGGAAATTAAGTTTAACTTTGGTAATAGCGAATACGCTACTAAAGTCACTTCTGATATGACTTTAATTGCAAAATGGTCTGATCCGCCAGCAAATCCAAAAACCATTACATTTGATGTAAACGGTGGAGAGCCAATGGACGAATCTGAGGTATCTAGAACTGGTGAGTTTGGTACTGAAGTTGGAAGTTTGCCTTTACCTACACGTGCGGGTTATGATTTTGATGGTTGGTTTGCTCTAATAGAAAATGAAAGAGTTATACTTACTGAAGATTCAACTTTTGATACTATGATAGCTTATGCAATGTGGACATTTGATCCATCGATTGAAATATCAGATGCAGGCAATGGTGGACAAAAGAAATATTTCGAGTATGGTGGAACAGAATTAGAAGCAGACATAAACATATCAACAGGTTATAGCGGAGCGACTGAACTAAGCAGATTGCTTGATCTAGATTATTTCATAGATGTTATTCCTAGTCTTGTTGAAGATCAAAGTTTACTTGCTGCTCTTCAAGAGGAACTCGATACTGAAAATATTGAGTATGAAGTAGTATGGTCTTTGAATGAAGGAGCTGATTCTACAATAGATCCAGAATCTGGTTTAATTACAGCAGCACTTCATGATGAAAGCATTACTGTAACTGTAACGTTAGCAATAAAAGAAATAGAGTCAGTAGTAACTGATAGAGTTGTGTCAAGTTTTGCACCTATATCTAAAACTGATACACTCAAAGTTGCAATTAATTATACCGCAAAACAAACGAATGATAACGATGAGGATGATGAACCATCTAATTCTGCACCTTCGAGAACGAGTTCAACGCCAATAGTAAGAGTATCATTAGATGCTGATTTTGTTGAGTTGGAATACGGTGCCAGTTCTGAACCAAAATTAAGAACATTTGATTTTACTGAAACTGTTAAAGGTACAGATGACAAACGTGTTAAATGGTCAATTAGCAGTAATGATTATTTAGAAATCGATAATGAAGGTAATGTTACCTTTATAGATGATGTTGAAGTACCAGCTGGATTGGAGGATTTTTCTGCTACTGTCACAGTAAAAACAGTAGATGGTAATAAAAAGGCAACTGCTATAGTTGTTTTAGTTGAAAAGACACCATTAGGTGCAATAGAGTTTTATCAACCTTATGTATTTGGATATCCTGATAATACTTTTAGACCTAAAAATTCAGTAACTAGAGCTGAAGTTGCTACAATGTTTGCAAAAATTCTTGATTTAAACATTGAGTATCCTGGTTCTCAAAAATTTAAAGATGTATCAAGTGATCAATGGTATTATACTTATATTCAGGCAATCGCAAGAACTGATATATTTGTAGGAGAAGAAAGTGGTAACTTTAGACCAAATGATGCTATTACTAGAGCTGAAATGGCGACTGTATTTGCGAAGTTCTGGAAGTATTTAAATACAACTGTAGATAGTACGAAGGTAGCGATTAAAGATGTTGATGGTGAACATTGGGCTACTGAGTATATTTATATGATGTATAATGCTGGTATTGTTACTGGATTCCCTGATGGATCATATAAACCAAATGAGCCTACTTTGAGAGAGCAAGTGGTTGGCATGATTAATACATTGATTGCTAGACCAGAAAACATAGCACCGTCATCAAAGTTTGGTGATATTAATACAAGTCATTGGGCTTTTGGTAATATAGAAGCAGCATCTCAAATTTTTATGCAGCAAGGAAATGTTCCGATACAGGAATAAGATAGAAAAAGTCCAACTCAGTTGGGCTTTTTTTGTGAACAAAATTATTAATTGTTCATTTAAGATTAATTCATTTCTAAATAGTATGAAATAGTTGTAATGCTTACTAAAATAGTGTTATATTAGATGTACAACTGTTTGTACAATGAAAGGATTCAATGATGAAGTAGTGAGCATCATTTTTTCTAGTGCAATAAAAAAAGTTGTGTGAAAGAGAGATATTTAAAATCTATTAACTACCCGCAATGTAGAAATAGAGATGGAGGTTTTGTTTGAAAGAAATGATGAAAAAAATATTGGCAATTACATTGAGTTTTATGGTTGCGTCAATGAGTTTGCCATACTCTGCATTTGCAGATTATGTTGTTAATGACAACGGTGAAATAATTGTTCCTTCGAAAGTGGATGTTCAATTTTATGATGTTACAAACATTGAAACAATGGCTGAAGGAGAACAGTGGACGAATCTTAATTTAGATGAACAAGATAAATTACCTGGTTGGAATTTTGAAAGAACGTCTACTTTAGGAAATGACAATTGGTTATTCGGTGATGATAAGAAGGCGTTCTTAAACGAGACAACTGGTCAGCCAACTGATAAGAATGCTCAAAGAATTACTGGAAAGTTTTCTTTAAGTTCAAATTCATATTTTCAGTTGTTAAGTGATGATGGGGTTGAGTTATACATCAAGGAGATTGGTGCAAGTCAATTTGTAAAGCCTTATGATAATAGCGGTTGGTATGTTAGTGCAAACAATGAAGTTGTTACTAATAATATTGAAGCTGGTGAGTATGAATTTATCTTAGACTACTTTAACTGGGGAGGAGATGGTAAATTAATTTTTAACATTTCTGATGATGAAAATACTTGGACATCAGTTGATTCGAATATGTTCTATTTAACAAGAACTATTCCGAGTATAAATCCTGAACTATTGCCTGAAGAGGTTAAGGTTGGAGAAAAAATTAAATTATCAAGTGAAAATGTACCTGCTAGATGGACTAAGTCTTTTAAATGGTATAAAGAAATTGGTGATGTTGTTGAGGAATTATTCGTTACAAATGATGAGTATACACCTAGTGATAGTGATTTAGGTAGCAAAATTTTCGTGGAGTCGTTGCTTAGTTATAACGGAGAAGAGGTACCAGAATCGAAAGAAATAAGTAACAAGGTTCCGGTAATTGTTGAAGTTCCAGAACTTGATGTAACATTTAAGTTAGAAACATATAGAATCGACAATGAAAAGCAAAATATTGTAAAGACTATGACACTTACAAGTGACAGTGATATTACAGTAAATGCAGGTGATAGATTATCTGTTGAACATACTTCTATTGCTGATGCTAAATGGACGATTGATTATCAATGGTATGAAAAAATTTATGATTTAGATAATGATGAATGGGTTGAGAATCTATTAGGTATAGATGGACAATCTGAACTTCTACCTCAAATAAAAGGTGGTATGGTTTCTGTTCAAGCAAATATCAAGTACAATGGCGTGACAATGAAGACAGAATCATCACCATTTGTTAAAATTAATAACTTATATATTACTGCAGACGATGCTCATGAGTTTTATATCAATGAATCATTACAAGTTGGTGCTGATAATTCTTGGGTAACTGTAGATGCATATTATCTTCCTGGAAATGAATATAAGACGACACCTAACTTTGCAATAAAAGCTTGGGACAAGGATGATGGTACAGCAACTATCTCTGGTTTTAGATTCGAATACTATGGTGTAGACGGTAACTTGATGTCAGGGGCAAACTGGTATGAATTCCATGCTGAAAATGACATTAATAATGGTCAATTAGGTTTAAGTGTTACACCGCCAAATTACAAAAACACAATACCGTGGTTTAAAGATGATTACAAAGCATCATGGGATAAGGCTAGTGTTGTTGAACAGCAAGTTGATGGATGGTCAAAGACGAATGCAGAGTTTACGAGTAGTTCTAAGTGGATATGGTCACCGGTATACAAAAAGGATCAAACTGGTGTTGAGGGTGATGCTATTACTAGGTTTACATCTCCAGTTTACTTCAGAAATACTTTGAGTGTGGATAATCCACCGAAAGTAAGTGCAGATGATATTGATGTGATGCAACATAGTCAGGTTGAGTTGAGTGACTATGTAATTTATTCCGATGATATCGATTCCGATTTGTTGGTGAACTATGAAGTTCTATCTGGCGATTTTAACCTTAGTGGTAATGAATTAAATACCAATCAGTTTGGTACTGGTAGAATAAGAGTTACAGTTACTGATTCGAATAATCAAATAGCATCTTCTGAGTTTGATGTGAAAATTTCTAAGTTTTCTAGTGATGTAGTTCAAACTGGTGTGTTAAGTGCTGGAAAAGCAAATGTACAAACATCTTTGGATGAAGTTAATAGACTTGTTTTATTAGCTCAAATGCAATCAGCATACAATATTGATGTGACTGCAAACTTGAGGAATGATATTCTAAAAACAAATCTTACTACAGTAAGAAATGGGAACTATACAATTTTCAATGATAAGTTTAAGACATTTGTTGAATTAGCTACAGGTGATGTGACTCCAGAAGAAGTTGGTTATTTAGCATTAGAGTCTGGTATTTTAAGAAATGTTGAAGGTCATATTATTGGTGAAGCTGATACTGTAGTTGTTGATTATCATGATGATTTAATAGTTGAAGGTGGCAGCTATGATAAGAAAGAAGATAAAGAAGTTAGAGATTCTGATCCTGAATGGAAAGATGTAGCTTTAACTGCTGCTATTGAAAATCCTGTTGTATTTGCTCAGATAGCTTCATACACTGGTTCTAATAAGACACATACTAGAATTAGTGAGGTATCAGATGATGGATTTAAGATTTTCCTGGAAGAATGGAAAGCTGATAGAGGAACAAACCATCATAATCACGAATTGGTTTCTTACTTAGCAATTAAGCCTGGAAAACATGAGGTTTATGTTCTTGTGAATGGTGAAAAAGTTAAGAGAACAATTATAGTTTATGAGCAAAATGGTTTTGGCAACAAGAGTGTTGATAATGATATTGTTAGCTTTGACAAATCAATGTATCCATCTTTTGATGATGATTATGTTGAAACTAAATTTATAGAAAATCCAATTGTTTTTAGCCAAGTACAAAAGTATGGTGAAGGAAAACAAGTATGGGTAAGACAACAAAATGTTACTTATAACTCAGTTGAATTATTTGCTCAACATGATGATATAGAAAAATCAGAGCAAATAGGCATTATGGTAATAGGTGACGAAGCTGAGTACAATGCTCCAAATGTTGTAATCAGTGGAAAAAAGAGATTTAATACTGAGAACCATACTGCAAAAATTGATGCTACAGATGAAGATAGTGATGTAGTAGCTGTGTTCTATTCGCTTGATGGTGTTAATTATACTAAAGTTAGTGATACTACAGCGACTGTACCTTTTTCAGGGTCGTTAAACACACCAATAGTTAAAGTTTATGCTAAAGCTATAGACACTTATGGTAATGAATCTGATGTAGTTACAAAAGATTTTGTATATGATAATGAAGCGCCAGATATAATTTTTGCACCAGAAAACATTATGTTTAATGGTAATTTAAACGGCACAATCGGTAGTAATGCTGATGATGTTGATGTTATTCAATATAAGGTTGATGATGGAACATGGAAAGATTATGATGATGGATTTAGTATTACAACTGATTTAGATGTTAAGACTGATTTTGTGGTTTATGCAAGAATTTCAGATACTGCAGGAAATGTCAGTGAAGCCTCAAAAGTATATACACATGATCCTACAATTCCGAATGTAAACTTTGGAGATCAGGAAACTGAGTTTAAAGATAAGGTGGAAGTAATAATAGAATCAGCAACGAATGATACTATTTACTATAGTATTGTGAATGAGGATGATACTTCATTACCAAATGCAGATTCACCCAAATATGATGCTGAAAATATTACACCGATTTATTCAACTAAAGTTGTGAAAGCAGTAGCTATCAATTCTGCTGGTAATGTGTCAAGTGTAATTGAAAAAACATTTAGGTATGTTCCTGAAGTGAAAGTAACAGCTGGAGTAGGCAGTACTGATGTAGTTGATACTATTACATTAAGATATGGTCATAATGTAAGTTCTACAGAAGGTACAAAACAGCTAGGATTTTTAACGAATCCATTACCAAATGAGCACAATGGTTTATCGGGTGCATCTTTTGAGTGGAAAGTTAAATCTGGTGAGCAATATGTATCTTTAACAAATAACACCGTAACATACAAAAATGTTAAACAAGATGCTGAAGGATATATTACTTTAATGATGACTTATCCTGATGGTTCTACTAATAAAGAAACTTCAGTAGATGTAAAGGTGATTGTTGATTTCGTACCTACACCTGACATCGATGATGGGGATGATAATGGTGGAAGTTCAAACTCAAATTCTGGATCATCGGGTTCTCAAGGTAGTACATCATCAAGTTCTGTACCTACAATTAAAGTATCTTTAGATACAGATTATGTAGAGTTAGAGTATGGTGCGAGTGCTGCGCCAGAAATGACAACTTATGATTTTGAAGAAAAAGTAAAAGGAACAGATAACAAAAATGTTAAATGGTCTATTTCATCAAATGATTATCTAAGAATTGATCAGAATGGTGTTGTTTCATTTAAGAATGAGCCACCAGCTGGTTTAGAAGATTTTTCAGCAACTGTAACAGTTACAACTGTTGATGGTAATAAAAAAGCAACTGCTAGAGTATTCTTAGTAGAGCAAACACCATTAGGTGCTATTGAATTCTACGAACCATATATCTTTGGTTATCCAGATCAATCATTTAGACCTGGAAATTCTGTTACAAGAGCTGAAGTTGCAACTATGTTTGCAAAAATATTAAAGTTAAATATTGATTATCCAGGTAGTCAACAATTTAGCGATGTAAGTTCAGATCAATGGTACTACAACTATGTTCAGGCAATTGCGAGAACAGGTTTATTCGTAGGTACACCAGATGGCAAGTTTAATCCTAATGCTCCTATTACTAGAGCGGAGATGTCTGCGGTATTCGCTAAATTCTGGCAGTATCAAGATATTACAGTTAATAGTAGTTCTGCAGGGATAAAAGATGTTAATGGTCACTGGGCTAATGAATACATCAATATGATGTACAATGCAGGTATTGTATCTGGTTTTGAAGATGGTACATTTAGACCGAATGATGCAACACTTCGTGAGCAAGTTGTTGGCATGATCAATACATTGATTGCAAGACCTGAATACGTTGCTCCTGTAACGAAGTTTACAGATATCACAAACAAACACTGGGCATATGGAAATATTGAAGCTGCTTCACAAAACTTCATCTTCCAATCAACTATTCCAGTACAAGAATAGAATTTAAAGTATTTATTTAAGTAATTGAATACGTAATATAACAACAAAGAAAGTTCTTTTATTAAGAGCTTTCTTTTTGTATTACCTAAAAAATATGCAAAGTTTAACAAGTATCAGATTTCAGCAGTGAACTGAAGTTATCCATGTTAGAATATGAAAGTATAAAAAGAAGACTATACACTATGTGATGCTAATTACATAGTGTATAGTCTTTGTTTACAGATTACCAGAATCATTTGTTTTTAGTATATGACTTAAATATATTGTAAGATGTTCTGTCATCTTTTCCTTGTAGTTTGGGAAAGTATAAGGTACTTGTGATTGTTTAACAGCTTCTAACTGTAATGAACATGGTGAACAAAAAGGATACAATCCTACTGAATAATGGATGTGAAAATCTAAGAAAGCCATAATTTGCTTCTCTGATAAAGTTGGTAAGTGTGTTTTTATAAGTAGAATCAATTTTGGTATTTCAGCGTAAAGTGCCTTCTTGAAAGATACTAATTTATCAAGTGTTGTGTTTCTTTCTAAAATTGTCAACATAATAGAAAATAACTTTATTAACTGAGAGTGTTCATCAGAGATTTCTACCCATATAGTGATAAACTCTTCTGTTGTTTCTGGTGGCATCTCAGATAGTTTTTTTTCTAGATTTGATATCCAAAGTATAAAATCATCAATGATAATGTCCAAATAAATAGCTTCTTTGGTTTGATAGTACTTATATAAATTGCCACGAGTAAAGTTTAATTCTTTGGCAATACCAGCCATAGATATCTCTGAATATGATTTGCTGTAAAATAATTTTAATGCAGCATCTTTAATTGTTTTTACACGGATGCCTTTTTTTTCTTCGGTTCGAGCTCTTTCAAATGTCATGTTTTCACCTCCTTAATATTATAACATAAAATTAGCTATTGATAAATAACACAGTGTCTCTTATAATGTAAGTGACACTGTGTTATTTAATTTAATGAGTTAGTTCAAGGAAGTTTGGATAGTAGATCCAAACGACTTTGAGTAGGAAGTTCAACAAATAAGGAGGAGCAAATGTTACCAAAATCAACATCGCATAAAACTGTGGGAGATACTTTTACAATAAAACACAATGATTTGATGATATCTATTGAGGAGGCGTATAGTATAAAGCGTACCATATTACAAGCAGGTAAGAATCCTAGAATATCAAAAATTGTTATTGATAATAGAGAGGCAAAAGGAGTGTGGCCCCAAAATGTAAATAAGATTTGGGAAGAGACAATTACAGAAGCATTGAACTTCAATATCAAGGTTGTATCACTAACTAATAGTCATACTGCAGCAATGCAAATTAACCGTATTTCAAGAGTTGCTGGTATTTCTGACATATCAAAAGCATTTTTTAATGATATGAATGATGAGGTTCGAGCTTTTCTGAATGCATAACTTGAGTTTTATACTCAAGTTTTTGTTATTTAAATGTAAAGATATAGTAATCCTTTTATCATTTGAGCAGGTTTTTTTATTTGGGAATTATGATATAATAAGGTGAGAGGGTAATCAAGTCGGCAGAGTTAGCCGAGAAAAGGCAAATCTAGCGAAAGCTAGAGACGCAAAGCTAAAGGGTCTAAGGGGTAACCTATGATCGCCAGCTACCGAGAAGACTTTGATTACCGTGTAATCAAAAGCTTTTCACGACATGGCAAACCTAATGAAAGTTAGGGACGCAAAACTACAGGGTCTAAGTCAGAGATGATATGACAGCCAGTTATCGAAAGGAAAGTTTATTACTTTTCTTTCCCAAAATGTAAACGGCAAACCTACTGTGAAGTGGGGACGCAAAACTATAGGGTCTTCGAGAGAAGATAGCCAGGTGCCAAGGGAGAGATCTTATGAAAAGAATAATGTTAATTTTTACAATTTTGATGCTGCTAGTTTCTAGCGCTACATCTGTTTATGCAGATACAAATACAGTATTGGTTAACACTGCTGATGCAACAGTTGAGATTAATGTTTCTTCGACTGGTTATTCTAATTTCAAGGCAATCGTTGAGAAAGATGATGTAGAGTATATCTACAATTTAGTATCAGCGAACGAGACGCTTCCATTACAAATGGGTAGTGGGAAATACAAAGTTTCTGTATTAGGTAGTAACGATGGTAGAAGATTCAAATTATTATCTGAAGAAACTATTACTGTTACTGTTGAAGAAAATGCAGTATTCTTAAATGCTACTCAAACTGTTAATTGGAACGATGAATCGCAAGTGGCAATCCTAGCCAAAGAGTTGACAAAAAATGCTGTTACTGATCAGGAGAAGCTTGAGATTATTCATGAATATGTTATTAATAACGTAAGATATGATTATCAAAAAGCTGCAACACTTCCTAAAGGTTACATTCCTTTAGCTGATAATACATTAGCTGATGGTAGTGGAATTTGCTATGATTTCGCAGCAATGATGGCATCTATGTTAAGGTCTGTTGATGTACCTACTAAACTTGTAAAGGGTTATAGTTCTTACACGCCAGTATATCATGCATGGAATGAAGTCTTAATCGATGGTGAATGGGTTGTTGTAGATGCTAGTACTGATTCTATTTATGTAGACTATAATGCAGCTTATACATTAGTTAAAGCTGATCAAGACTACGTTGGTAGTAAAGTATATTAAATTAGAAAAGTTTATCCTCTCAATTTTTATCTAGTTCGCTAGATTTTTTTTTATTCACGAATATGTTATAATACATTGATTATAGAAAAGAGGCAATATGAAGTGGTATAA
>PPCM01000829.1_pt1 | contig 18900 bp, 13 predicted proteins | sample 1555541 | NCBI WGS metagenome assembly PPCM01 (sample SAMN05284479, study PRJNA326546) | Marine sediment metagenome, whole genome shotgun sequencing project. | isolation source: marine sediment | place: Germany: Wadden Sea | collected 2012-09-05 | reverse complement strand
GTAACTACTCCCCCCTAAAAAAAACAAAAAAAAAGCTTGACAGGTTTTTTGAGGGAAAAAATGAAAATTTTTAAAGTCGCTGAATATTCCCTGTTGTGAAGGCGGAAGCCAGGCTTGCTGCCGTGAATGCCACTGGGTTAAGCTACTTTGGTAGAAACCTTTGAGATAATCGCTTGTACAGCCTCTCACGAGGCCCCAAAAAGCTGTGGTATAATATAAACCATGGCAACGATCGATAAGACAAGTGTTCGAGAAGAAGTGGAGCGCCTTAAAAGTGAATTTGAACAGCTATGTTCAGAAGGAAAAGTGTCGTCCGAAATCCGAGTTTTGATGAGCAGTCTTCTGGTTGTTGTGGAATTGATACTGTCAATTTTTCTGGAAAAGAAGACACGTAAAAATAGCAAAAATTCAAGTTTGCCGCCATCCCAAACGCAAAAGGATGAAACGAGCCTGCTGCCACCTGGAAGCAAGGGCAAAGGCCGGAAAGTTTCCGGTAAGGTCGGCAACACCAGGACAAAAGAAACGATTTCGGTTGCCAAAGCCACCACATGTGATACCTGCGGTCTTGACTTGGGCAATACTCCCTGTCAGGGGCATGAGCGGCGAACGAAAATTGATATTGTTTTTGAGAAGGTGGTTGACCATATTGATGCAGAAATAAAGCAATGCCCCAATTGTGAGAATACAGTAAAGGGGCATTTCCCAGAAGATATGCCGGGTAGCCTGCAATATGGCAATGGGATTAAGGCGTTTGCCATTCATTTGATAATCAGCCAGATGGTCGCTCTGAATAGGGTTCAAAAGCAAATAGCGGCCATGATCGATACGGTTATATCTGAGGCCACTCTGCTCAAGTATGTTCTGCGCCTCTACCAATCGCTGGAAACATGGGAGGCTTCAGCGATTGAAAGCCTTCTTCAAGCGCCTTCGCTTCACGTAGATGAGACATCGTTCAGAGTTGACAAGAAAAATCACTGGATTCATGTGTATTCATCCGGTGGTACAACTCTGAAACTGCTTCATCGCAAGAGAGGTAAGGAGGCCATTGTGGGATTGGATATCATTCCCAGATACGGTGGTGTAATCATTCATGACTGCTGGGCATCATATTTATCTTACGATCACTGCGGCCACGGGCTTTGCGGTTCACACCTGCTGAGGGAATTGGCGTTTATTATTGATTCCAATGAATACCGCTGGGCCCGTAATGTGAAAAAGTTGTTGCAGGAAACGTGTCGTACTGTTGCAAAACGTGACGAGAAGCGCCTTAGTGATAAGGAATATGCCAATTTGCAGAAGCGCTATCGGAATATTCTTACGAGAGGAAGCAAAGAGCTCCCCGACATTCCTCCAAAGCCAAAAGGAAAGCGGGGCAAAATTGCCAAGTCCGATGCACATAATCTTTGGGAGCGGCTGCATAAATATGAAACCGCTGTATTGTTATTTGCCAAAAATGCGGATGTGTCATTTACAAATAACAGGGCTGAGAGAGACCTGCGCATGGCTAAGGTAAAGCAAAAAATATCAGGTTGTTTTCGGAAAGAAGAATACGCACATGCATATTGCAGAATTTCAAGCTACCTACAAACGATGTCAAATCAAGGGGTAAACCCTTTGGTTGCGATTCAAATGGCATTAACTGGCTCAGTTACTGAGTTCAAATCATGAACGGGTGAGTAGTTACCATTTCGTTATTATTAACCCGGCAATCAACATCCTCAGCTTTCAAAACCCGGAAAACAAAGAAAACCGGATAGGTCGCCTGCCCATAGGTTCGCGTATTTAATTGCCGGTTTAATAATCCATGATCATTGTTTTTCAAGACTTCAGACGTACTCGGACGGCTTGTCGGAGTAAGGATGCGACGACCCTGCTAATCGGTGGAAGGATGATTGATCGGGCATGGAAGTTGCTGTAGTATGAAACCATATGAACCGCTACCCATGGGCAATATCCCGCCGGTGCCGCCTTTCCTTTGACTCATTACCGGTTCCCTTGAAATTCACGTTAAGCGCTTTACGCGGTATCGGATCTGTTAACCCGAAATCATAAAAGGGGGGATCATGATAAATCGGCGTACCCTTAAAATCATATGCATGATCGCGATCACGGCTTTTTGCACGACGGCCGCGCCGGCAAACGGCGAAGGCCTGGACTTGAGCACGGGAACAGCCGTTGTCTCGGGCAGCGACCGGATAACACTCGAAAACTTTACATTCAACAACGCCCGTTACAACGCGGTGATCCGTTTGAACCTCGACGGCACCTTTTCGGCGAGCAACGTGGAACTCGTGAACACGGACGATGAAACGGCAAGTTACGAGGTGACCTTCACGGCGACCTGGTCGGCGGCTACCCATCCTGCGGATTTCCCGGAGGGATCGGCCCATTTTTCCAGCCTTATCGGCCTTGCCCACGGGAGCGATACCGTTGTCTGGGCGATGGGTGAAACCGCATCCGTTGGAATGGAGAGCATGGCTGAAACAGGGGCAACCGGTACCCTCAGCCGTGAAATGCTCAGGCTCGAAAGGGACGGAACCCTACTCTCCGGCGGCAATATCGCCTCTTCTCCCGGAAGCGTCGGTTTTGAATTTCAGGTGGTCAAGGCCCATCCCCTTGTGACCCTGGTTTCCATGATCGCCCCCAGCCCGGACTGGTTTGTGGGGGTGTCCGGCTTGAACCTTCTGGAAAACGGGGAGTGGGTTGAGGAGCTTGTGGTTCCGCTCCATGCATATGATGCGGGAACCGACAGCGGCACGAGTTACACTTCGGCCAACAGCGATACCATGCCCAGGGAAAATATCACCAAACTGGAAGGAGTCCCTTTTCTTGTAAACGGTGAACTGCCGGCTCTGGGAGAGTTCAGATTCAGGCGCCTCGATTGAATATTTTTCGATGCCGGCAAGATGGGTTGAAAACCGGCATCGTAATGATTCAAGGAGTATCAAGCTTGCCGGTTCCATATAACGTCGTGCACCGAGAATCGAAATTCGATACCATGAAAAAACCCGCACCTTCAATAAAGAAGGCGCGGGTGATATTGCGGTGCCGAGACACCGGCGGGGTAATCACGGCGGGATTATTCGTTGAGGGCCCTCCTGGTTTCCATATCCATGAGGACGCGGTCCCTTGCCTTGTCGATGCCGAGCTGTTGACGTTTCTTGTCGATATGCGCGATCATCATCCTTGCCATCTCAAAGGGGTCCTTTGAATGGCCCCATTTGCCCATGCCCAGCTCCTCCAGCTCCTCGAAGAGGTGCTTGTAGAACTTGGTCTCCTTGATGATGGGAAAGGTGACGCCGAACACGGTGAAAACGCCCGATGCCACGAAGTACTGGCCGATGGCGATGGCCTTTTCACTCATGAACTCGGGGGCGCATCCGGCAACGGGAAGATCGGCCAGGCTGTCGCCCAGGCCGCCCACCCGGACCATCTCAGATGCCGCTACAAGGATGCGGCTGTTGTCCACGCATGATCCCAGCCCGAGAACCGGCGGCATTCCAACGGTCTCGCAGACCTCCCGGAGTCCGTGTCCCGCGAGGTGGGCGGCTTCCGGGGTGGTGAGGCCCGCCTTGGCAAGGGCGATCTGGGAGCATCCGGTCTGGAGCACGAGGACGTCGTTCTTGATAAGCTCCTTGACCAGTTCCACATGGGCATAGTCTTGCTTGACCCTGGGGTTGGTGCAGCCCACTACGCCGGCGACCCCCCGGATCCTTCCATTGATGATATTGTCGTTCAGGGGAGCGAACCCGCCCCTGAAGGTGCCGCCCAGCATGTACTTGATATACTCGTAGGAGAATCCGTGAACCCCCTGGTTCACCTCCTTGGGAATCTCGATGCGGTGCTTCCGGTTCTTGAAGCGCCCGATGGCCTTGATCACGATCTCCTCGGTGCATTTCAGGGGCTCGTGCTCGTCGAACTGGATATGTTCCGCGCCTTCGAGCTGGCAACGGGTGTTGGTGGTGATCAGCGGGGTGTCGTAGCATGCGGCAACGTCGGACAGGCCCTGCTTGATGCACTGGATATCCACGCCCATGGCGTCCACGGCGCCGGTGACAAGGGCCGCCTCGGTGGAGGAGAAGTTGCCGGCATGGGGAATGCCGTGGCGGGACATCATCTCGGCGCCGGAGCAGCACATGCCCACGAGGTTGATGCCGCCTGCCCCGCCTTTTTTCGCCGCATCCACCAGGGAGGGATCGTTCACCGACACGATCATGGACTCGAAGAGGTTGGGCTCATGGCCGTGGATGATGATATTGACCATGTTCTCCTTGATGACCCCCAGGTTCACCCCCACCTGCACGGGAGACGGGGTTCCGAAGAGGATATCGGAGATCTCGGTGGATACCATGGAGCCGCCCCAGCCGTCGGAAAGGGCCGTGCGGCTGGCCTGCTTGGTGATGTTCGCGTAATGCTGGTCAACGCCCATGGTGCTTCGGTGCATCATCTCCATGACCTCGCGCATGGCGCCCCTGGGCACGATGTCCAGCTTCCGCCAGAGTTCCAGGGTCTTTTCCGGGACCCGCTTCATAAAGGGGATCTCGCCGTCCACCTGGGTGTAGGTTCTCTCCAGCTCGTAATAGAGGTCCAGTGCGATCTCCCCGAGATCCCGGTCCTTCACCTCGATACCGATGGATTCCGCCACATCCACCAGCTTATCGGGGTCCTTGATGGAATAATCGGTGTTCCTGCCCTTTACCACGTCGCCGAAGAGCTCCAGCATGGCCATGCCGTGGTCCGTGTGGGCGGCCGAACCGGCCGCAACAGCCCTGGAGAAGTTCCTCGCCATGATGGTATCGACGCTCGCGCCGCAGACGCCCACCCTGTCGTAGGGCGTCTTGGGGTTCATGCGGCAGGGTCCCATGAAGCAATGCTTGCAGCAGGCGGAGTCTGCCCCGATGGGACAGGCCTTCATTCCCGCCGCGCGATCGAAGTTAAGCAGGACTCCATCCTTCCGCGCCTTTTCTATCATGCTCACGGTTGATTTGCAGATCGAAAAATCGTTTGGATCGATCAGGTTCGTTACGTCCTTATCCTTTTTACTCATGTCAGGCCTCCTTACCTCGGTGTTGAAAAAAACGATGCATGGTCCTGCTTTTTTTAATAAAAAATGGACGGGGGGATCGTATAACGGCGGCTTCTCGGCAGCAGGATTTCTACTTGTAAAGGTGTTTCACAATGTGGTGAGACAGTGTCGGAATCCGTTAATCACTGCTGTTTCAGATACTCTAAGCACTTATCTCCATATTTGCAAAACACGGGCCGGCAAATTGAAAGAGTGGTGCAAAGCCTTGTTTGACGGGGTCGAACGGCAAACCCTGTCGAACTATCGGTATGTATATCGGAACCATGGGGCAAGCCCGAATTTAGGAAAATTCCGCGATACATTTGTAGCAACTGTTCCGTCTCACAATAGAGACAGTAGTGGATCAAGTGGAAAAGTCTGTTTTCCGAGACAGTTGCGGAATAGGTGCACGTGGCAGAGGGGGATATTATGCACGGTTGTTCAATTGAAACGAGTATTCCGGTTCAGCGAGGGTAAAGAAGAGTTCAAGCAATACAGGGGCGATTGGAGAAAAATGTATTCCCGGCTAGTTCCGTTGTCGGGTTTCGGGTAAGAACCCATGTAACTTTTGATTCTACCCGATTTTGGATTGTGTTGTAAATACGATATTCATTATCCCAAGAAAGCTGATCACCGGTAAATGCCGACAAGCGGTCGCATGACGACGGCTGAGCAGTATTGGATATGTTGGTGGCGGGAAATGACGCCAAGGGAAGTTGAATGGGCATTGAGCCATGGCTGAAGCCCGGCTCTCGAATTTCGAGAGCCGGGCTTTTTCAATCAAATCCGAAGATTATTCCTCGGAGTCCAGCTGGTTGGGGTGGTGGCCGCTGCTGTCCATCTCCGCCATGTGGCAGACCTTGCAGCTGTCCTTGCCGATGGTCTCTGCTTCTCCAATGTACTGGAGGGGCCGCAGGTTGTCCCGCTGTCCGGCGACCGAATCCTCAACCGGGAAAATCGCATGGGGCGAGCCGTGACAGGCGGCGCACATAACGGCGTCCATCTCGTCCCGGCGGGTGTGAAATACCTCTTTTTCCCACCTGTTGAAGGGCTCGGTCTCCTCGGCCATGGAGATATCGTACTCCGCATGGCAGCTCAGGCAGTCCGGCTGCTCCACCCAGGCCTTTCTGGGATTGACGGTTTCCCCCTCGGTCCTGAGCTTTTCCGCCCGCTTCCCGTCGGTTTTGCCCTTTGCAAGGTCGTACTCCGCAAGGGACAGAGCGTGGTTTCTCAGGCTTCCGTGGCATTCCGTACAGTCGAACATCTCCGCATGACGCCCACGGAAGGATTTTGTGCTCCCCATGGGTGAGGAGGGATGACACATATGGCAGGATTGATCACCGGTACCTTCGAGGAAACCGGCATGCTTGCCGTGTATGGCCGATGAGAGGCCGGGGGCGGTTTTATTTCCCCGGGAACCGAAACGGGGATCTTCATGACAGCTCCGGCAGTTTGCCGGCGTGCCGCTCTTCGCCTTGGCAAGGAGCTTGGTTCCATTGGTTTTATCATGGGCGGCAAGGATATCAGAGGCTGTTTCATCGCTGATGCCCGTGACGCCGTTTACCTTCCAGTTGCCGCCGTGGCAGTTTCTGCAACCCATCTCCGTTGAAACGGGGACGGTGGTCTTTGTCCTGGCAAGGATCTTTCCGGTTTCGATCTCCTTAGCCGTAACCTCGATCACGGGATAGGGATTAAAGGCGCCGGTATCCGAATAGGGCACGACGGGCAGCTTTGATGCCGTAAAGGCATTGCCGTTTTCGTGGAGCGCCATGGTTCCCGAAAGCCCGTTGCCGGTGAGGCCTTTGTTCTCGGGAATGTTCCTGCCGAACAGTTTTGAAACATATTTCCAGAAATCCACCTGTTTGGAGGGTGTTTCAAACCCCTTTTCGATCTTATAGCTGATCTCCACGCCCTCGGTCACCACCTCGGGGAGTTCGTCATCCCTGAGAATCAGCTGGGCGGTAAGGTCGTTTCCGGGGGGCATCAGGGAGAAGCGGGAATCCGCGTCCGAGAGCATGGTCATGCCCAGGTTGCTCCAGGCAAGAAGGACGTATTGACCATTCTCCCCGTCAAAGGCAGCCGCCTCGACCTCGGGAAGGGCAAGTTCCGAAGCTTCGGCTTCCGCCTTCCTTCCGTGAAGGCTCTCCACGATATAGCGTGCCAGCACGCCCTTCTCCTCGTCCGTTCCGGGAAAGGGGGGCATGTAGTCGTTCAAGCCGCCCATGCCCGTGAGCACCGCCTCCATGCCCGCGAGGGTATATCCCTTTGTAAGGGGGAGGATATCGTTCATGGCGCCGCCGTTCGCGTGGCAGGAGAAGCAGGCCAGCCGGAAGATCTCCTTTCCGGCGGCAAGCTGGTTTTCATCGGTGAGTTCACGGTTCTCGATCCACTTGGCCGTCTTGAGAATCCCCTCTTCGGCAAAGCCGGCATAATCCTTTGCATGGACGGAGTTGGAGTAGATCATGCCTGAGATAAGCCAGGGCCTTCTCGCGGCTTCCCGGATCCACTCAAAGGAGCCCATGTGAAAGAGGCCGATCACCACCACGATGCATGCCGTGATCCTGGCCGCCCGGAGGGGCAGTCTGGCCGTCATGGCAAGTCCCCCGAAAAAGAGCACCGGGGTCAGGATAAGGAGGTATTGCACCAGGGGGGGAAGCTCGGGTGAGCCGCCCAGGATCATACCTTTTGCCTCGGGGGGAAGCGCCTTGAAGTACCAGATGCCCGAAAGCACCATGAACACGTAGGGCAGCACCAGCCAGACCGCGCAGTAGCGCACCATCTTCGTCCTGAACGCCTTGTCCCGGATCATCACGGCCGTGAGAAAGCCGAAGACCCCTGCGATCACGAAGGCCAGGAAGGTCCGGAGGAAGAGGGAGGGAAAGAAGGTGGGGTTGAAAAAACCGTCCCAGAAGCTTCCCGTTGCAAGCCACTCACCCGGCGAGAGCATGAAGGAGATGATGCCGTTGACCACGAACAGGGAGAGCCATGCGGATATAAAGTATATCACGCCGATAATCAGGTGGCTCTTTCTGTCCATCTTGTCGAAGTTGTAATGGTATATGAACAGGGCCACCAGTTCCGTGAGGAAAAAGACCCACTCCGTTGCCCAGCCGAACACGAAGTCGTGGGTGAGGATCGATGTGGCGGCAGGGTTCAGCAGGGAGATGGTAAACCAGATCCCCACGCCGGTGAGCCCGCCGAAGGCGGTGGAGAGCAGCAGGAAAAAGAAGGTGTGCCTCCGGACGTAATCGAGGATCTGTGGTGAATCCTCCCGGTAGGCCTTGTATTCCGTGTAGACGAGGAAAAGTCCCCCGCCCACGGCAAAATGGGCAACATAAACATGGATAACGGCCATCAATGCGATGGGCAGCCCGCCCCCCGCGTAAAAGAGGTCCCAGACAGGATAGTTCATTTTGCCTCCTTTCCGAGTCCGGCGAGTTTCAGCATATAGACGATGAGGGCAATGCCGCCCACAAGGGCGCAGACAAAGAAGATCATCGGGGTGTATTGCGGGTTGGGCACGGGAAGATCGGACAGGGTAAAGTACGGCTCAAGGCTGAGGGTTCTCAGGGCGTCGCGCATCATCACCATCATCACCAGGGTGACGGACGCGGAGCAAACGGCGTACCAGACCCTTTTCAGGTGTCCCAGCCAGAGGGAAGAGAGGGCGCCCGCAATGCCGAAGGCCGCGTAGGTGGTGGCAAGGGGATCGCCCCCCAGAAACTGCGTGTAGATCTCCCTGGGCAGGGCAAAGAAAAACCATGCCCCGAGCACGATCTCCACGGCAAGGCCCCGGGTAAACCAGCTCATGCCCATGTTCCTGCCGGACTCGGCGCCTGTATCCCCTTTTCGAATCTTCATCTCGTGGATTACCGCGATAAAGAGGCCGCCGTTGATCACCGCCGCCGTCATAAAGTGGAGGTACCTGGGAATCAGCGTGGGCTCCGAGAGGTTGAGCAGGGTGCCCGAGGCGTTTTCAAAGTAGGCGGTCCATTTTTCGGGCGTCAGCATCAGGGTCATGTTGTTGCTGAAGAGGAAGCCCACGGCCAGCATGGGAAAGACCGTCATGAGGATGGAGGCCCGTTTCATAAACGGGGTGTGGAAGCGGTACTTGTAAATATAGATGCTGTAATAGGCGATGATCAGAAGGAATACCACCCCGATCCACCAGGTTCCCATGAGAATGGAGCTGGTATAGATAAAGCTTCCGTAGAGCACCTGTATAAACAGCAGGGGCGGAACCCCCATATTGACCGTAAAGGCCATGGAAAGGGGGAGTTTCTTGGAAATATCCCGCATCAGGGCGGTCTCCCCCCCTGCCCCGGCAAAGGTGTTGAACAGGGCGATCAGCCCGGTTCCCACCATCAGGTTCATAAGGATGAGATGAATGGTAAACGTGGGAATCATGAAAATCTTGAACCAGATCCACGGGACCTGTATGGGGTCCGGCGTTGGTATCAGCATGGTTGGGTCCATAGGCGCTGCTTTTTCTCCTTTAGTTGCCGGGAACCCCGGAAAGGGGCTCCCTTATCGTTTTTGAAAATATCCTGTATATCAATGTGTCGGCTTGCCTGCCGATTAATCCTTGTTGGGTTTTTCCATATGTAACCGTTCCGGTGACAAATACTCAAATTGTACGGTTAATGAAACACACCGGAAAGGCTAACGGTTGTGTGAATTCGGAAAGACCAAAACTTCAGTGATTTCGGATAATAACTGTTTGGGTTTTTTATAATTATCCGGATTTGTTTAATTTAATTTAAAAAACACTGGTTTTTTAAGCCATGGCCGAAGCAGTCTACCAGAAAGCCCCATGCAAGTAAACGCGTACAGTTCCGCTTGTCTTCGATTCGAATTTGCATGATTTCGAACAGGAGAGATTCCGGCAGTGTACTTCCATATTATGCTTTGCTGAGTACGCCGAGGACGACAGGGGGACACCCTTTCGGGACAAACCGGTGAAAAAGAGTGGGGGCGGGCGTTGAACCTGTATCGGTGGACAGGTTGTCCGATAAGGGGTGTTTTTTGCGGTACTCAATATATAAATGCAATATCAGGTGCTCCTGTAAAAAGCAGGGTAGCCCGCGAGTGGCCATATATCCGAAAAGGAACCCAGTCATTTTTCCCCTTGTCGGTTCGACATCGAGTTCGGTTTTATTAAATCAGGATGTTGACTCAAGAGTTTCCTGGAAGTCGGCGGCTACATCCATGACCACAATCTTAGGCACTCAACATGTTTTGGGGGGCATGGCGTGTTCAAAGATTCTGGTTGGGACTTTTTTACGAGTGCATCAAATATGATGGACTCGTATAATGTCGGCCGATTGAAAAATCGGCCTTGGACTTTTTTACCGATTCATCGAATATGATTATTCGGCCTTTGCACATCCCCTGATGGTCTCGAAGAGCAGGCGCATATGGTTCTTTTCGCTCTGGGCAATGGAGATAAAGGCCTCGCGCAGCTCCTCGTCCTCCGTTTTATCCGCCATGGTTCGGTAGAGCTCGTAGGCCGAAAGCTCGATATCGATGCAGAGCTCCAGAATGGAGATGCAGGGATCTCCCTGGGTTTCCCCGAGGCTTTGGGTCATATCCGAGAGCTTTTGACCCCCTTCCAGGATCTCGCCGCCAAGGCCGTCGTACAGGTCGTCGAACGTCGGCGGGGCGTCCACCGTCTTTTTCCAGAAATCGAAGAGGATCTTGGCATGGCTTCTCTCGGCGGCAAGGAGGCGGTAGAGGATCTCCTCCTCGAAGATGCCCCCGTGGTTTTCCGCGATATGGCTGTAAAAGCGGAAGGCCCCCTTTTCCAGGTCCATGGCGGTATGGAGGGTATCGGAAACGGAGTGTTTGCCTTCGAACACCCTGATCCTGGGATAACCCTTGATGGTCATGCCGTTCCAGAGCATCATGCCGCCGTGGAGGTGCATGATCCTGTGCTCGGTGATCTCGGCCTCGAAGGCAAGGGAGGCGGCCGCCCGGGACCTCTGTCCGTTGCGGCAGTAAAATATGAAGGCCCTGTCGGCCGGCAGGTCGAATATCGCCGATTCCAGGTCCGAGATGGGAAAGAGCGTGGCCCCCGGAATATGGCCGCCCTCATACTCCTCGGGCAGGCGCACGTCCAGGAGCATGTACGCCCTCTCCTTGTGCTCGTCCATGTATGCCTTCAGTTCCACGGGTTTTATGGTGACATAATCCTCGTCGGGCATGGGGCACCTCATTTTGTAAGGGGGGATGGGGTTGAACTTCATGAACCCTTTCGGGGGTGATTCGATTGCCGGGCCGAGGAATCTATTCCTCTTCCCAGCTGATGCAGTCGGGCGGACAGGTTTTTATGGCTTCGTCAATCAGCTCTTCGTATTGGGAATAATCGGAAAGCTCTTTTACCTCGAGAAAACCGAGGTCGTTCAGTTCAAAAACTTCCGGGCAGAGATCACAGCAGATTTCACACTTGATGCAAACGGTCATATCCAAAACGGGTTTTTTCATGATGCAAATACTCCGTCCACCGGCGGGCCCGGGCGGATTGCCCTTCCGGGCGCAGGCGGCTGTGAGGCGTTGTTCCGCAGGGCAAAACAGCCCTGCGGAACAAGGGGTTTAAGCTTTGATCGCAAGGGCGATCTTTTTTCCGTATTCATAGCACTCTTTGAGTGCCTCTTCATCGGGTACATACTGAACTTTAAGACCGGGAAGGGGAAGGTCCATCTTCATGGCCGTCAGTTCCTTTTCGATGATCTTCACCGACTCTCCGCTCCACCCGTATGATCCGAACGCCGCCCCGATGCGGTTCTTGGGGCGCAGTCCCTTCATGTAGGTGAGAAAATCGGCAATGGTGGGAAAGAGGTTGTTGTTCAGGGTGGGAGAACCCACGATGATCGCCTTTGCATCCAGGACGTCGGTCATGATGTCCGAGCGGTCGAATTTCCGAAGGGCCATGGGCAGGGCCGTGACCCCTCCCTCGGCAAGTCCGTCGGTAATGGCCTCGGCCATCTTCTTGGTGCTCTTCCACATGCTGTCGTAGATCAGCACCGCCTTGTCCTCGGTCTCCTGGTTGCTCCACCTTTTATACGCCTCGACAATGGCCCCGGGGTTCTTTCTCCAGATCACCCCGTGATCCGGACAGATCATGTCGAATTCAAGTCCCGCCTCCTCCACGGCCCCGAGGAGCTTGAGGGTCTTGGCGGCGTAGAGCATAAGGATGTTGGCGTAGTATTTTTTCGCGTGATGCATGATGATCTCGGACAGGTTGTCGTCGAACATCTCGGGGCCGGCATAGTGCTGGCCGAAGGCATCGCTGGAAAAGAGGATCTTATCCTCGGGCAGATAGGTGAACATGCTGTCGGGCCAGTGGAGCATCCGGGTTTCCATAAACTTCAGAACCCTTTTACCGATCTTGAGCTCCTCGCCGCTCTTCACCTCCCGGTAGTTCAGCTTCTGGGGGAAGTGCAGGGAGAGGGCCTTCTTTCCGGCCTTCGAGCAGTACACGGGCTTGTCCTGGCCGATCCGGTGCATCACCTTGAACAGGCTTCCCGAATGATCCATCTCCGCGTGGTTACTGATGACGATGTCGATCTCCCTGGGATCGATCACCCGGGAGATGTTCGCCAGGAGCTGGTCGGTGAACCCGTCCTTGACCGTGTCGATGAGAACGTTCTTCTCGTCGAGGATCAAAAAGGCGTTGTATGTGGTGCCGAGCTCCGTGGAGTAGCCGTGGAAATCACGGATATTCCAGTCGGTAACCCCGACACTGTAGATATTTTCGGCTATCTGGACGCAGGGCATCTCTTACTCCTCCTTGACGAACTCGTCCTTGCCCGCGCCGCAGATGGGGCAGACCCAGTCTTCGGGAACATCTTCCCATGCGGTTCCGGCGGGAACGTTTTCATCGGGATCGCCAACAGCGGGGTCGTAAACATAGCCGCAAAGTTCACATACATACTTGTCCATGGTGTTCTCCTTTTAATCTGTTGAAACTGGTGGATTTGGATGTGCCTGCAATCAATTGCAAAACCGTCTTATAAGGGGAGGCCCGAAAGGGGCGCGGTCCCGGCAGTCGGGCCGGGACCGGCGCTTTCCGGAAAAAAGGATCAGTATGCCTCATCCTCGTCGAGATCTTCATCGGTCACTTTACCCGAGAAAAGCTTGTAGGTAAAGACCTGGTATCCGATGACAACGGGGATAAAGAGGACCACCACCGTGAGCATGATCTTCAGGGTCAGGGGACTCGAAGATGCATTATAGGCGCTCAGGCTGAATTTGGTGAAGTCGATGCTGGACGGGAACAGGTTGGGGAATAGCCCGATCACACCGAAGAAGGTGGCCCCCACGATGGTGAGCGCCGAAGAGAACCAGGCCTTGAACCAGGCCTGCTTCGTGAGAAAGTACTTGATGCCCAGGAGGCCCGCCACGGTGAGGAGGATCACCAGGAAGAGCGCCGGATGGGCAAGGTAGTTGTCGTAGAGGCGGGTTGCGAACCAGCTTGCGATAAGGAACACAACCGCCGTTCCCAGGAGAGCCGGCCAGAGCTTATTGGCAACGCCCACCGCGCGGTTCTGGAGGTCGTCCTCGGAACGGATGGCCAGCCACAGGGCGCCGTGGATCAGGAAGAGGAGCACGAAGAGCAGGCCGCCCAGAAGGCCGTAGGGGTTCAGGAGGGCGATGAGGCTGCCGTGGTATCCCGCGTCGTCAAAGGGGATGCCCTGGAAGATGTTGGCGAATGCCACGCCGAAGAGGAGCGCGGGGGCGAAGCTGCCGATAAAGAGGGAGGTGTCCCATACCTTTTTCCAGCGTTCGTCCTCGACCTTGCCCCTGAACTCCATGGACACACCCCTGAGAATCAGGGCGAAAAGGATCAGCATCAGCGGCGCGTAAAGGGATGAAAACATGGTGGCGTATACCAGGGGAAAGGCGGCAAAGGTCACGCCGCCGGCGGTGATAAGCCATACCTCGTTGCCGTCCCAGAGGGGACCCATGGCGTTGAGCATCACCCTCTTGTCCCGCTCGGTCTTTCCGAGAAAGGGGTACAGGGTGCCGATTCCAAAATCAAAGCCGTCCGTCATGAAAAAGACGGCCCAGAGTAGTCCCCAGATGAAAAACCAGATCTCTTGCAAGAACATTTCCTAATCTCCTTAAAAATCTTTTTGAACCTGACTCCTTGGGTTGCGTTAACCCTTTGGCAATTTCCGTTGAACCCGGATCAGGCAATATTGGGTTTGAACAGGATTATCGAATGCCGGGCCGGCCCTTTACCGCTTCCTCGTGCGATCCGGGGAGTTTGTCCCGGACCCTCGGGGTAAAGGGCCTGACGGAGGTGGTCCGATACCTGTTTCCAATCCTGTTTTTTTATCCCTTGATGGCGTCGGGGCCCATTTTCGCGTACTTGGCGATGAGGTAGAAACCAACGGCTCCCAGAAGGCCGTAAATGGCAAAGAAACCGATGAGGGTGGTCATGACCATTCCGCCTGAAACAGGGGAAACCGCATCGGAAGTCTTCATGAGGCCGTAAACGATCCAGGGCTGACGTCCCACCTCGGCCAGTACCCAGCCAAGCTCGATGGCGATGTACGGGAGGGGAATGGAGAAGAGCATGATCTTGAGGTACTTGGGGCTCTCAACGAGCCGGTTCCGTTTGAACCAGCCGACCAGGGTCAGCACGATGAAGAGCGTGCCCAGGCCGACCATGACCCTGAAGGAGATCAGGGTGATCAGCACGGGGGGACGCTCATCCTTGGGAAAGGAGTTCAGACCCCTGACCTCCGCGTTGAAATCCTTGAAGCTCAGGAAGCTGAGAATGCCGGGGATCTCGCCGAACTCGAACTTGTTCCTGCCGTTCTCCTCGTCGGGAATGGCAAAGAGGATGATGGGCGCGTTGGTCTTGGTTTCCCAGTGGGCTTCCATGGCGGCCAGCTTCGCGGGCTGAACCTCGGCAACATGGGCGGCATGAATATCACCGTTGGCCGCAACAAAGAGGGACGCACAGAGGCCGAAAACAAGGGCGATTTTAAAGGAGCGGGTAAAAAATTCGATATGCTGCTTCTTGAGCAGGTGGTAGGCGCTGATGCCCATGACAAAGAAGGCGCTGAGGATATACGCGCCGCCGACCGTGTGGAGGAACTCGAGAATGCCGAACTTGTTGGTCACCACCGCCAGGAAGTCGGTGAGTTCCGCCCTGCCGTTACGGATGGTGTATCCCACGGGATGCTGCATCCAGCCGTTGGCGATCAGGATCCAGATGGCGGACAGGGAGCCTGCAATGGCAACCAGCCACATAACGATGCAGTGGGCCTTCTTGGAGATCTTGTTCCAGCCGAAGATCCAGATACCGATAAGGGTGGACTCCAAAAAGAAGGCCACGGATGCCTCGATGGCCAGGAGGGACCCGAATATATCACCCACGTAGGCGGAGTAGCGGGACCAGTTGGTGCCGAACTGGAACTCCAGGGTGATGCCGGTGACAACCCCCAGGGCAAAGTTGATAAGGAACAACTTTCCCCAGAATTTGGTCATCTTAAGCCAGGTCTCGTCTCCTGTTTTGACATACTGGGTCTCCATGTACGCAATTAGGAACGATAGCCCCAGGGTTAACGGTACAAAGAGAAAGTGAAACATGGTCGCTGCAGCAAACTGCATGCGGGACAGCAAGAGTGCATCCATCGGAACCTCCTGAAAATACGACGCAAAACCGGCGCCTACAGGTTTAAAGTAATTGGGTGGAAATAAAAACTTGATAAATTGTGTGGAAAAATTAAAGATCCTGCTCTGTTACCCCCGTAAAAGGGAGCCTTTTGCGTACACTTATGATGAAACTTTCCCTGGAGGGGCGATCTTGGCCGCCCCTCCAGGGCGATGCCGGCGAAAAACCGGTTGCAAACTAATATATCCGAAATATTTCAAAGGCTTTTCAGCCGGGCTGCGTAAGTTCCCTCCCCATAGAAGCTCCTTTTTCCATGGGACGTTGCCCCGTTGGCGAAAAGGGGTGTGGGGATCGGATCGGGCTTTGCAGCCGTTAACCGTCCGGAAGGATGACCGGTCGGCCCGGGGGCGGGCCCCCTTGAACCTGAAGCAGGGTTCTTTTTACTTTTTCAGCGAGGTCAGCTTGTTGCTGAGGAGCCTGATATGGCTCATCTCTTCCTTGATGATGTCGCCGATTTTCTTGCGTCCCTGTTTTTCTTCGACGAGGTCTTTCATGCCGAGGTAGAAAACAATGGAGTCCTTCTCGGCCGTGATGGCATCCTTGAGGATGGCTTCCATGGAGGTGGTGTCGGTATCTTTCTCGAAAAATACGCGGGTATCGGCAAGGGCCTTGAGGTACAGGGGAGCATCGCCGTTGGGATCGAAGACGGTGCCTTCCTTTTCAGCGGCCGTCAGTTCAGACTTCATTGTCGCGAAAGTAACCGCGTGCTCAACTTCCATTGCCGCCAGTTCCAGGAGAAAATCCTTGTTGGCCTGCTCGGAAACGCCTTCCGCCGCCGCCTTGTAAAAGGCCTCTCCGTTCTTTTCAATCTGCTCTGCCATCTCGAAAATCTCTTCGGCGTTGAACCTGTAACTCATTGTTTACTCCTTTAAATTAATGTTTCATATGCATAAGGATACGTCGATACCTGTTCTTCCGATTGTGACTTTCCTTAACATACTTTATCCACTGCTTCAAGTTTGCTCCAATTTTACTGCACGTTACATTCAAGTTGCGTGCCGGCTTTTGGTGTTGTTTTTTAAGTGTTTGAATTTGTTTGCTATAGGCCCTTTGAAGGAGTGGGGTGGATTTGGGGTTGTTTTAAGGGAATTTGAAACAGTTTTGCCGTGGGACTGTCCCGCCGTGAAGGTCCCGTAAGCCTCCCGATGATGGCGCCCGAGAGGCTTTTCGGGGATTGTTTCAGGGGGGCGCCGGCTTAAAAACGGGTTCCCGGTGCGGATTGTCAAAGGCCGATATATTAAGATTTTATTAGATTTTTCCATTGATCTCCAGCGGGGGAAACGGGCATGCAAGGGGATTCTCCGGAAACTTCTGATGCTCAGGGGGGGGATTTATAAGGCCCTCCGTTAATTTAAGGTTGAATTAATCCTGATATGTATTATGGTACAGACGTGTATCATGAAGGGGGGCGGGAATAATTTGAGACAACTCACGTGACGCTTCCGGTATGAATTATCAGCTGTTTATCATTGATCATGATATTAAACTTCTAAACCGATGCGAGTAATTAGATATGGAAATGCTTTCAATTCAACGGGTTGTTTCACTGGAAGAAAACCTCGTGAGAATCCTCGACAACCTCGACGAGGGTATTATCGCCCACGATCTTGCCAGAAAAATCCTGTTTATCAATAAAAAGACGGAACAGATCACCGGCTACACCCGGGACGAGGTGCTCGGAAGGGATTGCCACGATGCATTCGGTTCCGCTTTTTGCGGCGAGCGCTGTTCGTTCTGCAACGGCTCCTCTCCCACGCTTCCCGAAAAGATCGAGTACCCGGTCAGCATCCAGACCAAGAGCGGCGAGAGTCGCAAGGGGGAGATGGTCGTTTCCCGCATGGACGACGAGAACGGCTGCTTTGTGGGCGTGATCGCCTGTTTCAAGGATGTGTCCGAGATTTACGAGCTCAGGCGCAGAGCAGGCCAGATCACCGAGTTTTCCGGAATTATCGGCAGGGACCGGAAGATGATCCAGGTCTTCGAACAGATCCGGGACATGGCCGAATACGATTACCCGGTCCATGTGCACGGGGAAACCGGCACCGGAAAGGAGTGCGTGGCGGGCGCCATCCATAACGAAAGCCGAAGGGCCGGCGCCCCGTTCGTGCCCATCAACTGCGGCGCCCTTCCCGAAGGGCTGATCGAGAGCGAGCTCTTCGGCCATGTAAAGGGCTCCTTCTCTGGAGCGATCCGCGACAAGAAGGGCCGCTTCGAGCTTGCCGACGGCGGAACGGTGCTTCTGGACGAGGTGGCCGACCTTCCCAAGCAGGTGCAGGTCAAGCTCCTCCGTTTTCTCCAGGAGGGCACGTTTGAGCGGGTGGGCGGTGAAAAGACCATCTCGGTGGATGTGAGGATCGTCAGTGCCACCAACAAGGACCTTAAAAAGGAGATCAAGAAGGGCAACTTCCGGGAGGACCTCTATTACCGTATCAATGTCCTGCCCATCCACCTGCCTCCCCTGAGAAAGCGGGTGAACGACATCCCCCTGCTCGTGGACCATTTCCTGAATCAGGCGGCCGAGCTTTCGGGCAAGGCAAAGGTGCAAATCTCCAGCGAGGCCCTGGCCATGATGGTGGATTACAGATGGCCGGGCAATGTGCGGGAACTCCAGAATGCGGTCCAGTTCTCCATCGTGAAGAGTCGCGGGAAGCTGATCGCCCCCTCCTGTCTTCCCCTGGAGCTCCAGAGCGGAGAGAGGATCAAGCCCCAGCGCGGCCCCTCCAAGAAGCTCGACCTGGAAGCCGTGAGCGCGGCCCTTGTAAAGGCGGGCGGCAACAGGTCCAAGGCCGCGAGGATTCTCGGCGTGGGCAGGGCCACCCTCTACCGCTTCTTCACGGAGAACCCCGAGGCCGAGAAGATCGAAGTTTGATATCGGTGGGTATCTTACCGACGAGATTTTACGCTTTAAAGTCAAAGCTATCTGGTTTCGGCTTGTATCCGCGTTGGCCCTGCAACGACACTTATTGCCGCTTACTCCATATATGGCATTCCGCACGGGAATAGCGGCAACGAGATGATGGGGAAATTTTAGCAGCTTGCGTTGCTGGGTTGGGGACTCGGAAAAAACACAATGATTCAGGGTCGCGTGTCGGATTGAAACAACTCGTCCCTCTAACGTGTTGAATTATTGATTTCCTGAATCCTTATA
>PPCM01000828.1_pt1 | contig 18946 bp, 26 predicted proteins | sample 1555541 | NCBI WGS metagenome assembly PPCM01 (sample SAMN05284479, study PRJNA326546) | Marine sediment metagenome, whole genome shotgun sequencing project. | isolation source: marine sediment | place: Germany: Wadden Sea | collected 2012-09-05 | reverse complement strand
GAGAGAAAAATACCAGTTGTTAACAGCATTTCCATAACTCGTACACCTCCTCAATACCAAACATGATTAGATGCTCCTTTTGAATCTAAATACTGATAATTTACTAGCAATATTTTCTGCTAAATCAGATAACTTAGCTAATTCATCCGCGAAGTTTTGTAAAACAAGCTTTTCACATAGTGATATATCGTTTTTCTCATCATAAATTTTTACTTTTAATGAATGTAATAATGTATCAACTTCTGATTCAAACAAGTTCACTTTAGTAATATAATCTTCCACTGTTTTAAATTCAGTAAAGTATAATCGAACAGCTTTAATTAATGTTTCAGCTGCTATCTTTGATTTTTTAGCTATATGTCCATAATCATCTACTAGATTTGGAGCAATTTGAGGTTTTATAACTTGTAGATTTAATAGTGTTTCTTTTGCGATATCATTAATATCATCCATTGAATCTACAAGGTCTAAAATATCCGCACTTAGGTCCGGTATCAAATTATATCTAAAAAGAACATACTTAATATTAACCAAATGTTCATCAGCGTCTTTTTCTTGTTCAACAATTAATTTTATACGGTCATTAAACTGTTTATCTTCTCCACGAAGATATGATTTAACACCCTCTAAAAAAGTATTTGCACCTTTTTGTAAGCAATTAAGAAACAAATCCAGTTCCATTTCCAATTCTTTGTTACGATCTTTAAAAATTTTCATATGTAAATCTCCTCTTTCCGTTATCATAATCTTAAATATCATTACGACCATCTCAGCAAATTTGCGTTATAAAAAGCCAACACAATGAGTATATGCCCTAGGTAACCATATATAATACCAAAATATGTAAGCATTTTCAATGTTTTTTTACAGAAAATTTACATTTTATTTACAAACCATTAATAATTCAAGGTGAATTAAACACCTCTTTATCTTGATTAAATTCAAGTATCACTTGTTGGCATAGCACCATACAAAGTAGTACAAAAAAAGTCTATTTCTCTTGGAAATAAACTTTACAAACAACTTTGCTTTTTTATGACTAGTGATTGTCTCTTTACTTACTTGAATCTTTTTTCTTCTGTCTCAAATTCATTACACATATTTTCCCATTTCTTATGAAAGTACTCTTTATCTATACCTTTTATATCTTTCATTATTTCATCATAATTACTGTAAGGAACACTTAATCCATTCAATACAATTTCTTGTTTTTCTATATTAATACATCTTGGAGATCCTGCCCAATCATATACTTCATCAAACAGTAACTTATGAATTTCAAAAATATCATTAGAACTTTTCACTAAGAAATCAGATTTCAAGATTCTTATAAGTTGTATATTTACAATCGTATTCTCATACTCGTCAAGACTTTCCTGATTTTTAATATCTAGTATATTTCTAAGGACGTTAGTTCCATCGTACACATATAGATCAGACATTAGCATATTCCTTTTTAATCGCATATAACGCTACATCAAAATCAATATCTCCATATGCATATAGAGATATTATTTTTTTAAACTTTTTAGGATAATCTTTACCTCCTGTAAGATTAATTGCTCTAGCTAGTTCTAACTCTCTATCTTTGATTTCCTTTTTTGGTTTTCTAACATCAAAAGGAATCCCGTCTTTAAGTATTACTTGTTTTAAAAAGATATCGATCGCAGTTGATGTATTAAACCCTAAATCATTAAATATCTCTTCTGCTTTCATTTTTACATCTAAATCCACACGAACATTAACATAAGCGTTTTTCATAATTCTCACCTCAATCATATTGTAACACATTTGTGTTACATTGCGCAATTTTGTTTTAACGGAATAATTAGAAATTCCAGCAAAACATGTCTTTTTGCATTAAAAAAGGCACTTTTGTACCTTCAAATCCCCTCAACTCTACTGTCTTGTCCGTACCGTTTTGCTTTCGATTTCAGCACCTGACGTACCGTTTTGCGTTCACCTGAAGTACCTTTTTGCGGGTAAACACGCATTTTTAGTGCTAGTTTTTCGGAAAACTGAACTTTTAGTACATATATTTCACAGTGAAATCTGACAATATACAATGTACATATTGTTTTTATTATTTCTAGTCGATTTCGACTATTTATTTTTGCAAAACATCAACTATTTCGGACTTGGATTCAAATACCTTATGCCCCACTTAAGTTTATGGTTCAAACCCCCTCATGTAAATGATATTTCACAAGGTATATACTTGAAACCCAGTAGTAACCTCTGTGTTGTCCATGCGACTTTATCTCAATTCCAAACCCTAATGTGCAGAGTTTATTTTTTTGTATTGATAGACTCAATTTTTCTCATATGCTTAGAGCGTAAATTTGGGTAGTTCAAATCCGGTCGGTCCCTAGTCATTTCTAATAGTTCAAAAGTGACGTAATGTAAAAGTTATATATTAAGTAATTATTCTTTGAAAGGGAGGGGGAATGTGTCCCACTTTTTCGTGGTAGTGCATTATTCACAGTAGAGATGAAATCGAGTTCATTATAGATCCATTCAAAAGCAAAATAATCAGGAGACCACTCCTGCAATTCGGTATTCCCACATCATATAAATTTCGATATAAAAGTCCAACAAACACTTCAAGAGTTGTAATCTACTAAGCTTCTAGTGCATTGTGTACACAAAACTTTTATGTTATATTAAAGTTGCGACAATGTCGCAACTTATCCCTTACATAGCATGGCAAAGATAATTAGTATTGACTCTATGTAAAGTCATTAAGATACTAGTTATATATAACTTTGACATCCCCTTCCTTAAGACACCGAGAGGTGTCTTTTTTATTGTTTCAATACTAAATGTATATGGTATAATATGATTTAATACTAGCTTAAATATTTTTGAATTTACGTTAAAGGAATTAAAACCAAGGAGGACTAAGATGAGTAAGAATATAAATGTAGAACTCTCTAGCATAAAACTAGTAAAAGCAAACATTAATAACGCTAAGGAATTACACGAGATGCAGGTAAAAACCTTTAAACCATTACTAGAAAAATATAGAGACTTAAGTACTAACCCAGCAAACGAAAAAATGGAAAGAACAATAAGTAGAATTAATCAACCATTTACTGATTATTTTCTTATTAGATACAATGAAATAAATATTGGTGGTATAAGAATTATAAGAAAGGGTAATAGAGCTTACCGTTTAGGTCCCATATTCATCCTACCTGAATTCCAAGGGAAAGGTTTTGCTCAAACTGTTTTTGATTTAATCGAGGAAATCTATGATGATGCAGTAGTTTGGGATCTGGATACAATTTTAGAGGAAAAAGGTAATTGTTACTTATACGAAAAAATGGGATACAAGAAGACTGGTAAAACAGAAAAAATTAGTAATATAATGACAATTGTATTCTATGAGAAAAAAATTGATAAAGATTTATAAGAGAGACTCATTTAATAATTAATATTTATTTTCCCTATTTTTCTCACTCTATAAAACCCCCTCGACTCCACGATTTAACTAAAAAACACCCAAGTTCAAATCCCCTCAGTTCTTGGGCTTAACTTCTAGTGTTTAAAAAAATACAAAAGGTACATAAATGACAATAATCGACCTGATTTAGGTCGATTCTGTCTTTTTTAGTTTGAAGAATCACTCTTTATCAAACGCTAAATAAAGCCATTTTAAGCGTTTGCCTAATAAAAAGCAATTCGGTATGATTGAGATGTCTTGTCCGTACCGTTTCGCTGTGGATTTTACACCCTGACGTACCGTTTTGCGGGGAAACACGCACTTTAAGTGTTGGTTTTTCTGAATACAGAACTTTTAGTGTGTAGATCTAGCGAAGCGGATTTACATGTATCTTGCCACATTTGTTTTTAAAATTACCAGTAGATTTCGTGTTATTAGAGGTTTTTACTCATTATATGATATAGTTGCTTATTATATTTCAAACTTACAATACTAGATATTATGAGATTATACTGCATTTTTCGTCAAATCCCAACTTACTGAGAAAATATTCAAAAAAAGAGGCACCCCAAATCTATGAAGTTCCTCTTTATACTTTAGATTTTCATATCTAGTTTCTTAAAATCTTTTTTTTCTGTAAACTTGTGGTAATTCCAAAAACTCCTTATACTTGAGTCTAACTAGATATAACTTAGAGTTACCAATTTTTCTATTTAAATGTATTTGTAAACGTCCAGGATATGTTCCACCAAACCAAGTGGATGATACTAAATAATTAAGTAAATTTGGTTTTACATAATCAACTCTATTAATATCTTTTACGTTGATAATTATTTTATCATTTTTCTTTTCAATGATAATTTCACTAGGTTTAAACAGAACATTTCCTATCTTTAGTGTTTTCATTTAATCTCTCCTTACAAGAATTTGTTTATTTGATATGCAACAAGTTGCTTGAACAGAAATTGCGCACCAGGATATAATGCTTTCTCAATTGCAAATTGTGTTATAGTCTGTGTGATTTGAGCATTCACATACGAGGTTGATGCTGCATTTACATTATTAGCAACATTACCTACAGTGGATGCAATATTAGAGCTACTGTAGAATGTATTTGACAAAGTTTTAACATTACCTAAAGGCTTAATTGCTTTATCTAAGTTAGCTTGTGCTTTACCAATACCTGATACACTATTTGCGATTTTTGATGCAGTAACAAAGTGTTTTATACCACCAAATACTCCGCCAGCAATCAATCCGGAAATTGCGCCGCTTATTGTTGATTTGCCTTTTGGGAGGGGGAACGTGTCCCACTTTTTCATAGCAGTGCATCTATTTCATTAAGAAATAAACTTTTAATTTACACATGGGTTGTATGACCTATTTTGCTACAATTTTACACCCCTAGCGAAAATTTTTGCACCCCCACCCGAAAAAATTACACCCCTTAATTATGGCTTAGTTTAGCTTTTTTATTTTAGGCTGATTTTCAAGTGGTAATTTCTTTGTGTCAAAATAGGTTATTCCACTATCTACTTATTGTGGGGTATCGAACCCTGATATTCGTTATATGAACCTGTCAAAGAAAATAGAGTTGAAATGTTTTATTGATTTCATGTTATATTCCGAGTAAATAGAACCCATTGTATTGAAATCCCTTATTCAACCAAGATAAAATTTTTCATGACCTTGAGGTTTCCTATTAGTAATCACATCTATTAGTTGTTTCACATTTTCAATTGTGTAATAATTTATTCCAAAAACGTCTATTACACCACTTTTCATATTATTGTATGTCCCGATATTTAGGATGCTTCCATAACTCTCTACAAAAGAATCAAGGTCATTAACGTGAATATACAACGAGTCATCTTTCCAGTTTTGAATAGCTTTTATTGAAACAATTTTCTTCAATTTTGTCTGAGCACTTAGTTTACAATATTGTAGCTCAATAAAAGCTGAACCACCAAATTTTCTCCGTTCATTTATATTACTAAATGTATGAAACATATCTTCAACCTCCTAACTTATTTAAGACTACAATTATAAGATTTTTATCATTTCAATTATCTATTAAAATTTCCTTTACAGAAAAAAGTTTGATCTTCTTCTTTCTTTTATATTTGTGTAATATTTTGTCTATATTATCTTTTGATACAAATTTCAAATCTGAAAAAGTTGATATTCTGTGAAAGAATCTGTTTTTAATTAAGAAGAATAAATCCCCTTCAAATAAGTCTTTTATAAAATCATCTTTTATATCAAATATGTGATTATGAGTAGTAATTTTTCCAGGAAAGTAATCAATCGTCCATTCTCTATCATAATACATAATTATTGTTAACAGTGAATGACATTCAACTATTATACTTTCCCCAGAATTTGCGTTAATTTCTCTAGAGACGTTTTTTTCTTGTATTCCACTTGATAAAATATAGTGTAGCATTTCATCATAGATTGCAGTATCTTCCGTTTTGTTAGTTTTCATTCAATATATCCTCCGTAAACAAATATCATTTACACTATTTAAAATAATAATATAGATTTCCTTGATAATTCTTATCTAAGTTTTCTTTAGAGTCAAAGCTAATATACTCTTCTTTATAAAAATCAAATTCATCTAGTTGCTTTACTCCTGAATAAATCTTGTTCTTAATCTCTTCTGAAATACCGTTTTGTTGATTAACCAGTTTATTGGAATCAGTATTATAATATATAACTATGCCGAATGTACCTGTATGGATACCCCAAATATTAGATTTTTTCTTGTATTCAGACAAGATATCTTTAATCAGTTTCTGCTGAACCTTACTTACAATAAGACTCATGTATTGCGAAGAAAACCAATAAAAATAATCAACCCAGATGTCTTCTTTCTTAACGTTTATCTTAAAATTGTATTTCTCTGACAATTGAAAGAACTTATTTAAAATCGTATTTTGTATATCTTTGTCATTTACCATCTTAAATGCATTAGGGGCGTTTTCCATTTGAACATCAACTCTATTCTGCATTTTTTCTCTTTCAGAATATGAGGATACATAGATAATCAATCTATACTTCTTCCCATATATATATGAATTCTTATTTGGTTTGTTAAAGAATCCTGATTTAATTGGCTCATAAAAAATATTATACACAGTAATTGAATAGGCATCTTCAATAAACCGTTTTAGATCAACGAAAATTGGTTTCATATTAGTCTTCTGTTTAAGTATTGAATAGGTTTCCTTAAATCTTTTTTTATCAATCCATATCATAATCACACCTCATATACTCTTAATCATTCTAATAACTTCTTTTCCATGAAGCATCTTTGTCTTACCATCAGCAACGAATCCCTCTTTTTCGTAGAAACCTACTGATTTTTTATTATCGCCAAGCACCCAGAGTGATAGTTTTGAATACTGACTTAGTTCTTTATGGCAAACTTTCATCAGTTTCTTTCCTATACCAAGACCTTGATATTTATTTAATATGTATATTGCCATTATTTCCCCTGTGTCTTCTAAATCTTCATCTCTGGACTTAAGATAACAACTGAAGCCAATAATCTTATCATCTACTATGGCAACATATGTGTTCTCTGGATAGTCTTTTGCTAATTGTATGTTTCTTTCTAGCGATAAACTTTCCATAACCTCATCAGGAAAAAGACCAGTATATGTTTCAATCCAGCTTTGATAATGAACATAACCTTTTCCTTCAGCATCTTCAACTGTAGCTTTTCTGATAATTAAATCATCAATCTTCATATCATCACCTAATTTTCTTTTCCCTTTTTTGAATAGCCTTAAAATTATAATGTTCTTTTGTGACTATTTCATTTAGTTCCTTTAGACTTTTTTCATTAAGGTATAGCATTTGTCTTGGTATCGCAGGTATTAAAATACCATAATTTTTCTTTAAATTCACAGAGCTTACTCTACTATATAATCCACTAAAGGCTTCAGTATGACAGTCTATTAACTTTTTCATAATCATAGTGGTTTGTGCCTTAAGCGATTCTATCTCTACAGCTTGGGATTCTCTTAAATCGTTATCAATAAGTAAGTTGTTTAGAATTTCTTCTAAGCTATTAGTGTAAAATTTCTTTGATCGTATTTTATTAAACTCTTTTGATTTAGGAGATGCAATATAAATCGATTTCAGATTATTAATATGATCCTTTAACTTTTTTATCTGATCTAAATACTTATTATTGTCATATTTGAATTGGTCTCTTAGTTTCGGATTAGCAAAACCACCAGATAATCTTCTCTTTTGTTGTGCTTCTAAATTCGCTACATATACTTTGTATTGGGATTCAAGAGTTTGTATGTAAAAGTCAATCTCTCTTGACAATCGGTAGTAATTACTTTTCTTGAAATCAGGTAAAATGGCCCAAATAAGCGAAAAGATAGCTGCAATAACAAAATTAAGAGTTACTTCTAGCATTCTTGAAAAATCGAAATATTGAGAAAGTATAGATAAAACATAAAAACAGGTACCTAATATCCCTAACTTAAATATTATCTTGATATATCTCATTATTATTCCCTTTAACTATACTAAGTCCAAATAACGAATTATGTATCTCAAGTTGATTTTTGACAATATATGCTAATTTGTACTTTTCAGTTTTAAACCTCTTCTTACAAATATTTCTAAACTCTTCATTAACATTCAATATTTTTCTTTTTTCATCAACACTAGGATTAATTATATATACTCTAGGCACACATAAATTCGGATCCAATCTATAGTAAGAAAATTGAATAGATTGTGATAAATTATTTTGATATTGCTTATCTTTTTCGTAATATTTGAATCCATAACTCTCAAGTATGGCAAGTACTTCAATAAACTGTTCTTCTTTTAACTTCCATAAATCGTTCATATATCCCCCCCAGTAATTCTTATTTCATTGAACCTACGAATAAAAATTCTCCCACATTATCTAAATCAACCTTGTTCAATCCATCTAAGTAAAATAAATTGTATATATGAGATTTTTCAATATATCTTGGTTTTGCAAGCAAAAAACGAATCTGATATTCTTTAAGAGCAAACGGTTCTAATACAGAAAGTATTAGACTTGTTTTTCCCTCTAACATAATTTCATCAGAAATTTTTACATCTACAATGTTTGATTTTGTATTATGATTTACAAAGTCCCAAGGTTCTGAAATTATCAGTCTCTTCATCATACAATTATCTCCTTTGTGTACTCTTGATTTTTATTACTAATTCAGTAAGCATTTTTGATAAGGGAGCATCTAAATTCCAAGAATCCATCTTTAATCTATTTGAATTCAATCTAAAATCCCTACTCTTTGGTATTCCATTGTGTCTTAAATCATTTCGTAATTTTTGAAGTTCAGGAACTACAATTTCCTTGATTTGGTTATAACAAACTCTAACAGCTTGTGGTTCAGAAGAAACCATAGTGTTTCCTAATACATTTGCCTGTTTTGGATCCACATCATATTCTAGTATAGCTGTATTACATAACTCTAAAATTTCATCAATCAATTTAACTAAGTTATCTATTTTCTCATTTCTTGCGTTTTTCCTTTGAATGGTCCTTTTTTTAATCAATTGACTTTCCGTGTAATCATTTATTTTGATAAATTTTGATGTTGAAATTATATTTTGTTCAGATGCATTAATCTTTATAGCATTTTTATTTTTTTTGTTCCTAAACGTTCTGAATACAATATGCTCATCTTTTAGTTCAATCACTATACATTTCTCAACTATTTGACCGCGTGAGGCAGGAATACTTAGCATTTCAATATAGCAATCATTAATGCTACTCAATTTACCGTTTTTTATAACTCCAAATAATGATTTAACAATGATTCTTTCTTCATTGATATTAGCTGTTTCTAGCATTCTTATTCCCCATAAAACACTTAGGATGCTAAAGAATATAAACATGCCAGATCCAAAGAACTCTAATGGTGTATTTGATATAGGAAAAATGAGTAGTGGAACTACTAGAACAATGGCAAGTACGAAAGGAATTATAAAAGTTATTCTTCTTTGCGTGTGCATTTTCATATTAGATTCTCTCCTTATCTTATCTTGCATTTTTTACTAAGTCCTCAATATTTTTTACATGAACAGGAATATTCCCTTTTCCGAAGATTGAGAAAAATATCATAGTTAATAAAGGAAAAATCCCAATAATTGTAGATATTATATAATTCCTTGAAATAGCAAATATTATGCCAAAAGGTATTCCTATAACGATTAGCAGGAATAACAGTATTATCCCAAACCCTTCACTTTTTTCTTTAAAGGTATATTTCTTTTTAACTCTATCTTTTTTCTTATTAGGATTGACTATTTTACCAACTAAATGACCATCAACAATATTCCCCATAAAGTAGTATTGAGTATATGGCTCACTATGTTGTTGCCATGTCAATTCAAGACACACTTCATAATTCTCGTGTTCAGAAACTCTAATATACTCATATTGGTGTTTATATTCTTTCAAATAGTTCAAGAATTCTTCCTTTGATATTTGTAGTTCTAAATTAACCTCTACTACTTTCTTTTTAGCCATTATTCTTCATACCTTTCATAAATGATTTTTCTAAGTCCCTTTTAATCAAGCTAGGTATAAACGTTTGCACTGCTTTGATTTTGTACCACCCTAGATATAAAAATAGCAACTTGCAACTTTCCTCTTGAAATTATTATACCATTTGAACAATTATATTTAAATATAATATTATCCGATTATAGCTCTTAACAACTTGATTACTGAAATCGTGTAAATCCAATTTATATCGTGTATTTTGAAATGGAATCGTGTAGAAACTCTAATGAAAAGTCAAAAATTCAGCAAAATCAGAGCACTTTTTCGACTCGATAAATATGAGTGAATGGAGAAATGGCCCTATATAACATAAAAAAAGGTTTGATACCGAATGTATCAGACCTATTCTACTCTTATGGGTTGTATGACCTATTTTGCTACAATTTTACACCCCTAGCGGAAATTTTTACACCCCCACCCGAAAAAATTGCACCCCTAAATTATGGCTTAGTTTAGGCTTTTTATTTTTCGACTTTTTCTTATTCTAATTTTCGTGTGTCAAAATAGGGTATTCCACTACCTACTTATTGTTGGGTATCGAACCCTTATATCATAATATTTTCCAAAAACTATTAAAAGTAATTATTTTCTAATTCTTATTCGAACCATATAGTTCCTCAGTTCGACTTAACTTTGCAATTTTATCAATAGCTTGAATAGAAGTGTATATAACTCCAGATTTTGGGTAGTAACCCACATTGATTGAATCCACTTTCTGCAGCTCATTCCATACCTTTTTTCGTCTCTTACGTATTTTGAGAATGGAGTCAGAAATTCTTACATCACAATCTAAAAATGGATATAATAATTTAACCTTCTTATTGTTGATTAATACAACAATTATTACACCAAAACTAGTACTAATCACACTACCATGATGTCCAAAATATTGTAAATGCTCTTTTAACTTAATTGATTCGATTTTTCCATTGTATGTATCTTTTTCATCTTTTTCGAGTTCTTTCTTTAAAAGAAACAGCGATTGATAATTAAAATAGATTAATAAATATCCTGCTAAAGAGAACAAAACTAAAGTTGCTGAAACACCAATGCCAACATCAGTTATATCAACAAAACCACTAACCATTGATATTACTAAAAAGAAAGGTACCAGCAATATTATTGAAAATAAAGCTATCCCGACATAGGCATTTAATAATGTACGAGTTATAAAGTCATGCATATAATATTCTTGTTTGTCATTAATTCTATGGTCTAAACTTAACAATTCATCCTTCAAGTGGTAACTTTTTTTCGTATGTGAATTAAATAACCAATTAGATTGTTCATCACTCAATTGCAAGTAAATCTTTGAATCCGATTTTATATTGTCAACTATAACTTTTTTGAATGATGAATGAGTAATTGTATAATGCTTAGTTCCAGAATGTTTAGATAATAATTTAATATACATTTTTCTAATTTTATTTTCACTTGTATATCTATAATCTCTTTTAATCATAATATCCAACTCCCTTATACCATTATACTATAAGAGAGAGTCATTATAAACCAGTAAAATTTACCATTTATGATAAATCGTGTAAATCCATTTTAAATCGTGTATTTCAAAATGTAATCGTGTAGCGCATGTCAATTTACTACTGTTTTTTGTATCAAAACAGGTCGTTCTCTACCTACTACCTATACTATTTTAGTACAATGCCAAAATATATAAATGGCTAAATAAAGCCATAAAAAAAGGTTTGATACCGAATGTATCAGACCTATGCTCGTCTTGTGGAGCAGGTGAAGAGAATCGAACTCTCACAATCAGCTTGGAAGGCTGAGGTTCTACCATTAAACTACACCTGCATGTATGTAAATAGTATGGTATCATATTTCGAAAAATAAGTCAATCATACTAATTGTTGTAGTGCTAATTAAATTAGCAATTTCAACGACTGAAAAAATTGGAGCAGGTGAAGAGAATCGAACTCTCACAATCAGCTTGGAAGGCTGAGGTTCTACCATTAAACTACACCTGCGTAATTTGTCAGCATAAGTATAATATCATAAAGAAATATTCAAGTCAATACAGTTTCACAACTTTTTTTCATATTTTTTTCACCGCTCTTAGTTTCGCACTATGAGCCCTGTTATTATTTTCAAGTTCTTCCTCTGTTGGCAAGATAACTTTGCGATGTAATAATTTGAAATCAGGAGTTACATCTGGCATTAAAGGAACATTTTTTGGAATGTTAATTGTTGTCTTTTCTCTCATTACTGTTTTCGCAATTCTATCCTCTAAAGAATGGAACGTGATAACAACAATACGTCCATCTTCTTTAAGAAGATCAAACGCTTGAACCAAAGAATCTTCAAACACTCTCAACTCATCATTCACAGCAATTCTTAGTGCTTGAAATGTCTTTTTTGCTGGGTGTCCTTTTTTACGTAACACTTTTTGCGGTAGCGCGCTTTTAATAACGTCAACGAGTTCAAATGTTGTTTCAATTCGTTTATCTTGTCTTTTTTGTTCAATTTTACGGGCAATTTGCTTTGAGAATGATTCGTCAGCGTAACGGTACAAGATTTTCACAATATCATGAAAGTCATAATCATTCACAATAATTTCCGCTGTTAATTCTTGATCTTGATTCATTCTCATATCAAGTGGGGCATCGTAATTATATGAAAAACCACGCTCTGGGATATCAAATTGAAAACTTGATACTCCAAGGTCGTAAAGTATCCCATCTACTTGATCTACGTTTAGGTTATTCAATTCTTCTTTTATATTTACAAAGTTACTTTTAATTATCGTATAATTACTAGAAACTTTATCTAATTTTTCTTTCGCTCTTTCAATCGCATAATCATCTTGATCAAAAGAATAAAGGTGTCCTTTATCTAGTCGTTTTAAGATTTCACTTGAGTGTCCTCCACCACCTAAGGTACAGTCTACATAAATTCCATCATCTTTGATGTTTAGGTAATCTAAACTCTCATTTAATAATACTGATACATGTTTATACATATGAACGCCTCCTTGCTTATTTAATATATCATATGAGCAAATTTTTGTAAAAGAAAAACGCCTTATCAGCGTTTTCTTTTTGAAGTTAGTCTTCGATAACTTCTTCTTTTGGTTCAATAACTACTTTACCGTTATAATGTCCACACTCTTTACAAACGCGATGAGATAGTTTCATTTCTCCACAATTTGGACAAACTACCATACCAGGCACGCTGATTTTGAAATGAGTACGACGTTTACGTTTCGCAGTTTTTGAAGTACGTCTAAATGGTACTGCCACTGTAAGTCACTCCTATTGTTTGTAATTTTTTAGAGAAGCAAAGGCATTTTTCTTTTCGTCAACCTCAAAATCTTGGTTCTGAAAGTCGATTTCGTCATAAGCATTTTCGCTTAAAACACGCATAGGCTTTTCCAATATAATATTAGACCATATAATTGGTAATAAGTCAATAGTTATTCCCTCAATTATATTAGAATCTTCACTTTCCGTAAAAGTAAAGACTTCTTCTGTCTCAATATCAATTTCATATTCTACTTCTTTTAACGTTAATGCACAAGGTAATATCAATGTACATTTGATATCAAGATAGAAAACAAATTCTTCTCGATCATACGTCTCAAAATCTCCAGTAACTTTTACTGGACTAATTCGGATTACATCTGTTTGATCTATGTATTCTGATAAGTCGATTATTTCATCAATTTTATTGTTTATCGTTTCTTGTTTAATTAATTCATGGGTAGTCCATTTCATAATATCCACCTCCGAGCGTGATAATTATACTTTTATTATACCAAATTGTCAAACATAAGGTATAATATAGATGGTGATAACTATGAAAACAGTTGGTATTATTGTTGAATATAATCCATTTCACAATGGACATTTATATCATATTGAGCAAACAAGAAAAATCAGTAATTGCGACACATTAATTTGCGTGATGAGTGGGAACTTTACCCAACGAGGAGAACCCGCGATTACAGATAAATTTACTAGAACAAAAATGGCTTTAGAAAATAAAGCTGATTTAGTCGTGGAATTACCTTTTGTCTTCACTGTTCAAAACGCTGATATTTTCGCTAAAACAAGCGTTTCTATCTTAAACCACTTAGGAGTCGATGAAATCTATTTTGGTAGTGAGAACGCAAGTATCGAGGAATTAGAAACAATTGGTAGAATCATGCATGAAGAACGATACAACAATTTGGTTAAATCCTACTTAAAAGAGGGGAATAGTTATCCAACTGCAAGTGATCTAGCGATGAAAGATATATGTCCAAATGATTTATTTGACATGCCAAACAACATCTTAGGTATTCAGTATATCTTGGCAGGAAAAGAACTAAACAGTAAAATTAAATTCAACACGATAAAAAGAACAAGTACAAACTATTATGATGACATCAAAGAAAACACAAATATCCAAAGCGCTACCTCAATAAGAAAAGCCCTTTATAATAATAATGATATCTCTTTATATGTACCAACTGGTGTGAATGAATTATTGAATCATTCAAACACTACAAACTACAATGATTTTTCCGATTACTTTAGATACTTATTGCGTGTTAAAAAGAAAGAGGAAATCAAAGATATTTTCTCTGTGAATGAAGGATTTGAAAATAGATTGTTAAAGATTAGAGATTTCACGGATACCGAAGACTTAATCAAACAACTTCTAACAAGACGTTATACAAACTCTAAAATCAAACGAATGTTGGCTCATATACTCTGTGATACTAAGAAGGATTTAATCATTAGTTTTGATATCCCTTATATTAGGATACTAGGAATGAATGACACCGGTAAAGGATATCTAAATAAGATTAAAAAGGAAATTGAAGTTCCATTGATCAGTAAAGTAAAAGAAGGAATACACCCATATTTAGACCACGAATTACAAGTTTCGAAGGTTTATAGTTTAGGGCTTCAAAAAGACATTTTCAAAGAAGAATTAAAGCGACTATTATATTAGTATTTTAGTTGCTTTTTTTAAATTTAATAGTATAATCATCATTGGGTGATAAAAATGTATACAAAAGAACAAGTATTAGAAAGAGTTAATGAATTAATCGATCCTTCTGTTAACAAAACTTTAAAAGAAACTGGTGGAGTTAAACACGTAGGTGTTGATGCTGAAAACAGTATCGTAACAGTTATAATCGGACTTGAAAAAATGTCTGACGACTATAAAAAACAATTAACAAGACTTTTAGCTAAATTAGTTAAAATCGAGTTGGGATTCACAGGATTAAAAACAGAATTCCAATTAAACAAATTATCAACTAGCATCTTAGCTAGAGAAGTACGTTACGTTGGTATCGCATCTGGTAAAGGTGGAGTAGGAAAATCAACAGTAACTGCTAACTTAGCTTACGCTTTAAAAAGATTAGGTAAAAAAGTTGGAATCATTGATGCTGACATCTATGGAAGTAGTATTCCTACGATCTTAGATATGGAAATTACTCCAGTAAGAGGAACTGCAGATGATAAAATCATTCCTTATGAAAAAGACGGAATTGAATTAATCAGTACAGAGTTTTTCTTATCAGCTGACAAACCACTAATGTGGCGCGGACCTATGTTAGGAAAAATGTTGAATCATTTCTTCTATGATGTTGTATGGAATGATGATATTGAGTATATCTTAGTAGATCTACCTCCAGGAACTGGTGACGTAGCATTAGATATCCAAAAATTAATCCCATCTTGTAAAATGGTAATCGTTACAACTCCACATCCAAGTGCTTCACATATCGCTGTTAAAGCAGGATTTGCTGCGGAACAACTTGATCATGAATTACTAGGTGTTGTTGAAAATATGAGTTACTTAGAACATGCTGGTGAAAAACTAACTATCTTCGGTGAAGGTGGAGGAAAAATCGTTGCAGATAAACTTAAAACACAAGTATTATCAACAATCCCTCTAGGACAACCGAAAGATCATATTAGTATCTTTGGTGGTGCTGAAGAAATCGGACTTGATTATTTAGGACTAGCAAACAAAATCGTAAAAGCATACTAAAAGCCTTCAATTGAAGGCTTTTTTTATACCAAAATTCGTCTCACTTTATCCATTTCTTTTTGATATCGTTTATAGTGTTGAATCGCTTCTTTGTATCTTGAATTCTCAATACACAAATCCATTACATGATCTGTATAAATCTTTAAATGTTTATAATCTTCCACTTTGATTGAAAAAGGGATTGCGATATTACGCAAGTAATCTTTCCTATCTTCATCTGTCTCAGAAGATATAAAGTGAAAATATACTTTCCTTGTCATATCAGATTTATCCGGAATGTAGTCATAGATAAGTGAAGAGATTTCTAAAGCCATGTTTTCATCTTTCTCTAATATACAGATTTCTAGTAATAAAACCATTTTACGAAAGTAGTACCTACTTTCTTTGTTAATTCTATTCAAGTGAATGGTAGCATCACTATACCTCTTTAACTCTTTACAAATCACCGCATTTAAATAATGATATTGATCTACACTTTCTTCATCTAAGAAAGAAATCTTTATCGTCTGTAATAACTCACTTGCCTTCAAGGGATTCTCATCAATCAAACACTCTGCCTTCAAGAGAGACATGCGAATAATCTTTTTAACATTATTCGTTTTCGTGAAGATGTTTAACGCCCTATTAAAATCATCTGCACTACTATTTTTACTATATAGTTTTTGTTTAACAAAATATGATAACTCATTTATCAATGCCTCTAGTTTTTGATTATGTAGTCTTAACTTCTTACATAGTTGAATCAACTCCAAAGCAACTTTATGTTTCTCTTTCGTTGAAAAGAATAATGCGGAAAAATAGAGGTAAAGCCCAATCTCAAAATCATCCATATTATTGATTAGACTTTCTAACATCATTACATATTGATTATGATCTTCCATTTTAAAATAAACGGTGTACCCTAGCTTACAAAGATTAATGAGATAGTTATGCTCAATATCCTTTATATCCCGGTATACTTCTTTGATCATATCATCATTCATATAGTAAAACGCATCAAGAATTTTCACTAAATAATCTTTTTCTTTAAGGCTATTCGTATAGACCACTTCGTCGACATCAAGTTTTGCCATAATCTCTCTAACATAAAAATCGTTAGGGACAATTTGATTGTTCTCTATTTTGGATAAATATGAAATGCTACAAATACCTTCTGTTACTTCGTCTTGTGTAATATTAAGTTCTTTCCTTCTTTTCTTGATAAAGTTTCCAATATCCTTGTAGTCATTCTTGTTGTCGTTTTGTGTTTCTCTCTTACTTAATCTGTTTTTCAGACTATCTATACTCATTTTTATCTCCTCCGTAAATATTATTACATTAAATTTTCGGGTTGTGGGGAAGATGAGATTGAAAAATAAATAAACTTTTACAACATGAATGTTTATTTATACACTCAGTAATTTTTGGTGTATTATATTTCTTATTTTCTGTATTTTTTTATAAAAAAAATATCCAATTAAGACATTTCTGTCATAATTGGATATTTGGATATCGGCATAATTCTTGTAATTTACAGTTTTCACACTTAGGGTTTCTGGCCATACAGTGGTATCTACCAAAGAAAATCATTTTATGATGAGTATCACTCCACTTATCTTTTGGAAGTTTTCTCATCAACTTTTCTTCAACTTGTTTCACTGAATCATTTTTATAGGCTAGTTTCAACCTTTTTGATACACGTTCTACATGTGTATCAACCGCAATCCTAGGAACATCAAACCATACACTTAAAACAACGTTAGCAGTTTTTCTTCCTACTCCGGCTAAACTTTCAAGTTTCTCTTGCGATGAAGGAACTACTCCATCAAAATTATCTACTAGTGATTGTGACATCTTCTTAAGATTTTTGGCTTTGTTTTTGTATAAACCAATTTTCTTAACATCTTGTTCAAGTTCTTTTATATCAACGTTGATGTAATCATCTGGTGTGTGATACTTCTTAAAAAGTGAAGTCGTTAAAATGTTAACTGATTTATCCGTTGTTTGCGCACTCAACATAACTGCGATCAATAACTCAAAGCTGTTGGTATGATTAAGTTCACATTTCGCATTTGGAAACATTTCATTCATTACTTCTAAAATAGTATCTACTCTTGCCATATTTTCTTTATGTCCTTAATAAGAGTTGTTTGGTTATATCGCTCGACGTCTTCTTCTGCATCTTTAGACAAAAGAATCTTATCAACATACTTGATCGTTAGTTTTCGTTGTTTAGAAGCATCATACAATGCATTCTTAATTTCATCGAATGTATATTCGTCTTCATTTAACCATTTCGTTAGTGTTTGAATATCTAAAACGGATAGTGGTTTTCTAAATTCTGTTTCAAACATATTTACTAATCTTGATATAACGCTGTTGTTTTCTTCTGTTGATTCACTAATTTTTTCTTCAAAATCAGCTTTTACAATCATTTCAATTAGGTTATCTAAACTAAATGATTCTGTTTCTTTACCGTTACCATTCTTAATTAAAGTAACAGTGATATACTTACGTTCAATCAAATTGTTTAATCTTCTTGCGGTAGTAGTTGGTGAGATTGATAACATATTCGCTAATTTTTTTGGATGAATAAATGTAATTTGTCTGTTTTGTAAGTAATTTAACTTAATTAAGATAACTGCATCTGTTTCATCTAATCCGACTTTGTGATAGTTATTTAAAACTAGTTCTGAAAAGTCAACTATGTTCTTTTTGATTAATGATTTCATATTCATTACATCCATTTTCTCACCTCGCTTGGAATTTAATTATATCACAAGAAATGATAAAAAAAAGATTATTTTTACATAATCTTTTTAGAATTTCATTGACCTGATTGCAAGCTTTTTTAGTGCCATTTCAGCGGCATTCTGCTCTGCTTCTTTTTTTGTTTTTCCCGAACCTTCACCCATTAGTAT
>PPCM01000827.1_pt1 | contig 18969 bp, 9 predicted proteins | sample 1555541 | NCBI WGS metagenome assembly PPCM01 (sample SAMN05284479, study PRJNA326546) | Marine sediment metagenome, whole genome shotgun sequencing project. | isolation source: marine sediment | place: Germany: Wadden Sea | collected 2012-09-05 | reverse complement strand
TGAGAATTATAAAGTCATCGATGGTTTCATTAATCGAGTCGATAAACTGTCTTTGCTTTTCGATAACTTGTGCTTGTTCAGCAAGTAGTTCCGCTTCCTTGCGGCTCTGCAGTCCAGCCAAAATCCACCAGACAAGGCTAATAACTAACACTATAGAGAAGATTCCAAACCAGCAGATTGTGTAAAGTGCTCTGCTAAACTCTTTGACGGGATCTAAAACGATTCTTACGTCGTTTTCCTGAACAACAAACCAGCCACCAACACTTGCTTGTCCTATAGAAAAAACTTCAGTTGCATTACTGTTGACACTTTGTCTTTTGGCAAAGAGAAATTTGTTCTGAAAATCATTGGCGAGACTGTCATCGAGCTCTGTAAACCCTTGTGCTGTCCATGGAGTAACTTGAGAAAATTGATCATTTATTTGTTGTACAAGATATGTTTTTTCACCTTTTTCAGCAGACGTAACATCAGATAAAAACGATGTAAGTACGCCAGTTACCTGTCGAGTCATCAGCAGTACGCCAATGGCATCATTACCTTCTTCACCACCTTCTGGTGGGAAAATTGGTAGGAGTACGTCAAGTTCGACGCCATGTTGTGATTTTCGTAAAGGTGCGTACTGAACCTTTCCAGTCTGCAATGTCTCTATAACATACTTTCTCTGATTTTTTGTAACGGGAGCAAGGTTAATATCAGTGTCCAAATAGGCTGCACCTTGTTGGTTAAAGATGCGGGCACTCAGAAAACCCGCATAAACAGTAAACTCCCTTAACATGTTTTGCATTAAAGGTAATTGCTCAAGTAAAGATGAGAGATCACCTTCTTCTTGAACTGGGTTTGTAGAGACAACAAATGAAGTGAGATCTCCATCGGCATTGGCTACTTCAGTGGCGTATAGACGAAAGAGGTCAGAGCTTACCAATCGATCTCCTTCGGCAGCATAAGATTTTAATAGCCTGTCAAAATCGGTGGTGCGCTGAACGATTCGATTGGTGATCCGGTTTTTTTCTACAAGGAGTATCTCATTGTGCTTCTTCTCCACAACTTTATAGGTTGCAGTTAAAAGAGCCACCATTGCAATAAGCACTGGAACTAAAATCAAGCCAAAAATTCTCTTTCTGCTTAAAAGACCATTTCTTTTAGATGTAATTTTGTGTATGTCCATAGCTTATCCAATTCTGAGGTTGGTTATATATATGTTATACATCTTTTACTTCTTTTTCATGGGTGTAACGTGCATCCATCGATATTTTTCATTTACTGAGTATGCAGGTTTATAATGTTTGTACTTTGTGTGAGAAAGGAGCATGTTGGTTTGATTATCAAGAACCAATGCATCTCCATCCAGATAAACGACCAGAACGGCGTGACCAAGGTTTCTGATGGTATCCCTTACGGCAACAACTCTCATCTCTTCATTACTGAATCCTAGTTCCTTTAAGGCATAGAATTTTGCAATGGCATAGTCTTCGCAATCTCCCGATTTCCGTAAAAATTCTGGAGGACTGGCCCAATAATCATTCATACCAAAATTGTTGATGTCTGTACGATAGGGCCATTTGTTAAAGTAGCTATTAACAACTTTTACCTGCTCTCTTTTTGGTGCGTTTTCTGCTTTGTTTTTGACCTCTTGCCATTTTGCCGCGAATTTAAGATCCTTGGTCTTCGGATCATCTAAATAACCCTTCCAGACATTCATTTTTGAGAGAACTGAAGACCATTTAGGCAGTTTGTTTATTCTACCACGAAATTCGACACTATTAAAAATCTTATCTCCCGATTTTTTGGCGTTTGGTGTTTTTGCAGAAGGTGAAACAGCTTTTGAAGGTGTGGCAGTTGGTGTTGGCTTCTTTTGAACTTTTTTTGTGGAGTTCGCTGGCGGGTTCTTGTGTTTGATAGTTTTGGAGGAAAAGAAATCATCAAGTGCTTCTTTTGAGGTGTCTGAATTTGATCCGTCTCTTAATCCATCAAGTACACTGTCGAACTCGTTTCCCGCATACACCATACGGCCAGCTTCTCCATGTACACCAAGGAAGAAGAGTGTGAGAAGGGTAACCAAGAGCAGTTGTCGGCGTGTCGGTCGAGAAGAGGCTAGATGAGGCTTACCCGCAAAAATCGAAATCAATGTCGGTTGCCTTTTACTCTTTTTATACTCCATCTAAAACGCCCGGGGAATGTGTTTAACTGTCTAAATCTTGGTTGTTTATTCTGCCTGGCTAACTGATTGGACAAAAGATAATTTGTTTTCCCGTTTTACTCAAGTGTTCTCTTAGAGGTATGTATGCCTAGCGCCGCTGTTTTAAAAACTATCTCTCACGTAGAGCGTTCTGTTTTACCTTTAGTATTGGTTTTAGAAGGTAGTCAAAAATTGACTTCTTCCCTGTTAGTATATCAAGTTGAGCAGTCATTCCTGGAATAATTGGTAGCTTTTCTCCACGGTAAACTAAACCTGAACTTTGAGTACGCACTTTTACAAGGTAAAAATTTTCACCCCTTTCATCCTCAATCGTATCAGCGCTTATATGTTGTACTGTTCCTTCTAGGCCACCATAAATTGAGAAATCGTAAGCTGTGATTTTTACCATTGCTTTCTGGCCAGGGTGTAGAAAGGCAATATCTGAAGGTTTTACTTCTGCTTCAACCAACAGTGAATCATCAATTGGTATGACTTCCATAATGGATTCGCCTGATTGTACAACACCACCCAAGGTATTGATTAGTATCTTTTTAACAATACCTTTTACAGGAGAACGTACATCGGTTCTGGTAACGCGATCACTGCCAGCACTCAAGGTTTCTTTATTGGAATTGAGTTCTTGGCGGCGCTCATTGATTTCATCAAGTGAGATGGAGACGAATTCTGCCTGACGTTGTTCAATACGCTCTTTGGCCTCATGGGCAGCAAGTCTCATTCGTGGAATACTCAGTTTAAGGGTTTCTAGAGAACCTGAGAGTTCCAGTACTTTTTGTTCTAGAGCCAGGTAATCTAGTTCTGAGTGAATCTTCCTTGCAACTAGAGGTTTCGCAATATTACGTTGCCTAGCTGCATTACGTAGGCTCGCCGTCAACTGCTTTTTCTGGCTTTCAAGTTCCATTACTTCTTGTTCTTTTTGTTGGTATTGCCCGTCTAGTAATGATAGTTCTATTTTGAGTTGATTTTTTTCAGCTTTAAATATTCTTCTTTGATCTGATATTAACTGGGGAGCTTGTTCGAGAAGGTCAGCCTCAAACACAGGCTCATCCTTGTCTTCTATATGTGCCATTAGTCGTGCAATAGTTGCTCTATGCTCAAGAGACTTGGTGAGAGCATCTCTGTAAAAACTTGCAGCTTGCTCATTGTTTAATCGGCAGAGAATTGCATCTTTTTCTACCATTTGACCTTCTTCAACAAAGATGGCACTTAAAATACCACCTTCAAGGTTCTGAATTTCCTGAACCCGTTGAGAGGGAATCACCCTGCCAAAACCTCTTGTTACTTCGTCCAAGACAGCAACTTTTGCCCAGATGAGAGTTGCTACAAACATGAAGATAATCATAAGAAGCATCAGGTAGGATAAACGGCGTCCTCGATCATTTAAGGCATAATCCACCTCTGACATAAAAAGTAGATCATCTTTTCTGCTGTTTTCTCGTTTCATATATTTATCTCAATTTAAAACAGAGGATCTCTGTTATTTATTGAAAGCTATTGTTTTTTAAGAAGAAAACTTAATTTTTCCTTCGTTGAGCGCTTCAATAACCTTCTTCTTTGGCCCATCGACCATAATTCTTCCACGATCCATTATGATAAGACGGTCAACCAAGTCTAACATTGAAAAACGATGGGTAATAATGATCACGGTCTTGTCTTTAAAAAAAGTAGTCAATTTTTTGCGAAGCCGCAGTTCCGATTGATTATCCATATTCGATGAAGGTTCATCCATGATAATCGCCTGCGGGTCAGGTAAAACTGCTCTGGCAATAGCCACAGCTTGTCTTTGACCACCTGAAAGAGCCGTACCTCTTTCACCAACAGGCATTCCATAGCCGGCAGGATGTTGCTGAGCGAAATAATCCACTCCTGCAATATCAGCAGCATATTTGATTGCATGATCATCTACCTCTGGCAGGCCAAAGGCGATGTTATCTTTAAGAGTTCCATAGAATAAAATGGAATCTTGAGAAACATAGCCGACGTTTCTTCTAAGTTCAGATGCATCCATTTGGCGAACATCAATGTTTCCTACTCGAACGTTGCCTTCTGTGGGTTGATATAGACCTACACAGAGTTTACCAAGTGTTGTTTTACCCGCTCCTGTTCGGCCGATGATAGCGATTTTTTCACCTGGTTTAATGTTTAAATTTATATCAGAGAGTACTGCTTTGTCTGTGCCAGGGTAGCTAAAATTGACCTTTTCAAAGTCAATGCTTCCATCAAGATCTCCATAATGAAAAGTTTCTTTTTCACTAGGGCGCTCGCTAGGAAGCTTCATAAGCATGTCAAGTGCAGAGAGTGCCATGCGAGACTGCTGAAAACGAGAAAGTAAACCTGCAACAGCAGAAAGAGGTGCCATTGCACGGCCAGCAAGTATATTACAGGCTATAAGGCCACCCATGGTCATCTCACCTTCTTTTATTAGATATACACCGATTATGATTATGCAAACGGATACAATCTGAGCAACATAGGCTGAAAATGTAATGGAGATAGAAGAGAGTATCTTGGCACGACTGTTTGAAAGTGATGACTGACCTACTACATTTTCCCATCTTGCCTGCATTCGTCCTTCTGCCATTGAGGTTTTAATGGTTTCCAATCCTTGAACAATTTCAAATAAAAGAGCGTGTTTCTGGGTACTTTCTTTATAGTGCTTTTCCACAATATGTTGAAATGGCATTTGCAAGAGGATACCGGTAATAATAACAAGAGGTACAGCAATGATCATAGGGTAAGCCAAAGGGCCACCTATATAATAAAGTACTCCAATAAAGAGTATTAGAAATGGCATATCGATGATGGTGGCAAGGGTCGAGGAGGAAAAGAATTCTCGCAGTGACTCAAACTCTCGTACGTTATTTGCAACAGAACCAGCAGACTCGGGCATATGATCGAGGCGTGCTGATAAAAGATGCTGCATGATATGGCTGCCAATGAGGACATCAGCATTGCGTCCGGCCACATCAACAAAATATCCACGTAAATTTTTCAGAAGAAAATCGAAGGTATACATGATGAGTATACCAATGGCCAAGGCCCATAGCGTTTCGATGGCATTGTTAGGTACCACTCTGTCGTAAACATTCATGACAAATAGTGGTGAGGCGACAATCATCAAATTGATAACTATGGAGGCCAACAGTACATGACGGTAAATCGGCCAAAAGCGAAATATAACTCCCCAAAACCACCTCTTTTCCTTGATAAGTTTTATTTTTGAGACTCGCTCATCAAGTTGTGATTTCTGACGGCATAGAATTACATATCCAGTATAGTCTTCAGCCAAATCTTTAACCGATACTTCGGTTTCTTCCATACCATGGCCAGGGATTATGATTTTGGCCTTACCCTTTTTTCTTTCGAGCAAAACACAAGCCTCACCACCACGCAGCAACAGGATGCAGGGTGTAACAAGTCGAGAGATCGATCCAACTTTTTTGCGATACACTGTTTTTGCCTGCATGCCAATGTTATCTGCAGCTCTTACAATTGAGGCAGCTGTTACAACTCCATCTACTTGCGGAATACCTGCCTTTAAGGTTGCGGCCGATACTGCCTTGCCATGTAAGCGGGATATAATTGACAAGCAGATAACTAGAGGAGGTTGAAAGTCGACACTTGATGGAGAGACACGAGCATCCAATTCTTCTGGTGAAGGTGGTGCTTTTTTCGAGTCATCTATTTTTGCAGCTGTCTTGGTAACATTTTTTACTGCCTCAAGCAGCTCTTTATCTATTTTTTCTATGTTAGACACAGTTTTTCTCTTATTTTTAATTCTATCTTCAGGAATAAACTTGTTTGTAATACACACTTTGAGGATATCAAAAATCAATAGCATTAACAAATTGCTTACTGCAATTAGGGGCTTATCGATTAAATGATTTTGCTTTGTGTAGGAGTGTGGAACAGGAAGGGACGCATTGAAGTTGGTGAACCTGATTTTGTTGTTTGTTGTAAATTAGGTGCAGGTTGCTATGTTAGTCGTTTGTTTTCGGTGGGTTAGTTGTGGCTCCTCTGCTGTTTAAATGACATAAAGATAAATCTAAGACAAAAAATAGTTCAGCATCAGACTCCTTGTGCAGCTTCTAAAATATCTCTCCCGCCCTCAACCTTACATTATTAATTTATTTTGCGTTTATGCCTAACAACGTAGATTTTTTTTTAATGATGAAAACCATTTAATAACAAAAGAAAAAGCAAGGATGGTGTGAATCATTATCAAGTGAGACAAGTTCTATTACGAGAAAATATCTTAAAGTAGCTTTACATCGGTTGAAAATTTATGCTAGCCTAAAAGTACAACAATTGCGTAACTACAGTAATTTAATCATTCTATTTGTAGGTAAATAGCTATTATAAAAAGAATTGTTACATGGAGGCACAGCATGGATCAGAACACTAATCAAAACGGATCACAACAAGGAAACAATTCACAAGCTACAACAATATTTTTAGTTGCCGACCAAACAGTTGTCTTGAATTTCGGACTAAATGATATAGCGGAGTTAAACGTTAATGGAAATGATCTTATTTTCACCTTAAACAGTGGTGAGGAGTTTGTTCTTGAAGACTACGCAACTCTTGGTAAAGAAATAGAGGCAATTGAATTTGCAGGTGGAGAGGTTATTCCTGGCGATGCATATCTCAATGACTTTGGAGATATCGATACTGCTGCTGGGCCTGGAGCAGGAACTACTGTTGGTGGCGGTGTAGGTTCACCTGAAGCACCAGATACTTCGTTAAATGATTCCTTATCAAAAATTGGTCCACAGCCTGATATTTTTACAGGAGATCCCGTTGAGTTTGATGACCCTGCAATAGAAGGTTTGCCTGGCGATGGCACTCCATTTGTAAGACTTAATCTAGATTTTGATCCAACAAATCTTGTTGTTGATGAGACATTTTTAGATGGTGGCGAATTATCTATTGCTGTTGATTTTTCGACAGCATTTATCTCAGGGTTTGGTCCAGATGGGCCAGGTAGCGAAACGTACAGTCTTGATCTTGTCCTAGATGGGGTCGATTCTGGGTTATTTGCTCTTGGTTTGGCTGGTGCTGCCGGGGATAGGATTTTAGTGCAGCAACTTGATGATACTGATACAATTGTGGGTTACACTGGTGAAGGAGAGAGTTATCAGGAGTATTTTCATATAGAAATGGATGACTTTGGTGTGATCACATTCACACAGCTTCAGGCAATTTACCATCCTCAGGGTGGGGATGCTCATGATGATCTTGTCAGAATTACAATGAACTCAGCGGATCTTCTTACCCTAACTAAGATAGTTGTAGACGTTGATGGCGATATTGCTTCTGCAGTACTGCCTTTAGGCCAAGGGGTTTTTGGTATTGAAGATGATGGTCCGGTGGTTGTTGCTCTTGACGAAACTGCAGAGGCAAATGTTACAGAAGATGATGGTTTTGATGTAGCAACTATAGAAAGCTCTGTAATAGCAGGGCTTTTTGCCGTGCCAGATTTTGGAGAGGATGGCCCAGGTAATTTAAATTATTTTTTGAATTTTGAAGAAGGGTTTGGAACTGGGTTGTGGTTGACTGGACAAAGCGGTGAAGTTGATGAAATTACACTTCAGGCAGGAGAGAGCGGCTCTGTAGCGGGCATAGCTGGAGATGGTACAATTGCTTTTACTGTTGGTATTGATTCGGTGTCGGGTGAAGTCACTATCGAACAGTTAGAGACTCTTGACCACCCAAACACAGAAGATCATAACGATATCGTAGCAATAAATGGTATTGCTGTAACTCAAATCATTGTAGATGCTGATGGAGATATAGATACTGCTACTTCAACAGCACTGACTATTACTGTTACTGATGATGGTCCGAACGTAGAGGCAAGAGTAGAGGGTTGGGCGGGAGTTAACCTCACTGAGGGAGTGGGTGAACCTTTTTACCCGGATGACGGCGACAATGGGATTTTTGAAGCAAGCGCAATTGCCCCTGCTGTTGCTGATACTGGTCTGGATACGGTTTTTATAGATAGCCAGGTTATTCAGAGTCTTTTCGTCGCATCTGATTTTGGTGCCGATGGACCTGGAGGTGTGACATACTCCCTTACTATTACAGATCTGGAAACAGGTCTCTATTTAACTGGACAGCGAGTAGGTGAGGATCAACCCATTGAGATTTCTGATGTCGAACAAGGTGGAGTGGATCCGCAAATCATTCTTCAATCAAACGAAGATGGTACTCTGATTCAAGGTGTTGCGGGAGGCGGTGAAGTTGCCTTTACTATTGCTATAGATCCAGAGACAGGTGAGGTTACAGTAGCACAGTTGTTAACACTGGATCATCCGAACGTTCAAAATCACCATGATATTCTTGGCCTTACTGGAGTTGCAGTAACTCAGACAATCGTAGATGGTGATGGTGACACCGATTCAGCAACATCTGATGATCTTGATATTACATTCACTGACGACGGTCCGATTGCTGCAAATGATGCGAATAGTATTGGTGAGGATTACCTTGTACCTATTGAAGGTAATTTATTTGAAAATGATACCTTAGGGGCTGATGCGCCTGCCAAGGTAACAGATGTCACAGGATTTCCTGATGCTAATGTGGGTAATGAATTTGATACACAGTACGGTTCGATTCTAATCAGAGAGGATGGTACTTATGTGTATAGTGTTGATAACACAAACCATAGTGTTCAGCAACTTGATACTGATGAAACACTTACAGAGACTCTTACATACATTGTTACTGACGGTGATGGTGATAGCGACGATGCGATTCTTCGTATAACCATAAACGGTTCTGATGACCCACTTGTTGCCGTAGATGATGTTGATAGTTTCAGTGCCGCTCAGGCTCAGTCGACGATAACCGGTGTGACCAATGTCCTGAGTAATGATGAGGAACCAGATACCACCGATCTTCCATTGAGTGTAGATGATACAGCAGCCCAGGATGTGTACCTGGTTAATAGTGATGGCACTCTTAGTAGCACGGTAGCCGGTACAATAACTATTGCAGCCGATGGTGGTTACAGTCTTGATCTTAATGCTGTTACAAAGGCAGCTGCAGTAGCACTTGATGACCAGGAAAGTCTTCGTGTCGGTGTTGAGTATACCGCGATCAACAGTGATACTGTGGCGGATAGCGACGATGCGATTCTTCGTATAACCATAAACGGTTCTGATGACCCACTTGTTGCCGTAGATGATGTTGATAGTTTCAGTGCCGCTCAGGCTCAGTCGACGATAACCGGTGTGACCAATGTCCTGAGTAATGATGAGGAACCAGATACCACCGATCTTCCATTGAGTGTAGATGATACAGCAGCCCAGGATGTGTACCTGGTTAATAGTGATGGCACTCTTAGTAGCACGGTAGCCGGTACAATAACTATTGCAGCCGATGGTGGTTACAGTCTTGATCTTAATGCTGTTACAAAGGCAGCTGCAGTAGCACTTGATGACCAGGAAAGTCTTCGTGTCGGTGTTGAGTATACCGCGATCAACAGTGATACTGTGGCGGATAGCGACGATGCGATTCTTCGTATAACCATTAATGGTGCTAATGATCTTCCAACTGTAATGAGTGATCCTGCAGTAGTGTCTGAAGAAGACCTTGATGATGGTATTGAGGATGATGATGGTAACCCAACTGACACAGATGCCACCACATATTTTGTAGGTACATTCACTGCAACCGATCCAGAGGATGGAATTATTCTTAAGGCTACCATTAACCCAGATGATTCTACTTACCCAGATCTTTCTTCAGGTGATGTTGATTTGGATTGGACACTGGATGGTGGGAATACAATATTAATAGGTTCGGCTGGTGGTGAAGAAGTTATTAGATTCACACTTAACGATGATGGTACCTATCGTGTTGACTTGTCCGGTCCTCTTGACCACGCAATAGGTCAAGAAGAAAACCTGCTAGAGTTTGATATCCCTATTCAGGTGGAGGATAGTAGTGGCGGTGTAGTAGATCATGATATTCACATAACTGTTGAAGATGATAGTCCAATTGGTGAAAATTTTGAGCATGCACTTGAGATCCAACCTCAGCATACTAATCTGATGTTTATCGTTGATACATCTGGCAGTATGGCATGGGATGCTGATACAGGAAGTTCAACAACTGTTAATCAGGAAAGGATGGAGCTTCTCTTAAATTCCATGCGTGACGTGATTACTAGTTACGATAATCTGGGGGATATCAGAGTACAGATTATTACCTTTGATTCCGTCAACTCTGACGGAACTGACGATTCAACAGCAAGAGCAATTTGGTTGACAGCGGCTGAAGCCCTCGCTTTGATTGGTGATGGCACACCAAGAACTGCTTTGAATCCTGATGGTAGAGATCCTGTTTTTGAACCTGATGGAGGTACAGATTATGACCTTGCTGTCAGCACCGCAGAAAGTGGTTTTGCTAATCCTGGAAAGCTTGTGGCAGCAGAAGATTATATTGTTAAGAATGTATCTTACTTTCTCTCGGATGGACAACCACAAACAGCTGGTGGCATCGAGAACTCTGATGGAATTACAGGTGACGAAATTGACAACTGGACCGATTTTCTTACAACCAATTATATAGATTCCTATGCAGTTGGTTTCGGTTCCGGCCTTACTCAAGCTGATCGTGTCTTTCTTGACCCACTTGCCTACGATGGTGTTGAAGCTGCTGCTGGTAATACAACTGAAGCGGAGAGAAACGGTGTTATTGTTTCTCAGGCAGATCAGTTGGCGGATGAGTTACTTTCGACTGTATATCAACCTATAGAAGGTTTTATCTTTGATGAAGTGAATGGCGCTGGATTTGGTGCAGATGGTGGAGCATTTCTCGACATTACTATAGATAATGATGTTTATGCTTGGGTAGGAGCAGATAATAATGGTCAGGGGCAAGTATATAAAAATGGTATTGCTTTGGAAGATGATGGAGGCAACATTATTGTTGGAAATAGTACAATTATTCAAACAGCGCAAGGCGGTGAGTTGTGGATAGATTTCTCTACAGGAAAATATAAGTATATTCCTGAGCCAGAGATGCCTTTGGGCTCTGAATATACTGAGACTTTTACCTATAGGATTGAGGATCGTGATGGTGACATTGGTCAAGGTTCTGTTGATCTGAATATTAGTCGTGGTGAAGGCCCTGTTGTTGATACTGCTTCACTTGCACACTTTGCTGTAGAGGATCATTTGCTTGTATCAGATGACCTTATTCTGGTGGACGGTACAGACTATGATTTTTCTGTAACAACTACCGGTTATCGAGACACTAACACCTTTGAAGCAGAGGCTGGTGGAGAATTTACAGTAGATTTTAAGGTAACAGGTGCAAGTGGAGATGATGTACTTGGTATTGCTCTTTATAGGCAAATAACATTTCCTTCTGGTGATACTTATAGCTGGGAGATAGAAGAAAATGTTTTGACAAAGGCAGATGGGTTGGCAAATGGCAATGCTGGTCTCTCAACTACGTTCGAGTTTAGTCAAGCCGGGACCTATTTTGTTCGAGTGAGGCTTGATGATGGAACAGCTTCAGGTAGTGGTAAAGAGCTCAAAGTTGCCTTCAATGGTATTTTCTACTCGCAAGCTGGTGCAGCAGAGTGGCAGGGTGCAATTCCAGCAGAGGGAAACCTCTTTGGAGCCTATGATTTTGGCAACGATGATGAGGTCGAAATCGTTCTTTACTACGAAAGTGGTGTTGTTGTTCCATTTATCAATGGCGAGGCTGTGATTATTGGTGATAGCGGCACCCTAACAGTGTATGAGGCAACTGGTGATTATCGTTATGATCCTTTTTCAGAAGTCGATTATACTGGTAATCCCACAGAGAGTTTTAGTTTTGATCTGATTCAGGGTAATACCATTGTTAACTCAACACTTGATTTTGAAATAAAGGATCACGTTGGTGGAACAAGTGGTGATGACGAGAATGCCGACGCTATTACCGGTACTGACTCAAATGAGGCTCTTTACGGCTTTGCTGGGGATGATGAAATTGATGGTGGTGCTGGCAATGATATCATTGATGGAGGTATTGGCCTTGATATCCTTAACGGTGGTGAAGGTGATGATATCCTTTATGGTGGCGATAAAGGAGGCAGTGTGGCTACTGAGGGTGATACTCTCACTGGTGGAGAGGGTGATGATATTTTTATTGCGGCCAAAGGTGATACACTGAACCTTGCAGACGTAGTAGGTGACGACACCATTTATATCGGAACTGAAATGGTTGAGCAAGCTGGTGAGATTGTAACCATTAATGATTTTGTATCTGGTCAGGATGCTTTACACTTTGAAGAAGGTCTGACTCTAGCTCAAGGTACAGGTCTCGATGCGGATAAAATTATTGTCACCAGTGGTGCTAATACAATGACACTTCAATTTGATGGCGGTGTTGATCTTTCGAGCATAATATCAGATGCATCGAACCCAACGCCTGAAGAGATTGATGTTGTTAACAGTATAATTAACTCAAACGGCTAGACAGGAAAGCTGTTCCCTTTCCCTAAAAAGAAGGGGAACAGCATACTCTGGCTAGCTATTCTATGACTATCCCTTCAATGTAATACAATTATTTTCAGAAATTCGCTCTCTGTAGCTGGATATTAATGTTTATTTTTTATAAAATAGTTTACCTAATTAGTATTGTTAGGTAGTATTGTTAGGTAGTATTGTTAGGTAGTATTTAATTGTATTTTGGTTGTTTTTATATATCGCAGATTAATTCAGAACAGGAGAGAGAGATGAAACGCCTATTAGCGTCAGCTTGTTGCCTTATGTTGTGGGCCACACCTGTATTTGCAGCAAACGGAACAACCACTCTTGATGAGAGTGTCGCGGCAGCTGTAAAGCAACATCCTCAAATCAAGACTCTTATACATAACCGGGAAGCCCTTTCCCGTAATATGGAAGCAGCCTTTGGTCGTTTTCTCCCTAGTGTCGATGCCTATGCTGGTGCAGGTTTTCAAGACTATGACAGTCAGACAACTCGTCAACCAGGTTATGATGATGAAGATTACCTTTTTGACTCTACCTTGAAACTGACCCAGAACCTTTTTGATGGTATGGATCGTATCAATTTCTACGAAGCAGCTAAAGATCGTTTAACATCTGCTGAGTTTCGCCTATTAAATAATGTTGAAACTGTAAGTCTTGATGCTGTTCAAGCTCATATCGATGTAAGTCGTCAACGTGTTCTTGTTGGGTATGCAGAAAAAAATGTTATAAAGCATAAGGAAGTTTTTGAGAGTATCAGCGAGCGTGTTGAGGCAGGTGCTGGTAATCGAGCGGATGAAATGCAAGCAAGAGGCCGTGTGGCACGAGCTGAGACAACTCTTGTTACCTATCTTGGTGATCTTAACACTGCAGAAGCCAACTATAAGCGTGTAACAGGCATGGCTCCTGAGCACCTTGCAGATGCAGAATATACCGCCGAGCAAAAGCCAGAGTCCATGCAGGATCTTATCGATAGCACTATTGAAGGAAATCCAATGCTTCGTGTGTATGAGGCAGAGATTGCAGCAAGCAAGAAAGACAAAAAGGTAAATGAATCTGAATATTACCCAGAACTGGATTTAGAGCTTTCTACTCGTTATGCGGAAAATGATGGTAGTGATACTTCTTACCTTCAGGATAGCCGTGCGATGATTGTTATGAACTGGAACCTGTATCGCGGCGGAAGTGACTATGAAACAGTCAAATCTGCTGAGGCACGTACCAGACAAGCTGTTGCAGATAAGGTAAATACTGCTGACGATTTAACTCTTCAAGCTGCTACAGCTTGGACGGAGTATCAGGTTGCTATAGGTCAGATTGATAAATATACCGAGGCACTTGAATATAGTAGACAGTCACTAGATATGTATCAGGAACAATTTAACGTTGGACAGCGTTCCTTACTCGATGTTCTTGATGCGATTAGTGAAGTATTCAGTAATGCTGTTTTGTTAAAGACAGCAGAAGATAACGGTGTTTTTGCACTGTACAAGTTTAGAGCACTTGAGGGTAACCTGCTCTATACTATTGGTCTTGATGCAACAGCTTATGCAGATGAAGCATATGCAGTAGAAGCTGAATAGGTAGAATGAGATCAGCCGCTGTTCAGAGGCTGTTTATATGAAAAAGTAAAAAAGAAAGGCTCCTTTAGGCGTATGCTTAAAGGAGCCTTTTTCATTTAATTTGTAATTCTTATGAATGATTTCAATAAAAAATTAGCTGAGGCTAAAGGAAGACAGCGTAAGCTGTACTTAATTGCTGGGCTTGGGGTTCTTGCAGCTCTTTGTATAGTTGTTGTTACCTTTATTGTTTCTCAAGGAACGCGTATCGATGTTTTCCCAGAAGAAGCTGGCACGCAGGCAGAAATCTCAGTTTCTGGTGGCATCGGTTTTACAGTTGGTGACACTGTCTACTCTCTATTTGCCGCTCCTGAAATAACAGTCAGCGCTTCAGGGTTTAAAACAGCTATTAAACAAATTGATAAAGATGCATTGGGGCGTAGTTTTAGAGTGGATCTTTTCGAATTGCCCGGTCGTCTTTTTGCCTATACAACACTTTCTGATATGAAGCTTGCGGCAGGGATTTCCTGGTTGATCGATGGAAGTAAGGTAGATATGGGTGGCAGTGTAGAAGTTGAGCTTGAGCCGGGTGAGTATAAGCTCATCATGTCTCACCCATATTTTGCATTGGAAGAAAAGAGTTTTGAAATACTTAGAGATCAAGATACAGAATTACAGTTTAACCCGAAGTATATAGAAGGAACTTTAAATATTGATTCAGTACCAACTGGAGCCAAGGTTTTTCTTGGCGATAGAGAAGTTGGTGTAACTCCTCTTGAGCAAAAGGTTCTAGGTGGAGAATTCCAGGTAAAAGTTGTTGCTGAAAATTATCAGGATGTAGTTGAAAAATTGCTTGTTACAAGAAATGATTCAAACCTTGTTCGAAACTATAAATTAAAACTTAAGCAGGCGACAGTTAAGGTGGATTTAAAACCGCCTGGTGGCAGTTTATTGCTTGATGGAATACGAGTAGAGTCACCTTTTTCAGTAGATGCAACTCTTGAACATAAGCTGGTTTATATGAAACCAGGTTACTATTCAGAAAAGAAAAAGATACTTCTTGCAGCAGATGAAGAACTACAGTTGAGCTTTGCTTTGAAAACTGAACTTGGAAAGGTGGCTGTTGTCTCAAATCCAAATGCGGCAGTTATTATTGGTGGTAAGGATTATGGGCAAACGCCACTCACACTAAATTTACCTGCTATTGCCCATAGAATCACATTACAAAAGAAAGGTTTTCGAACCATCACCAAGGTTGTGACACCAAAGTCTGGATCGACCCAAAGAATAAGTGTAAGGCTTGTAAGTGAGAAACAGGCAAAGTTGCAGGAAGCGCCAGCTCAATATACCAATAAAGCCGGAATACAATTAAAACTCTTTAGGCCAAATGATACTTTCACTATGGGGGCACCGCGTTCTGAAAAGGGACAGAGAGCGAACGAATTTCAGCGAAGAGTACAGCTCAACAAGCCATTCTATGCGAGTCTTTATGAGATAACCAATAGCCAATTTGCAAAGTTTAACTCAGGTAAGGCTATAGGTGGTGGAAATAATCCTGTAACGACTGTAAGCTGGCAAGAGGTAGCAAAGTATTGTAACTGGTTGAGTAAGAAAGAAAACCTGTCTCCTTTTTATCAGTTAGCAGGTGGATATATAACAGGTTTTAATAGCAATAGTGATGGCTATCGACTACTGAGTGAGGCTGAATGGGAATGGCTTGCCAGAAAGGCCAATAGAAAAAAGACTACCATGTTTGTTTGGGGGGCTTCCTCAGTTATGCAGCCCAATACTGCCAATATAGCAGATGAAAGTGCACAGGGGCAGGTACGTTTTTATGTTCCACGTTACACAGATGGATACAGTGGTATAGCTCCTGTGGGTAGTTTCTCACAAGAGATTTCCGGACTCTATGACCTTGGTGGAAATGTTAGTGAGTGGGTGCATGACATCTATTCGATTACCCCACCTAAGTCAGAATCTTTGGCAGTGAATCCTCTTGGTGTTCAGAGCGGTAATTCTCATGTAATTAAAGGGTCGAATTTTCGCTCGGGCAATATAACCACTTTGCGACCAGCGTTTCGTGAAGGTTTGAACAGTGGTAGAGATGATCTCGGTTTTAGGATCGGTCGTTATTTATATGGAGGTTCAAATGGTGAGTAATAATAAAAAGAAATCGGGTAAAAAGATACTCGTTTGGGTGGCACTTGTTGTTGGCATGGTTTTAGTTGCTGCTACGGGGTATGCGGTGTTACCGTCAATTAGTCTTAATTCTCCAACATCATTTCCGGTGGATATTTAAAATGTCAGATATAATTAAAAGCTTTGTTGCTCTTCTTGTGTCTATAGTTGTTGTGCATCTCGTTTATATCGGTTTTGTTCGCCCTGAGGCCGATGCACTGTTGGAGGCAGCCAGACAGGCTGGACTAACGGCACCACGTAACTTGGTAGTTGTTTTAAAAGATTACGAGCAGGAGATCTGCTTTATCTTAATGCTTTGGGGTAGCTTTCTAATTCTTGGTAAGTGTAGAACTATACTGAGAAACAATTATCTTTTTACAGTCGATCTGATTGAGCAGGATGGCGAGCAGGTTGTCCCTGAAGAGGTAATTAGCAAACTTGATAATGAACTCTCAGAAGAGAGAAAAAGCTCACCACTTATCCAAACTTTACGTGGGGCACTTTGGCGTTATGCAGGAACAGGTAGTGTGCAAAACCTCTCTGATGCTGTTGAGTCATCAATTGATGCCCTTTCTGTAAGGCAAGAGGCGGAAAATTCGATGATCCGTTATCTCATCTGGGCTATCCCATCAATTGGTTTTATCGGTACTGTTCGTGGTATCGGTCAGGCCTTATCTCTGGCAGATCAAGCCCTTGCTGGAGACATTGCAGGGATGACAAATAGTCTTGGCGTTGCGTTTAACTCAACACTGGTTGCACTGCTCATCTCAATTTTTTTAATGTTCCTTTTCCACCAGCTACAGCGTTTGCAAGATGGTCTGCTGGTGGATATTCAGGCTTATTGTGATCAATACTTACTGGCCAGAATTAAGTAAAAATTCGCCTTTATCACCAATTAAACTATGAGAAGACAGAGAAAAGCAGAAGGTTTTAACCTGGCGTTTCTTGATATCATGGCCTGTGGCCTTGGTGCGGTGGTGTTGGTTTTTATGCTGGTTAAGCATAATGTAACTGAGGTGAATTCTGAAGCTGACCTGTTAAAGGCGGATATTGTTCGCCTTGAAATGCAGGAGGAGGAACTCAAGCAGACCCTTGAAGAATTACTGGATGTATCAAAGTCTGAGTCTGAAAAAATAGCAGAACTGAAAGCTCGAATTGCCCAGTTAGAACAATCTCTAAAGAAAAAAAATCTTAGCTTATCTCAGAAAAAACAACGGCTTGCAGCACTGAAAAACGATATTAAAAATAAGCCTATTGCCCAAAAAGATGATGTGATCGAAGATGATCGTGGTGGTGAAGAGAATTACCTGATGGGGTTGAAGGTTGAGGGAAGGCGTATCCTTATCCTCTTTGATGCTAGTGCATCCATGACCGATGAGAAGTTAATAGATATTATTCGGCGTAAAAGTGGCAGTGCTGCAAATAAAAAGGCGGGACCAAAGTGGCAGCGTACAAGAAAAACAGTGCGCTGGTTGCTTGCAAGGGTTCCTGCCTCCAGTCAGGTCGCTGTTGTTGTTTTTAATGACACGGTAAAAACACTCGGTAGCGGTTATTTCAACGCCCGTGATGCTGGCAAGTTATCCAAACTGTACAAGGAAGTTGATGCTCTTGTTCCTAAAGGTGCAACCAATTTACAGAAGGGGCTTGAAGAGGCAAAAAGGAAGAATCCCACAGATATATATCTTGTCACAGATGGTTTGCCAACTAAGGGGGAATCTCGTTATACCAGCCTTAACCCGTTTGCAAACTGTAGCTCACTGCTTGGTAAATCCAGCAAGATAAGTGGTGAGTGTAGGGTAAAGCTTTTTAGACAAACCATTAAAGATAGTCGAATTCCGAGTGCTAAAATCAATGTGGTTCTACTACCAATTGAAGGGGATCCGGATGCCGCTAATGAATATTGGGCGTGGGCTGCACTGTCCGGTGGGTTATTAATCAGCCCTGCCTCAAACTGGCCATAGTTTAGATGAAAAATAGAGATAGCTACTATGGGTAAGCGAAAAGCAAAAGAAAAATTTGAGATATTCAATCTCTCCTTTTTAGACATCATCTCCTGCGGGTTTGGTGCGGTGGTGTTGCTCGTTCTGATTTCCAATAGTGCAGAGAACACATCAGCCGAAAATGTAACTGAGGTGGAAACCCTGCTTGCGCAGGTAATAACCCTTGAAAACAGTGTAAAAAACTTAGCAAAAGATATTGATAACCAGCAAAACCAAAATGATGAGCAACTTGCAGAAAGTGGTAGTTTAGGACGCGCAAATGATACACTTACACAAAAGCTTGGTAAAAAAGAAAAGGAAGAAAATGCACTGGATGGCGATCTGGCCGGACTTTCGCTAGTAGAGGAAAGCCTCAATAGGATTTCAATCGCACCGTCATCAACGAACACTACTAGAGACGAAGAGGTGGGTGGTATTCCCGTTGATTCCGACTATGTGATTTTTGTAGTAGATACTTCTGGCAGTATGCTTGCTATTTGGGATCGTGTCGCTTCAGAAATACTTAATACTCTCAGTATTCATCCACAGGTTAAAGGGTTTCAGAT
>PPCM01000826.1_pt1 | contig 18982 bp, 23 predicted proteins | sample 1555541 | NCBI WGS metagenome assembly PPCM01 (sample SAMN05284479, study PRJNA326546) | Marine sediment metagenome, whole genome shotgun sequencing project. | isolation source: marine sediment | place: Germany: Wadden Sea | collected 2012-09-05 | reverse complement strand
GATCCCCTGCCTGTATGGGAAAACCGGAGGCGTCACACGTCACCGAGTAGGAGAGGATCGTCCCCTCCTCGGCTTCCTGCTGCCCGGTATCGTGATCGATGCCCAGGCGCAGGTTGCCGTCTTCGTCGCGGTCGTTTTTGTATACCTCGCGAGCCATATATTAAACGCCCGGAATCATGTAGTAGCCATGTCCCTGGCCGAACTCGTACCCCCAGCGGGCGTATACCTTGAACAAAAGATCGCCGGTGGAAAAATCACCGAACGTTCTCATCTCGCTCTTCACGCGGTCGAGCCAGCGGGGGTGCGTATCCGGATCCTTCTTGCCCGACACGAACCATCGTTTATCCGAAATGAGCGGGTCCACCTCGAGCTTCAGCGAATGAAGATTTTTAACGGCGTTCGGGTCGTTATGGTTCGTTCCCGGCCTACCCTCGCTTTTTAGGATACGGTTGAATTCGTAACGGAGCTGCTTTCCGCAAACGATTTTCCGAACCTGGCGGTCGACCTCCATTCCGCGATGGTTTTTGATACCCTCATATGCCAAGATTGCAGCTTCCAAAGCGGCCTCCGACGGGTAGGCAGCGGCGGCAGCGATATTCGAATAGACCCCACCGCCGATCAAGTCATGGTCGGGGGCACAAAGCGCTTTTTTGTCCGCGCCCTTGTGGTAATTCGTATTGCTGGCGTTCATGAATAGCCTGGAGGCAACCATATGTCGGGTGTATTTCACGCTCTCCCCGAACTTCTTCACGTCGTTGATGAGGCCTTTATCGTCATCATCGCGAGCCTCACGGGTGATCCGGAGCATGAGCCCCCAGGGCTGAAAGGTCCACCTCTGGGTCCCACCCTGGTAAAATTCGTCTTCCTTGGTGGGGAGCCCTTCGGGCTTGGGTTTCATGAGGCCGAGACCCGAGTAATACGTCTCCTCGTGGTAGGAGCCCTCACCACTCCCCACGCTGACAAGGCTTTTCCAGGTTTCCGGGATCTCGCGGTACGACTTATCCGCCTTTGCCACCATACCCTTGATATACAGTTTATTTACAGAGCTTTTGCTCATTGTGCCCATAAATCTATCTCCTCATTAATTCGCTATCCAGCTATACGCCGGCCTTGCCGCCCGACAGCTCGTGATTGTTGAGAATGACTTTCCAGACCCCGTAATTGTTGCCGGCCACGTTATCCACGTTATGAGAAAAGCCGATGATCTTGATGGGATACCCTTCCGTTCCTGCGGTTCCGGCACTTGAGCTGTCGAGCATGTCCCCGGAAAGTCCGGCGTTGTCGTTGGGGGTACCTGCAACAATGAGGGCATTCGAACCGATGGCACTGGTGTTCAGCGTCACCGTGTCGGAGTCCTCCTGGGCCTCGTACACCTGCATGGGGTCGTTACAGACCATCGCTTTCCAACCCTCGGCGGTGCCGGGGTAATGGTTTTCGGTTCCCCCGTTGGGACAGAGAAAGCCGACGATAACACCGCAGCAAAGGGCACCGTCCGCAAGTGAGGCCTTTTCAATGGTGCCGCTGCCGACACGAACAACACGATCTCCTTTGTAAAGTAGATCGGCGTATGTCGGATCGATCGCCTCTTCGACCCACTTGTTGTCTTTGTCTACAGGCCGGAGCCCGAAGGGAAACTTGACGTTGTCTGCCATGAAACCTCCTGTAAATCTGTTTTATATATGGTTTTGGACTATTCCGGCTCGACGCCCATTTCGTGAACCGGCAGGAGCTCCGGCAACCCCTCGCTGCTTCTGAGCTTCGCCGCGTCGGTTGATGCCTCTATCGTACTCTTGCTGCTTGTCGTCTCGTTCATGGTCTCCGACTTCCTGGCAACAGCATTGAAATCCTGCGTAACGACCTTGTCCCGATAATCAACAATGCTTTTTCTGGTCCACATGAGTACGAGATCACCCTTGACGATGCCGCCGGTCCCCTTGTCAAACAGAGCTTTTTCCACCTGGGGGTGGTTCGCCTTGTTGACGAAAGCATATATCCCCGAGGCAGTGTGGTTTTCCGAAGAGAATTCAGAAACTTTGTGCTTCGGAATCCATGCATAGGCCCTGTCAAGCAAATCCCCCTTGATAGGGAAGGGGGTGTCGAACGATGTTCTTTTCGTAAATCGTTCGATGAGCTCTTCGACGGCAGGGGGTTCAATTGCTGCCGCCTCGTTCATATTGCGGATAAAGCGGTCCGCTTCACTTATTGCGACCGGCGCCTCGCCATCGACGGGCAGGGTAATATCCGTGTGCGCAGCTTCAGGGAGGGATGCCCGATGATCACTTTTCGGTGTCGGTTCGTCTTTCTTTTCTTTCTTGCTCGCCATTTACATAAGCTCCATGAATTCGTTGATGGGAAGGCCGAGCTTCCGTGCTGCCGCCCTGTGGTCGTCTGTTACCTGTGGCTTACCTGTTTCTTTGCGCCCACCACCGCCCCCACGCCCCCCGGACGACATATGCCCCTGGCGTCCGCGCCTCAGTCGAGCGTTTTCCGCTTCGAGTTTGGCAACCCTGTCGGTGTCGGCGCTGGGAGCCTGAGAGCCGCCGGAAGAGGAGGGGGGCTCGCTGTTCCGTCTCTGCCCCTGGGCCGCGAGCTCCGGATATTTCGCCGTTATCATCCGGGCGAATTTCTCGGGGGCCTGGGGATCGGAGGCAATCCGGGGATCTTTTGCGAGCTCCGAGTATAAATTCCGGATGTCGGGGTCCTGGGCAAAAGCGGGGAGTGTTTCGAGAGCCCTTTCGTAGCTTTGATCCTGGGCAGATTTCACCCGCTCTCTTGCGGCGCGGGTTGTCTCGGCGTCCTCGGCGTCCTTGGTCTCCCTGGCCTGCCGGTTCTTTTCGTATTCCGAAATGATCTTGCCGACCGCCGCCCCGGGGTTCTTGTCGAACTCTTCCGGCTTCACGAGTCCGGAATAGTCCTGTTCCAGCGTATCTCCGACGGGGTCGGCCTGGGCGGGCTGCCGGAGTCCGCCAGCCTCAAGGAAATCAACCCGGCGCTTAAGGGCGCCCACATATTCCATTGTGAGATCGGGAGTGGCGGGCTTTTCCTGTCCACCATCACCGGAGACCCCGCTTCCGTCGTCGGCAGCCTGGGCGCCCGGCTTCTCTTCGGGCTTCTCTTCGGGCTTTTTCTCCGGCTTCCCGTCGCCCTGGCCAGTGCCAGCACCTTCGGAACCGTCGTCGCCTCCACCATTGCCCAGGTCGAGCCCTTCACCCCCATCTTCGGAGTCATCCCCAAAGTTGAGCACGACAGCCCCGAGGCCGTGTTCCAAATCGAAATCCTCGTCGAATTCGAATCTTTCACCCATTACTGTCTTTCCTCCCTTTTCTGCTTGTAGACCGCCCGCCGTGCCGCAAAGCGCGGATCCAAGGACACGGCCATCTGGGCCGCTTCGACGCGGGTATTCAGCACGCGCTCGAAATTGGCGCGCTGATCGTCCGGCATATAGCTACCGAGCGCATTTAAAATACCTTTTGCCGCCTCGGCCCGTTCTATTGCCGAATGTCGAACCGCAGCCGTGCTGCCGGGCTGTAACGCTGTCGCAACCATATCGGCGTGATAGTCGAGGATGGTGTCGATAACCCCCGTGATATTCAAATGTTCCGATAGCTCGAAATTAAGCTCCTCGTATTTCACTGTATCCTCCCTCCGGTTTGCGCCAGGATCTCGTCAATCACCTGGCGCTTGACTTTCTCTTTACCTCGGTCCACAAGCTTGGCATTTTCGAGGCTCTCGTCTTCATGCTGGCGCTCGATGTGCTGCCGTAAATTGTTGTCTTTGGCCTGCTGGGCAATCTTCTCCTCCTTGCCCTGCTGCTCCTTCTGCTGCAGGAACTGTTGGAGCAGCTGAACAAGTTCATCCCCGCCCACCTGTAAGGCCTGTTGCAATAGATTGAATTGGGGCATGAAGAATTCGTCGATATCCTTCTTGCCGTCGGCCTCGAGAACCTGCTCCACCAATTTCCTGATATTCATGCCGGGCAGCTTGGAAAGCAGCTGGAGCATTGCCACTTTGTTCTGCTTGTTGATATGGTCGTTGTTGCTCTTATCCGAGATCTTAACTTTGATGTCGAACCCGCCCTGCAAGGCCTCTATGTCGACCGCCTGGAACAACCACTGGTTCCCCTCAAACAAATTCATGGTGAAACCCAGGGGAATGTATTGTGCGTAGAGGAAAAGCGTTTGCTTGAGCAATTCCTCATAGCTCATGGCGATGCCGTCGCCGAGGTAGTTGTGGGAGATCTCGCCTTCTTGCACGATCATGGACATTCCGGCGGCCGTATCTCCGCCTTTGCCGGTGCTACCCGATGCCCGGCCCATGTTGTAATCCATAATCGAGAGGGTCCGTTCAAAGAAGGTCATGAGCAGCTCGATAAACTGGATCAGGATGGGCGACTTTGTGGGGATGTTGGGAAAATGAATTTTCGAGTCATGAGGGATCGGCGTAAGACTGCCGGGTTTCCCCTTGATAACCTTCCCCCGCATACCGATTGATCCCTGATTGTAAAATCCTTGCGGCATGATTTCGACCGTGCCGTAGTCGATCATCTGGTTCCACATTGCATTGAGCCCGGTGTGGAAGTGGGCGATGATTTCCGGGATGCCGTTGCCCATGCTCTCGTCCGAGTCACGGTAAATAGTCGTGCGGATGATCGGCTTTTTACCGTGCCAGTAAACGTCCCGCATCGGCTGATTTCGAACTTCAATCCAACCGAAATCGGGGCAAAAGGTACAGATCCGCCACTCGCCGTCCCAGCGGATAAAACACTCCAGGAGTTTGGCCTCTCTGGCGTAAGCGGAATAGGAAATCCCTTTGTTCTGCGTGTCGGTCTGGTGCTCCTCGTGTCTGTCTGCGGACTGCATGATGGGGGCGAGGCCGTCAGAGATATTTTTATAGGGGCCGTCCTGCTCCAGATCCTTGAGTTCCTCGATGTTGATGTAGATCCAGCGGAGGAACGGCTGATCTTCAAAGGGCTTGCCGTCGTCGGGGAAGAAACTCTCCGCAAGGTCTATGCCTTCCCACTTCACGCGAAAAGAGGTACTTTCCATTTCCTCGCTCTCCATTTCCTGGGGCGGCCCCTCCCGGAATCCCATCTTTTGGGCCATCTGCTGAAACTGTTCGGGGTTCTGCTTTTTGGCCTTGGCCATCTGCGCGGCCATCTGGGGCGGCACCGGCCCCCGGGGCCCCATGAACGTGGGAACGATCCGGCGGCGGCGGACGGTGGTGGTGTCCTCGTCCCATATGGGGATAATGTCTTTCGTGCCGTCGAAAAGAAGATCTTTAATATGGGGCCTCATCGCCGATTTGATCTTGATATTGCTCCGGACGGCCCATTGCAAAAACTGTTTTACATGCTTCGAGTATTCGAGATCGTCCGCGCCCACGGGATCAACCTGGATGAAATCATCATCCGCCACCATCCGCTTCATGACCCTGGGCTCCAGCTTATCAACTGCAATCCGGGTAAGCCCCAGACTCCGCTTGCTCGACCCCTCCCAAGGCCCACGGAAATCCATCCCCCGGTTGTGGTACCGCTCCCGGCCCGCTTTGATCTGCTTCATTTTTTTGGTCTTGTATCCCGACTGGGAATACTCCAAAAAAAGATCCATACAGTACAGCCCTTCAGGAGTCGTCGGCCCTGCAGGCTGCTCGTACTGTTCGGCAAGGGTCGTTATTTTCTCGCTGCGCTGCATCAGTAAATCAATTCCTCTCGTCCGAAATATTCAATGTCGTCATCTTCCCGGGGATCAAAAGGGGAGATGCGGTATGACGTCAAAATGTGACACAGGGCCATGATTGCCGGGTAATCTTCCTCGTTGGCGCCCTCGGGGATGCCGTCGAGTTCGTTGGAGAGGGCGGTGGCGTTCCCGTAGAGATCCAGCACCTCCAATTTGTCATCCCGGAGGGCCTGATCAATCAGGGGCTTTCCTTCGGCCAAACTGGAAAAATCGTGACAATTATGGATGGGGATCTCCCGCCCCCGCCGGAGGAAATAATTGCTACAATCAATCGCGTGAGCGAGGCCGTGCCGGTCCTGGGGGGCGATGATCTGCGGGCAATGGAACCGGGCACAGTCGTTGAGGAGCAGCTCATAAAACCGCTTGGAGTCGCTTTCCTTGCGCTCCACCAGAAATGTGTGGGGATAACTGATAATCCTGCCCTGGTATTTCGTGAGCCGGCCTTCTGCTGGGCGGTCGGTCATCTCCTCCAGGGCGAAGATGCAGAAATATCCAGGGCGGTTGAGCGTGGGCCAGACGACGCCGGCGCGGCGGTCCACAAACTGGCCGAACCACGGTTTCTCTTCCCTGGCCAGATCTTGGAAAGTGGCAACGAGGCGGCCGTCGTGGTGATTCAGTTTGATATCAAAATCACTCATCGTCCGCGCCTCCTGTCGTTCCTGTTGGATTTTGGCTTGTCGGGGGTGAACATCCGGCGGGCGCGTTGGATCATCATGCAAGTGAGGTCGACGTACTCGTCATGGGTAGCATTCGGGAACATTCCCATCTGATCCCTATACTCGTCGTTCCATGGTCCTTGGATGAGATATACGCGGCCAGCCTCACAAACGGCCGAAACATCCCTGGCTCGGGAGATCTTGTCCCGGTCGGGCGGTTCGTCGATCACTATATTCAGGTCGGAGCGCGCCTTCATGCTCTGGGCCGTGCTTAATCCATTCGCCTTGGGCTCAATGGCAATAACGGATGAAGGGCCGTATCCGCTCTCTTTCGCGAAAGACGGAATGAACTTTTCCAAATCGGGCTGTTCGAGCCATCGGGAGGATGCCATCCGAATGAAATAGTTTGCGCCGATTTTGCAATGAGCAATAAAACCGGAAGGGTCGTTCCGTGTGTCTTCGGTGTATGCCCCGTCCATAAGAGTATCCCACACCACTCTATGGCCATGCGCCGCCGCCTCGAACTCCGCCCAGGTGACGGAGGGAAACCAGTGCTTTTTAAAAATGCCGCCGTCCCCGGGCGACGGTGCCTGGTCGAACTGGCCAGCGTAGCCATATGAGCCCAGGGTGGTCTTCATGTCATCAACAACCGACAGAGGAATACGGACCGGATCAAGCAAGCCGTCGATATATTCTTCCCGGAGCTCCTGAGGACTCACGCGCTCCGAATCCTCGGCGGGAAGACAAATGTGCTTGATGTGATCCGGGCGCTTATCGATCCAGACGCCGGAAGGGTCGTTTTCGTGGAGCCGCTGCATGATCAGAATCGTGGGCGTAAGGGACTTGTCGACTTTCCTTGTCGACAGCGTTTTCCCCATCCACTCATTCGCCGTCTTGAGCTCCGCCTCGGACGCCGCCTGCTTCGGGTTCAGCGGGTCGTCAATCGCGATGATGTGTGCGTGGATTCCGGTAACGGTACCGCCCACCGAGGTACTGAACCGCTGTCCTTTTTGGCTGTTCTTGTAGTTGGATTTGAGATCCTTGTCCCGCATGATCTCGATTTCGGGAAACAGCCGGCGGAACTTTTCGGACTTAATGATATCGCGGGAGTACCCCGCATGTTCGAGGGAGAGATCCTTGGAGTATGATCCCGTGATGAACCGGAGTGATGCGTCCCGAGTCCAGGCCCAGGCGGGGAACATAACCGTAGCAATCGTGGACTTTGTGGAGCCCGGGGGGATGTTGATCACGAGATCGTACAGCTTTGGTTCCCGGCGAACAACACGTTCCGCGAGCTCCTGGAGCTCCGAACAAAGGTAAGGAATGTGCCAGTTCCAGACCGGGTCCTCCCCGATAATCTCCGACCAAAACTCCTTCACGAACCGGAAGAAATCGCGCCGACAGAGCTCCGCAAGGGCTTTGTCTGCGAGATCGGGAGTTATGTAGCTGGGAACCTTATTCATTCCTTATCCTTGGGCCTTATGCTCGCGAGAGCTTCGAGCTGCTCAGCCGAGAGCTTCGAGATATCGACTTCTTCTTTGTGGCCGGTATCCAGGCCACCAGAAACATCAATATTGCGGGCATCGCGCCACCGTTCCGGATTACGGTTTTTCAGAAAGAAGATCTGCGCCGTGGTGTCCGGCGCGATTTCCTTTTTAACTTTCTTTGTGACGAGTACGCCATTGGAGGTTACAATCTTCCCGTCAACAACTGCTGTCACGGGTTCGGATGTGACCTCGGTGTACTTGTAGCCCAAGGCGCGCTTCAACAGGCTTTTCTCAACCTTCACGGTATCGAAATGGTCTTTCCCCCGTTGTACCGCCGCCTTGAATTCGGGGAAATCCTTCATCCACTTATTGACCGTGGAGGTGGCCACTTTGAACAGCTTCGCGAGCTTCGGCGTCGTGAACCCGCCCTCCTTGCACGCCACCTCTGCCTGATGGGTGTACTCCTCCTTGAATTTACTTGCCCTGGCCATCAGTGAGCCTCATAAAAGCCGGACATGCGGTAAACGCTGCCGCTGCCGGGGGTGGGAGGGTCGACGGGGGGATCTACTGGAGGGTCGAAAGGATCTCCGCCAACGCCGATCCATGACGCGGCCAAAACCTCGTCTACCCACCCGTTGTCGTCGGGGTCGACTGCCCCCAGGTAGGAGGGCAGGGAAACGCCGGAAAGGAAGGGGTGGTTGCCACCTATCCCTCCTGCCCCGGCAGTCACTCCGGACTCAATAAGGTGGGTCGCGCGGATCTTGTATTTGTCCGCGCCAGTCGTACCGACGAACAAAGTATCTCCGGCATCGTGCGTCTTCTGGAAGATTTGGCACCCGAGGCGCGCCTCGATTTGCTCTTGAGAGTAATGGGTCCGGACAGAGTTGATACGACTACTCACGATTTCGGCGGATGGTGGATTGTACACGTAGTTATGATCAAAATGGAAATCGGTCATATCGGGATCAAAATCAACGTCGTGGTTGCCACCGAAGCCCGGCCCGAGACCGAATACTTTCGAGTAGTACACCTCCTTGCCGTCCGCGACGATGTTATTCGAAAGGAGCCCATGCATGTCATGGGGCAGGGTGGGGTGTTCGGCATTAACCCATGTGCCCTCATCGAACATTGTCCACTGAACCGATGGGTATTCGACAGGCGCGTAGCCCTGCCCGTTGAACGTGTTGTTGTAGACCGCCGGCTTGTACATTGCACCGCTGATTGAGCCGAGGGAAAACCCGGCAGTTGCATCGGTGATGTTGTTGTGCACCTGGGCGAAGTCTGCCCTGATTTCCATCGCGAAACTGTCGCAGTTCCGGAAAATATTATTGTGGAAATGGTCGCCCCATTCGGCGTAGGTGTCGGAAAATGGGTACCGTCCGGAAAGCGGTGCGGTGGACTTGTACTTAATCCCCTTCCCATTGATATCTTCGAACAGATTGTTCCGGATCTTGTTCTTGAAGGGCCCGGTTGCGCCATCCCACCCATTGAAAATCGTGTTGGTGAGCGGGTCGCCGTAGGGGCCGTAAATCTGGAGAGCTGAGAAGTTCCCGGCGTCGGTGTTGCCGTCGATATAGCCGATATCACGGAAAACGCAGTGTTCGACCGTGATATTGTTCACCTTGTCTGTGGTATTGAACCAGAGTGCGCTTGGGTTCTGCCCGTACGTGCCAGACCTGAAATCGTGAAAGTAGAGATTTCGAAAAACGATGTGCTCGCCGCCAACCGAAGCAATCCCGCCATAGGAATCCTGGTCGGCGGGGGCGCCGGCTGCTACACGGCCGCGTTTGAGCTCGAAATTCTGGAAGATAAAAAAACTCGGAGCTCGAAATTTTCCATAGAGGATTCCGCGCGCCTGACTGGCGTCGGGCTGGACGTTGTTCTCTCCGTCCAGGACCGCCCACTCTCCGGGGAAAGATTGGAGGGAGGAGTATCCGCCTGCCGTCCCGTCGACAGATTCGGGGATACGAAGGGTATTGTATGTGCCGCCGCCGAGTTGCGCGTTGCCGTATATGCCACCGCGCATATACACGGCATCGCCCGCCCCCATGATTGCAAGCGCGGCCTGAAGGGTAGTAAGCATCGTATCCGACCCGCCGCCACACCGTGAGCCCGAAGGGGCGGTGGGGTCGTAGTTCGTGCACGGGGAAGGCTCGCCTGGGTCAACGTAAATACTGGCCATTACACAGCCCCCACAGCAACAGCGATGGAAATATTGTTGTCAGCGAGGGACCACACGAGGTCGCGAGTAATCGCACCCTCGAGCGGCGCATAGTAAACAGCCTGACTCGTCGTGTTCGGACTGTCGTGGGTCTCGGTCTCCACCATGCCCGTGGGAGGCGTTGCTACAACCGCAGCCGAATCGTTGCCGAATGCCGCAAGCAAAATGCCGTTGGTCGGAACGGTAACGCTGCCAGTTGTGATGTCGGTCGTTACGGATTCGGAAATGTTCGAGTCCAGGGCCGTCCAGGTCCCGACCTTCGCCAGCGTGACAATGTGCCCGGTGGCATATTGGGGGGTTTCAAGCGTAAACGTATAGCTCGCCCCTTCGGAGTTGGCATCGCGGTAATATGCATGCATGGCGACCGATGTTCCGGACGCCGGGGCGCTCGTCGTAATGTGCGTCCAGCCCGCCGGTGGAGTTACCGGGTTGTCGGCCGCATCGACAGTCAAAAACGCAAACATCCGGTGCCCATCCACGGTCCCGGCCGGTTTGGCGATCGTTACGGTATTCCCGCCGTTGTCGTGCCCTGGGGCGTAGCCGACAAACGAGACGCCGGGAGTTCCGCCGCCTCCTCCAGCATCAGGGATGCCACCCCCGAAATTCCATGCGCCCGAGAGCCAATACCAAAACCCGTGCTCACGGCCACCCCATGCCGCCGGGTCTCCGATCCACAGGAACGAATCTCCGTCTTTCGGGGTGAAGGTTGGGGGGACGGAGTTTCCCGCGTTAAAATACCGGGCGCCGTCCGCCGCATCCGTGCTGACAGATTTTGCCGTATCGGCTGACTCGGCGACTGCCGCTTTCGTGGGATCGGTACCGGGGAGAATTGTTCCGTCGCCGCCGCCGCCGCCGGCGGGAGGGTCTTTATACTGCCCGTCGTCGTAGAGCACTTTCGTTCCGTCGCCGGCGGGGTTGTCGAGCTTGCCGGAAAGCGCGGTGTCGTGGCTGTCGAGTTCTGCCTTGACTTTCGTCTGTAGCGAATCGATACCAGTGCGGTATTCGCTCCAGGGCTGGGAAGCGGAAAAGTCTTCAGGTTCGTATGCCATCAGCATCGCCTCCACTCAACAGTACCGAGATTCACCCACCCATGCCTTGAGTTGTAAAACCACAGACCGTTTGCGCGGCCGCCCCAGATATCCGGTTCGCCGCACCAACGGAACATATCGCCGTGCCTCGAGGTCGTCGGCGGGATGATGCTGCATTTATCGCCGGCAGCCGCCGAACATGTAACCGCGAGAGACAGCAGGAGCGAGATAATCAGACTTTTAATTTTCATCATTCCTCCCGCACTTTCCGCAACCGCGGTTTTCACAATGAGCAAATCGACACACAGCCCGGAATGCACCGGGGAGGTCTATCAAGATCTTCAGGGCCGTGGCAATGATCGCCAGCACCAAAAGCACGGTGGGCGCGTCGATCCTGGAGAGCGCCGCACCTGCCGCGCCGATGAGATACGTTCCGAACTGGTCGAATTGCTCACGCATAGTTACTGCCTGTTGGCCATGGCCTTGAACACGCTGATACCGAGCTGGATCAGTGAGTTCGATTTTGTCTTGGAGGTGCCGAGCACCTCGGACAGCACCAGGGCACATGCGCTGGCGATGGCGGCTGTTGTGGCGGGGTCAAATTCCATAAAAACCTCGATTTTGGGTTTTGCGGGATGGGAGGAGGTTCCCCCACGTACCCGGGACCATCCCGGGTACGCTTGAAGGGAGGAATGCCTGATGAAAGCCGACTGCATGTGGAGTATGCGGGGAAGTGGGGGAGGGCGCAACGGGCAAAATACTACCCATGATATTTTGCTATGGGTAGTATTTTGCTACGCCGCTTTGGCACGCGATTTGCTATTCTTCGACGGATTTGAACTTCGAGAGGCAACCGTCCCGGCCGTCGCGCCGGTGTTTATCGTCGCACCGGTGGTAGCGCTCACGGCAGCCGCCAGCCCACGGTTTGACGTTGTACGCCGTCACCCAGGCGCCACACCCAGGACAACGCGCCGCTTTGTGCTGTCTGCAGTAATCGACGGCGACTTGTAACCGGAGATTGTAATCCCGGATTGCCTCAGCTGTTGTCATGACCTACCTCATTTCCGTTCGCTTGCCCATCAGGAGTTCAGGATCCACGTTTGTCACCCGGAGATGGACGTGGGGAGTCATCCCCGGGTATTTCTTGCTGATGTTCTGGGCCGCCCCGATGTGTTGCCCCTCGAGCACCGTCGTGCCGATCAGATCGGGATTGGGGTCGAGGTAAAACATTTTCGTTGTGACATCCAAACCCTCGATCACACAGCCCTTCCACCGCATATCGCTGGCATATGGGTACGCAACCCTGGTTATTCTGCCGCCATGGGGGGCCTTGACTGACTGTCCCGGCGTGCATTCATAATCCACGCCATTATGCGACCTTTTGCCGCGAGGCGCCCCGTGCCTTCCGTCGCCCAGGGCATCAATGCGGATCTTTCCGCCAGTTGGGTTTATCATCCAAATCTCCTTTTTTGGGCGTCCGATTACTCAACGCCCAGGTAATTTAAAATCTCGTCCCGCGCCTCGAGCCAGCCCTTGCAGACCACTGCGCGGCGCCCCTGTTTCTCGTAATCCTCCTTCCACTGCTTTTGCTCTGAGCTCACCCGGCCGCCCTTTTGCCGCTTCATCTCGATTTCGAGCCCGTAATAGATCCGCCCGCTTTGCGGCCCCTTCCATGGCGAAACAACCGGAAGGGAAACATCAAAAACCCCGGCCTTCATCCCCTGTTTCTTTGCCTTCACCCTGGCCCCGGGGGTGAGCCGCACTCCGTTGAGGGAGGCGTGGAGCATCCGGAGGAGAGGGATTCGGCTCATATTGTTCTCGGCCCAGATAAACAGTTGTTCTTGCTCCCACTCCTCCAGGGGAACCCCGCCACTCCCAACCTTCACCCGTTTCATCACCTTCAACCCGTTATCCTCCCGTCCTTGTGGTTGTATTTTTTGGCATCCTTTGCCATTTGCACCCTCTCGCGAACCTGGGCCAGTGTTAACCGGCACTCGACGGAATCCCCCCGCCTGACATATCCGCAATATTGCTGGTTGATCTCAGGTGCGAAGGAGGCGCACCTGAGGCAGATCCCACGATCCAAGGCCTCATCTTTCGTCATCGCCCATACCCTCCCCGGCCCTGGTATCCACCTCCACCACCACCGCCACGATACCCGCCGCCCTGGTTCCCCTGGTCACCGCCTCCAGGGGAAGGGGAGTCCCCCCGGGACCCCACGAAGGTGAACTGGTTCACGATGATATCCGTGGTGTACCTGACCACGCCGTCTTTCTCGTACTGCCCGTACTGGAGCTCACCCTCCACGTACAGCTGTTGACCCTGCTTCACATACTGGCCGATGAGTTCGGCCCGCTTATCAAACGCCGTGCACCGGTGCCATGCCGTTTCTTCCGTCCCGTCTTTCTTTTTCCTGGAAGTGGCAAGGGAAAACTTGCATACGGCCATGCCTCCCTGGGTGCTGGACATTTCCGGATCACGGCCGAGGTTGCCCAACAAAATCACTTTATTCACACCAGCCATAGATTACCCTCCAATTCCTGCAACGAGTTTAAGAACGTGGGGATTTGTCGGGCCGGACAACAGCTCCTGCCGTTTTTCCTCCCGGGCATAGCAGCTGTATGCTTCCATGAAATCCTTTACGAAGAACGGCCGGTCCTTGTCGAGCGTGGCACAGATCCTCCCCCAGCCGAACCGGCTTGCAACAACGTGGGCGGTTACGGGGTCATCGAATTTCGGTGATCCGTTCGAGCCGATCCGCCGCACCTCCGCCCAGATCTTTTCCACCTGGAGCTCTGCCTGATCCTGGTCGCTGCCCTCGATCCGCTCGATGAACTCCGCGATGGTCGGCATCTTGGTGAATTTGCGGGAGAGGGCGATCTCGTTTGCCGCGTGCTCCACCTGCTCGATGGAGAAGCGGCCAAGGGCGCTGAAACGAAACTTGAGCCCATGTTTGTTGATCTCAGCGCTGAAATTATCGGCAAGGCCGAACATGATTTCAGCAAACCTGGATTTATCTTTTTCGTTCACATTAACCTCCGTTCAAAAATTCTTGACACGCCCTGGCGTTGTTGTCTCCGAGCGCAGAGCCTGTCCTGGGGGATCTGTTTTTGTAAAACCCATTGACGATTTTTTGGAAATTGGCGGCCCTGACGATCCATCCGAGGTCAGCCTGGAAATCCTTGACACGCCCCATGAGGAAATCGCTTTCCTGGACGCGATCAAACAACCATGACCACCAATCCAGGTTTTGATATTCCGCGTTGGACCTCCACCTTGCCCTGAGGTTTGCCTCGGATTGAGTTCCCCACTCAGCCATAGGGGGGAGTTCGGGGAGCTTCTGGTGGTAAAGAGTCTTGATTTTTGCCTGGGGGCATTTTGACGCCTTGGGCACGTCCGGGGGTATTTCCCCGGACGACTCTCTGTCAAGAGAGTCTGTAGTTATATTCTTCCCTTCTTTCTTTCTTTCCTTCTTGTCTGTGGTTAGCTGCTGGTTACTTGCTGGTTGGCTGCTGGTTACTTGCTGGTTATTTTGCTGGTTGGTGTCTTCCTCTGGTGTGTTGTAAGTATCCCAATTAACAATGGTTATGATTGTGTATTTGTTGGTTGATTCGGTGGTTAGTTTTTTTAACTTTTTGAGAGTGTTAAGACACGTCCTGCACGTCTGTTGTGACAGCCCTGTTTTCTCGGCGGCCTTGACCCGGCCGTAGATAAATTGGCCGGCCTTCAGCTGTACCGGTCGCATTCCCACCATGACGGTCCGGTCCTTGTAATTCGCCTTCAGCAGGCACCAGGACCAAAACCGCCAAAGGTTGGGATTGTCCCAAACGGCGGAGTCAAGTGTCTTCCGGTATAGTTTTAGGAAACCTCTTTCCATGGGCTAAACCGGCACCTCCGGCTCGACTGATGGGTGCATGATGCCTCCGTTGATTTTAATGTGGCTCAAGATCGGACGGGCCTTCAAATGCTTGAAAATAAAGCTTGAAAGGAATCTATAGATGGGAATTTTGGGTAGGTATATTTCAGAAAACACAGAAAGCCCATCCTTTCTTGAAGAATGAGCCTAAAGACAAAAACTATCCCCCCGTGTGTTTTGAGGGGGTGCATCGGTGTGGTTTTTCTTTTATGCGGGAATTTTAGGGGGAAGTCAAGTGGGAAGCGAGAAATAAATATGGGGGCGTGGAATACCTATTCCCCCCCCCACACAATTACCCCTATTCTATAATGCGACTATAATGTTATAATAATCTATTACATGATTTGTCATTCAGACAGGAGGAGAAGAAGAGGGTGAATCGAATATACAGACAACTTAGATTTCTCACTATCCCCACAGGGCCGATATTGGATATCGGCTCCGGGTCAAATCCATTTTGGAGAGCGAATATCCTGATGGAGAGATTTATTGATGATGATAGCCAGCGGCCAGGTAAGCTTATACGTGATCGCCCCATGGTTTGTGGTGATATACACGATATTCCTTTTTCCGATAACAGCTTCAGTTTTATACATTGTTCGCACATCTTAGAGCACCTCGATTCTCCCGAAGAAGCGATTGCTGAAATGGTGCGCATAGCAAGGGCCGGATACATTGAGGTGCCCTCCGAAATCCACGAATTTACAGATCTCAACTTCCCATTCCATCGGTGGGTCATGAGCTTGGAGGATGGGGTGTTGGTATTCCGGGAAAAACCCGAGAACCTACCCGATCACCCGCTTATTAAAGCTTTAACAAGTGGATCAAATAAAACTCTAAAATTTATACGAAAACATCACGATAATGTTAATATTATATCTTTATTTTGGAATGATTATGTTCAGCATAGGGTAGAACGATCAGAGCGCCCTATTCAGTTCGAATATACTGATGAGCAGAGTTCCGAGGGTAAATTTATTGGGTCGAGATTGAAATCGAAGGTAAAGTACCTGTTGGGTAAATCGCTATCTCCGCGAATCAATCTCTTTGATCTATTGGCGTGCCCAATATGCAAGCAACCTTTGAAAAGTAAAAACTCTGGACTGGTGTGTGGTAATTGCCTCAAATGGTTTCCAATAACAGATGGTGTTCCGATGCTGACGGTGGACCATGCTGTCCCGCTCTGATCCCCCCAGGGTGATATCCGGACGACCTGGGCGGGGAATGCGGTGGCCGCGGTGGCCAGGAGGGGGGGGTGAAGAGGAAGGGGAGGGTGGGGTTCATGGTGAGTTCTTGCCGGCACATTTTTCCCGGACAGTTGAAATGTGATCATATCGCTGCCTTCCAAAGTCGTCCATGCCGCTATACCCGGCAGCCTCCTTGTTCCGCGTGGTCCCAAAATAGTATTGGTCGAAGTTTACGGGCCACCTTAATTCCGTCTCGACGCATTTGCAAAAGGCAGCGTCGCCAAAGGCGTTGAAACATGCTTGGTAGTTTTCTCGCATAAGCCTTTTTTCGGCGACCACATACGGCTCAAGCTGCTTTTCAAGGGCGTTCAGCTCATCAAGCCCCTCGAGCAACATCCGTGAGTATTTACCGTCTACCTTTTTTTCTTCTGATAAAACAGCCTGTGGCGACCATGCAACCACAATAACCAAGAGGGTGATCAAAGCCCTTGTAATGCACATATTTCCTCCAAATAAAAACCGGCCGCCGTTTCCGACGGCCGGAAGTCATCCCCATGACCCGCTTCTGAAAATAATAGGTAGAAATACCTGTTGCCAATAAGTATATTTACCTGTTTTTGATCCTCAAAACGCACGAATGACCCACCGAAGTGGGCCATTCTTATTTTTTATTAGCAATGAACTTTTCAACATTGAAAATCTTTGCAACCTCTGGGTCCATCCTCATTTTGATGTGAGCATATCGACGGTGCGGGATCTTTCCCCGCTCCAGATACCGCTCAATGAGACCGGCAAGCTGACGTCCCTGCTCAACTGGATCGGGAGTTAGCACCGCAAGGGCTCCGAATTCCAATAGCACTGGCGTGAACCCTATGACGGGGACTGCGTGGAGCTTGCACTCCAGCAGAATCCAGTGCACCAACTCCGGGTTATAAATATCGGAATCCGGAGGAATCCAGAATGCCCCGCCCATTTCCGCCAGGGCCTTAATGACCCTTGTCACTGCTGGATAAACGGCTTGTTCGCCGAACGCCCGGACTCCGAGAATTTGCGGGTCGGTGGCCTCGCAGTTCATGACCTCCTCTACAAGGTCTGGCCCCCCGCCCTTCTCCTTCATATTCTCGAACCCTATGTCCTCGAACCCGAAGCCCTCCGCCTCGTCGACATAAACGGTCCCGATCACAGGGAACCCCATGGGGCATGTCTTCTTCAGCACCTCGGGGTGCCCCATGTTAACCTTAATACCTGTGATTTCCCGCCCCCTATATTCAGGGGGATTGATAACACCGGCGTAAAAGATTGGCCGATCAAGGAAGTCGGCCTGCCGCAGCGCCTGAGCGCCCAGAGCAACAATGATCACCCGCCGCTTTTTATAGATAACTCGCTCGATTTTGCGCCTGGGTACTCCTGAAAAATCAACGGTTATAATGTTGTGCCCTTCGAGAGATGCCCTGACCCCGCTCTCGATCAGTGCACCATATTCATATCCCGCCGGGCGAACTATCAGGATATTTGCAGCTGTGGCGTAGGAGGAAGCGAGGACCACCCACGCCATAACTATCAATGCGTGCCTCATGATTTCCCCCTTCACTGGATATCAGAGGCGGGTTATGGGGGGGTTACACAAGGGGAACCTGTGGCCCCCAGCAGCATATCCCCCTTGTGACATCGGAATCAAGCCCCTTGTCCGCTATGACAATACTCTTCCTCTTGCTTTTTCTCGATACGACTACCTTCTTCATCGATCCTCCGAGTAATCAAAAATTAAATGTCGCCCCAACCAAAGCCCATCTTCCTGGGTTTTCTTGGTCCGCCTGGAGATACTGCTCGGCATTTCCAAGGTTGAGGATTTTTGCATAAATAATTACGCTTGGTTTGCCCCTAAAGTCAATACTTTTTGATATCATTGCGTCCCAAATGACTTCGCTAAATTTGCCGCCATAAGCAGGGTCATTATCCCACCACGTATAATGTCCAGAGACCTCCCCTCGGAAGCCTTCTTTATCGAAATAGACCACCCTGACATTCCCCTCAACGACATCCCTTGCGCCGGTTGTATTTTCTGGCGTAATATTCGCGTATGAAAGATTTGAGCTTAATGAAAACCCGTGAAATGGTTTTGTCTCAATTGCAACCTCTACCCCTCGCCGCCTTGTTGTGCCACCATTGACTGCCATTCTCATTGGGCCAGTGTCCGTATTAATCAATATTTTCTGCATTGTATCATCTACCTCGTGATAGAACACATCGCCACTCAACTTAACGCTCTTAAATCCAGTACTTTCAAGGCCAACTTGGTAAGACCAAATCTCCTCTGGCTTCAGCCTATGGTTGGGGGCCGTGATTAGGGCCGCGCCTTCTGTTCTTGTGAGTGGCGGTGCGCTGTACCCTCTGGCAATTGACGCCTTGAGCAGCGTCCTCTCGGTAATAGGGTATGTAACACCAAAGGATGGACTGAAAAACATATCGACTTGCCCCCCGTCGTCAACCCTAATTCCTGGTGAAACCGAAAGGTCGCCATAGCGATAGAGAAGATTTGAGTAAGCGGCAAATTCATTTGTGTCCGCCTTAAACCCCACACTCTCAGGGGCCCCCATTGACTGGATTGCCTCCCCAGAAACCAACTCCTGGTCAAGTCTTCCGCGCCGGTAGTCAACGCCTATTACCCATGGAACCCCGCCTTCTCCAACCAGCTTGAAGTGCGAACCGTACGCCGACTCATCGGACTCAGCGTCTTGGTATAATCCCCCTG
>PPCM01000825.1_pt1 | contig 19023 bp, 14 predicted proteins | sample 1555541 | NCBI WGS metagenome assembly PPCM01 (sample SAMN05284479, study PRJNA326546) | Marine sediment metagenome, whole genome shotgun sequencing project. | isolation source: marine sediment | place: Germany: Wadden Sea | collected 2012-09-05 | reverse complement strand
AGATTAGCTAGGAACTCTTTGCGTGTTACGCCGTTGCCGACGCCGGAGGCATCTGCGGTGACGTACTCGTAGTAGAGTTCGGGTTTATCCTGCACGAGATAGATAACGTTGACTTCATCAGCGTCGATAATCTCGGCATTGGGGTAATCCTTTTTAACTCTTTCGAGTGCTTTTTCAGCAAGGGCTACCATTTCTTCACGTTCACCGAAGTTCATGGTTCCGGTGGGACAGGTCTTGACGCAGACAGGAACCAGTCCGGCCTGCTGGCGGTCAATACACATGTCGCACTTGGTCAGCATTCCCGTGCCGGTGTTGCGGCGGGGAATGTTGTAAGGACAACCTTCGGTAATTTCCTGACACTCGTCAGCGGCGAGGCGTTTAGTCTGGTCGGTGAAAATAACCGCTCCGGTATCTTCATCCTTGATGACCGCGCCGGTAACATAGGAATCAGCGATATCCTTACAGGGAGGCACATCGCAATGGCGGCACTGGTCGGGGAAAAAATACCACTCGACCTTACCGTTGATGCGGTGCTCGCTGAAACGGACAAGCTTATAGTTGAACGGGTTCAAATCCGGGGGATTCTGGTGCGAACCGCGCTGTTTGGTTTTCACTGCGGGCAGGCCGTGCCATTCCTTACAGGCAACCTGGCAACCGCGGCATGCAGTACATCTGGAGGTATCAACAAAGAATGCTTTAGACATGTTTTACTCCTTGGTTGCAGGTTACTCTTCAATCTCGGTGAGCTTTTTCGCTTTGCGAACGTTCACCAGAGAAGCCTTGTACTCAGGGATAGTGGTGTTGGGGTCACCGACCGACGGGGTAAGACGGTTGGTAGCGTCACCACATCCGGGTGTGGTCCAGCCGAAGCAGAAAGGCATACCGACTTCATGGACGGTGCGGCCTTTGATCTGGAACGGAGTCATACGCACAGTAACCATGGCAATGGCTTCAACCTTGCCGCGGATACTTTCAACGATAACCGGATCGCCGTTTTCAATACCCTTTTCTTTTGCCAGCTCGGGGCTCATTTCCACATAAAGCTGCGGTTCAGCTTCGAGCAGTGCCGGGGTGTTACGGGTATCACCACCGCCGCACCAGTGTTCGGTAAGGCTGTAAGTGGTCAGGACGATGGGGTAACGTTCATCTGCGGGCTCAGCCAGTTTATCCAGGTCACTGGTAGTGAACTTGTAAACCGGGCTGCTGAGCTGGCTGGAGAACGGATGGCTGGTAATGGGAGTTTCCACCGGCTCGTAATGGTCGGGAAAAGGTCCATCCTGCAATCCGGGACCGTAGAGCTGTCCGTGGCCTTCCTTGCGCATGATGAAGGGGTAGCGTCCCTTTCCGGTAGCCATCGGCGGCCAGCCGCCATCAGGCACGTCACCGATCCACTTGGAACCGTTCCATTCGATAACAGCCTTTTCAGGAGCGTAAGGCTTACCATTGAGGTCAACGGATGCACGGTTGTAAAGGATACGGCGGTTGACGGGCCAGCACCATGCGTAGTTGGGGAAGAGATTGATCTTCGCCTGCATGGGAGTCTGTTCCAGACTGCGGCGTTTGGCCTTGTTACCTGCTTCTTCGGTATAACTGCCTGCGTAGAGCCAGTTCAGGGAAGAAGTGGAGCCGTCGTCAGCAAGAGCGACGAAGGAAGGTACCTGCTGCCCCTTTTTATATTTCTTGCCTTTGAATTCAACATCCTTGGTGAAACGGCCGTTAATACGCTGGGCCATATCTTCAGGATCGTAGTAGGAAGGCCAGTCAAGGCTGAGCAATGCTTCGGGGTAGACACCGTTCTCTTTATCGTAGAGACGGCGGACGTGGTTAATGATATCCACGTACATTTCACCCATACTCTTGGATTCGCCCATGGGACGGGTGGCTTCGTAGTGCCAGAGCAACCAGCGACCGGAAGAACTGATGGAACCGGCTTTTTCCGCACGCTGGGCGGAAGGCAGCAGGAATACTTCAGTCTTGTTGCTGGTAGGGTCAACACCGGGACGATGCCAGTTCTCGGAAGTCTCGGTATGATGGATTTCACCCACGACCAGCCAGTCGAGGTTATCCAGAGCCTTACGGACCTTGTTGGAGTTGGGCACACTCATTGCCGGGTTGGTTCCGAAAGCGAAACCGCCTTTGATGTCGCCGCGGTACATGCGGTCGAAGATAAAGAGATAGGAGTAATCTTCGCCGTCTTCGGTTTTAGGCAGCATCCGGTAGCCGAAGCCGTTGGCTGCGGAGGCATTGTCACCGCGCCATGCTTTGAGCAGGGAAGCCATGTATTTGGGCTTGTGCTGCCACCAGTTGGCACTCTGCGGATCATGGGAGACCGGAGTGGTTGCCTTGGTGTATTCCTCAAAAGAACCCATACTTGCTTTAGGCACGGGCAGGTAACCGGGCAGGATATGCCAGAGAATACAGTGGTCAGTGGAACCCTGTACGTTAGGCTCGCCGCGCAGGGCGTTGATACCGCCGCCTGCTACGCCGATGTTACCGAGCAGAAGCTGCAAGATGGCACTGGAACGGATATTCTGTACGCCGACTGTGTGCTGGGTCCAGCCCAGTGCGTACATGATGGTTCCGGCCTTATCGCGCTTACCTGTTCCGGCGTATTCCTTGTAGACCTTGAGCAGGTTGTCTTTGGAAACACCTGTGGTCTTGGAAACGTTGGACAGGGAATAGCGGGAGTAATGCTTTTTCAGCTGCTGGAATACGCAGCGGGAGTTCTTGAGGGATTCATCGCGCTTGGGCACGCCGTTCTTATCCAGCTCAAAAGCCCATTTGGATTTATCATATTTGCGGGATTTCTTGTCATAACCGGTAAACAGACCGCGAGAGAACTTGAAGTCCTTACCGACGATGAAAGCCGCGTTTGTGTAGTTAGTTACGTATTCCTTGAAATAGAGGTCATTATCAAGAACGTAATTAATCATACCGCCCATGAAAGCGATATCTGTACCGGATCTGAGAGGTACGTGGAAATCACTTCTCGCGGAGGTACGTGAGAATTTTGGGTCCACATGCATGACCTTGGCGCCTTTGTCCTTGGCCCTGAGTACCCATTTAAAGGAGATAGGATGGTGCTCTGCGGCGTTACTACCGATAATCAGGATAGAATCCGCGTTTTCAATATCGCACCAGTGGTTTGTCATCGCACCGCGCCCGAACGACTCTGCCAGAGCCGCAACTGTTGCGCTGTGTCAGATACGTGCCTGGTGATCAAAATGCACCAGGCCGAGGCCGCGTACACCCTGATGGACGATTGCACACTCCTCGTTATCCATCTGTGATGTACCGAGATGGAAAATTGATTCTACACGGTTGACTTCCTGCCCCTTGTCGTTGAAGCGTTTGAAGTCTGCATCACGTGTTTCCTTAACGCGGCGGGCAATGCGGTCAAGCACAAAGTCCCAGCTCTTCTCTTCCCATTTGGTGCTGTAAGGAGCACGGTAAAGGGGCTTTTCAATACGGTGGTGGTTGTTATGCATGGAAAGCATAGCAGCACCCTTCGCACAGAGAGCACCTTCACTTACGGGGTAATCAGGATCACCTTCAGTGCTGACGATCTTGCCGTCCTTCACGTGGGCGATAAAATGACAGCTGAGCGAACAGAAAGGACAGATGGAAATAACTTCCTTCGCGCCCTTGATCTTAAGCCCCGCAGCATAAGCCTGCGTAGGGGAAAGATCGAGTCCCAGCTGGCTCATACCGATACTTGCGACACCGACGCCCGCAAGTTTCATGAACCCTCGCCGTGAAATATTCATGGAACCTCCTCAATTTAAATCAGGCGGGGGTAAACGGCTATAAAAACCGAAGATTTAACAAACCTATCGCCTGAAAATTACTTTGATGATCCCATAGAATCTTAAACGGAAAATAAAGTCAATATTTCCAATATGTTAGAAATAACACATATGTGGTTTAATTGGGTAACTTCATGAAACATGAAAATGGTAAGAAACTTCCAGCTCATCCAATTTCAGTAATGCATTCTTAATATCGCAATCTATCAACTTGTTCTCCCATCTATATACATATCAACATTTATATATAAATCGGTATAAATATTTTGCCACAACTTAAATTATATGTATACTAACGCGAAACGCAAGCAAAGCATTAGGCATCCCTAATCTCGACTAACACTAGGTCGGCAAAATCAAAATGGTGATTCATGAAAAAAATATGCTGCACAATCCTAATATTAATTGGGGCTATTTTACATGTAACAAATATCTATGCTCAAGAACCCCAGGAAGGACCGGGAGGATTGGCTGGAGTAGTAACTATAGGGACATTGGCCATCAACCCTGAAGACGGCAAAACAATTTTTCTTTACATACCACGGCACACCCTACTCTACGACTTCGGAAAGACACGTAAGATTAAGAGCAGAAGGACCAGCAAGAAATCAACTTACATTGAAGCAACGACTCAGGACGGAATACGCGCACTGATCAAACGTTCCCACATAAAAACTGACATTGATTATCTGGGTAAATATGATTTTGTTGTAAGCCGCATGCTGCCATACTGCCTTGACCCCAAAACATGCTCAAACATCTGGAATGAATTCCCGGAAGAAACTGACGGTGAAGATTGGTCCACGGTCTGGCCGAGTGTCGCTGGTAAATTCATTTCTGACGAAAAGAAAGACCGTACACACCATGTAACACTTTCAATAGGTGGTACCAATCAAGAGGCATACCTCCCCGAAGAATATAATAATCTTCCTATACACGAATATGGTTTCATCACCCTCTTGCGGGAACAACACCCTGCATACAAATTTACTAAAAAAGAGCTCAGCGATCTGCGCAGTGATTGCGGCCGCAAAAAAACATCCAAGTCCAAGACCCAGATGTCCAAAGAAATTGCTTTACATGCCAAAGCTTCGGCAGGGATTTCAGCAGACCCAACCAAAGCAATAGCTTCTATTGTTCCACCGCAAATAGCAAAAACCATAACTGACTTCTTAGGGGTAACGGCTGATTTTTCAGCGGAACTTGCAGGAGAAGTAACATGGGTGACTAATAGTACACGCACAAACACTGAACAAATCTATTATGGCAATCCCGGTGAACTCTGGACAGTAGAATCAGTTGCCATAGAAAGACGCGCTAAAGATTCAAGTTATGAACCATATGGGACAATGCTCATAAAAAAAGTCTACTCCTGCGATGCATGTCAGGCGACGGAAATGACCTATTCTTCAATCCTGTTAACAGTATTCAGCGAAACAACAAACTCTGAACCTGTACCAAGAGACCCTATCATTATTAATGATAAAACCATCGCTGAAAACAACTTCCCTACAGCCTCCAACGACAGGGCACTGCTCTCAAGCAACACTTTAGGAAGTTATTGTAACCTGTTGGACTTCTTTCGTGAACAGGATGTCCCCAAAAGCATCGCTACTTATATCATCAAGGAAATCAATAAAGGAACTCCCAGATAGCCCCGACAGAACTTGATAAGAGATTCCCAAACCGAACTAAGAGGCTGGCTAAACAAGTCAGCCCTTAGCTATATTTAAGATACACAAAAGTTTATACAACACATATGTGACTTATTTATCCTCATCCCCTTCCAGAATCCGCTCGCCCCCTTCTAATGGAAAACCGTTATTTACTTGACGGAGCAAAAGACAGTTTATCTTAAAAGCCGTGGAAAACATGTTCAAACTTTTCGAAATACAGCCGCAGATCATCAAATTTACATACAGAAACATATGGTTATTCAAGATGATTTAAGGTATATTCTGCGCCAGAATTAGATTTTTACTTAGAATTTCAATAAGATCCACTTAAGGGGAGGAAAAAGGGGATGCTTAAAAAGACAACACTGCTTCTGGTAGTGCTTTTGTTAACGCTTTGTTCAACATCAGCATTCGCAGCATATATCGGCACTACTCATAATAATATTTTGATGCAGCGCGCCAAGATTTCCGGCGATCTTTCAAGCTACCTGCAGACTACATCCGGCACAGGCGTCTGGGACGTTACCGCTGTCGTCAGTCAGGCCGGGTTGAATAACAGATTCAAACTTAATGACGGCTCTTCCAGCACAGTGCTTTTTTCCAACAAGGACAAAAGCAACTGGAACAATGCTGTTACAGTTGATCTGGAAAACACTTTTTTTACTGACGGTTACAAGAGCTACAACCTTGGTCTGAACGATCAGAGTAATAACGTTTACACCGCTAAAGTAATCAAAGAGTTCTCCTACAACAACATTGTTTTCAGTGAAAATGATCTGGTTATCATGCTCAACGACCGCGGGGGCGATAAGGACTATGATGACTACATCCTCCACGGCAGAGCCTCAACAGCAGCAACCCCGATTCCGGGTGCTGTATGGCTGCTCGGTTCCGGCCTTCTCGGGCTGATCGGGATGCGCAAGAAATTCTCTTAATTAAATCTCAATGTCATTTTAAAGGCGCTCTTTTCAGGGCGCCTTTTTTATTTCTAAAAAACCTTTGAACCCCGAACCTTCTGCCAGCAAAGTAGGCCATGACTCCACATACTCTCAAATTGTCATAGACATGAATTTCCCCAGATGGCAGAGTAGACGATAATTATACCCTTCTGCCTACTTTAAATAATACGGGGGATAAGTCATGGGCCAGAATGTTATTGAGCACCTTCTTGAACGGCTTAAAGGAATCGGAATCACGGATATTTTCGGTGTCCCGGGCGATTACGCATTCCCGGTTAATGATGCCTTTTGCAATGATCCGGACTTCAAATGGATCGGCTGCTGCAACGAGCTGAACGCCGCCTACGCCGCAGACGGTTACGCCCGCATCAAAGGTAAAAGCGCGGTCTGCACCACATACGGTGTGGGTGAACTCAGTGCCATCAACGGCATTGCCGGAAGCTATGCCGAAAACCTGCCCGTCTTTCATATTGTCGGGATTCCCAAATGCTCGGTGCAGCGCAACGGTAACCTCATCCACCATTCACTGGGCAACGGGGAATTCGACCTCTTCCATAAAATGGCCCAGCCCGTGGTCTGCGCCAGCACCATCCTTACCGCCGAGAATGCCGTGGCCGAGGTGGAACGCTGCATCAACGCCGCACTCACCAAAAAGCAACCGGTCTACATCGCTGTTCCGGCTGACGAAGCACTCAAAGAACTGGGCTGCACCCAGCCGCATACCCTGCCCACACCAGCCAGTGACAAGGACACCCTCGACACTGTAATCGGGCTGATCAGCAAAAAGCTGGAAAAAGCCGATACTGCCATTGCCATGGTCGGCGCGCTCATAGGCCGCTACGAACTGCATGAACCGATGCTCAAATTTATCGACCAATCCGGCATCCCGTTCACTTCCATGTTCATGGCAAAAGGAACCCTTTCCGAAACACACCCTAATTTCATCGGTGTCTACAATGGTCGCATACTTGATGAGAAAGTGCGCGAAACTGTTGAATCAGCCGATCTGGTCATCAGCTTCGGAACCATCCGCTCCGATATCAACACCGGAGCTTTCACCGTCAACCTTGACCCCAACCGTGAAATCAAAATCCACCCCGACCGGGTTTGCATCGGCCATGCAGTCTATCACAACGTAATGATGGACGAAGTTCTGAACAGCCTCTGCGACCGCATTGGAAACCTGTTCCTGCCCATGCCCATGACCCCGCAGGGACTCGGTGAAGCCGTGGGTGAACCGGAAGCGGAAATCACCGCCGACTCCCTCTACCCGCGCATCGAAGCCTTTTTCAAAGCCGGTGATATCATCATGGGTGAAACCGGGACCGCATCTATGGGACTGGTCAATGCCCGTCTGCCCGAAGATGCTGTTTTCTTCAACCAGACTCTCTGGGGCTCCATCGGCTGGGCCACGCCAGCATCCTTCGGGGCCGCACTTGCCGCACCTAAGCGGCGCACCATGCTGCTGACCGGGGAAGGCGCACACCAGATGACCGCACAGGAAATCTGCCAGTTCGCGCGCTTCGGCCTCAAACCGATCATCATCTGTGTGAACAACGAAGGTTATCTGATTGAGCGGCTGCTCTGCGAAGATCCCTATATTTATTACAATGATCTGGCGCAGTGGAAATACAGCAAACTGCCCGAAGCTCTGGGAATGGACGGCTGGTTCAGCGCGAAAGTCACCACCAACCGCGAACTTGATAAAGCCCTGCAAAAAGCAGCAGACTCAGACGCAGGTTGCTACATTGAAGTTATCACCGGAATGATGGAAAGCCCTGAAATGGGCAAGGTTCTTAATGAAATCGTGGTGAAAGGACCGGGCTGGAAAGCTTAAAACAGCTGTTTGTATCTATGAAAATGACATCAGCCCTTGCGCGTTAACCGTGCAAGGGCTGATTCTTTTTTGATTTGAGCGGAGCCTAACTTTCCCCGAAGCTCTTGGACTTCCAAGGGAAGATTTCTTCAGCCCGGATGCGGGCATCCTGCTCCACTTTGTTGAACCACTCGAAGTACTTGTCGCGGACAATGCGTCCGGCTTCGGTTAAGCGGTAGCCGCTGCGCCTGCTGCCGACCCGCTCCATGAGCTGGAACCCCAGGACCTGCTCAGTCTGTTTAATCTTGCCCCACGCAGCACGGTAGGACATGCCCAGTTCCTCAGACGCTTTTTTGAGCGATCCGCAGATTTCAATGCGGTCCAGCAGGAGAAGCCTGCCGTAGCCGAAGAAGACACCCTCGCCTCCCTCCAGCCAGAGATGCAGCCGGATGGTCGGGTTATGAGAATCCATTTCCGCCAGTGCCGCAGTTGAACCCATTACAGGCGGGTCGATATTCTTGTTCATACTCGCCTCCTATTTTCCGAAAGGACATTTGGGGAAAGTGCAGACCTTACATTCCATGCAGTAACCGCCGTCAGCGTGTGAGGCCAGATCCCTGCGGGTAATTTCCTGTCCGGCAATCACCTTGGGCAGAACAAGGTCCAGACTTGTGGTTTTGAAAAACAATGCACACGCCGGGACACCGATCACGCGGGCATCTCCGGCCTTAGCCAGCAACAGCATGGTGCCGGGGAGTACCGGAGCACCATAAAGGAGGTCGGATACTCCGGCATCCACCAGGCCGTGGCGGGTCACATCATCAGGATCAACAGACATCCCGGCGGTTGTGATGAGCAGGTCACAACCTTCTTTCATGAGGGAGAGAGCCGCATCGCGGATTTCCTCGCGGTTGTCCGGCTTAATGACAGAGCGGACAACTTCGCAGCCCAGTGCCTGCACCTTTGCAGTGATGACAGACTCAAATTTATCATCAATAAGGCCGTTGAAGACTTCATCCCCGGTAATGAGAATGCCGACCTTTTTCCTTTGCAGGGGCATAATTTTGAAAAGCGGGTCGCCGTTCAGCGCGGAAACAGCGCGGGAAAAATTTTCACGGGAAAGATAAAGGGGAATTGCCCGTGTTCCGGCAATGCGAGTACCCTTTTTGACAAGACTTCCGTTCTTGCGGGCCGCAACCATCACATCAGGAACAAGGTTGAACCGTTCCATCATCTCAAGGTCGCTGACCAGAAGCCCGTCATATTCAGCCAGCAGGGTTGCCTTGCCTTCTTTAGGCTTGCCACCGGGATAGATGCCTTCCCCGGACATGATTCTGCCGAAAGTACGCGCGGCCTCGTTTTCATGCACCCACTCACCTTCGGGAATGTCACCTTCATCCACATAAATGTGGTTCTTGCCGATCATCTGCAATCTACATATATCGTGGGCGGTGAAATCATGATTCCTGCGGAACTCCGGTCCCTTGCTCTCACCGGGAACAATGCGGGTCATGTCGTGTACTGCGGTCCTGCCTTCGGCCTCGTCCACCGGGACAACTTTAAGTCCTTCGGGAACCGGGGTCGTAGCGGCTTTCAACCCACTGTCCTTGCTGGCGTAAGGACTTTCTCCCTGACAGCTTCTACAGATTGCGCCGAAAGAGCCGGGATAGGCATCACCGCAGATGGGACAGGTGGTGATGCCGCCTTTGCTGCGCTTGATCATCGCTTCCGGCTTGATCCGAACTGCTTCGATGGAACAGAAAGACGCGCCCGCCTCCCTGATTTCCGCATGCAAACGTACAGAATCCTGCTCATGCTTGGGACGCCTTTTAAAAAACCATGATTCAGTCTCCGGCCATGCTTTCAACTTTTCAGGGTCAACCCGGATGCGCACGCCTTCGCCGGTATATTTATCGAACAGGGAAAGAGCATAAACACCGAGATTCTTAACCCGCAGCCAGCCGTTACCCGTACTGCATACGGTCAGCATCTGCACCGCATCCGGCAGACACCACGAGGTCTCGGAAATAGCATCGAAGATTGTGCCTTCAGGAAGGTGTTTCCGGGCCTCCTCCATCATATACGCCCCAAGCACAAGTCCCGGTGCAGGGCTACCATGGAAATTACGGGCAGCTTCAATGAATTCGTCATATGTATAAGGACCGATGGAATCATCCCGGACCTGAGTAGTGTTTTCCTGACTGATGGCGGCTTCCAGATTCATGTTCTCTCCTGATTAAAAACTTTAATTATGCCGTACAAGGCACAATTAAAGAATGCATGAGCGAACAGCAAAAGAATCTGGATTGTGTACGGTTTGGAACAAATTATTTTTTATCCTTAAAAAACGAATACTTATAGATATAATTTTCATATTCATAAGGTATGAAACCACAAACATCCATTAAGCTAATCAATTTAAAGCGACAAGAAGCATCAAGCTAACATATTATTTAAACGGAATTTTCCTGATCAAAATCATGGTCAAATCTATATATGTTAAAATAAACAACTATAGATCCATATAACTACCGATTTGCATTCTTCAGCAAGCGGCTCTATAAGGTCTGCAAACATTTAACCAGCCATAGGAAACAATATGCAAATCTGGGTCGATGCCGACGCCTGCCCCAAGGCAGTAAAAGAAATCCTGTTTAAAACCGCGGTCCGGCGCGAAGTAAAACTTACTCTGGTCGCCAACCAGTACATGACTATACCCAACTCCCCTTTCATTGATATGATCAAGGTCGGGGCTGGATTTGATGTCGCGGACAATGAAATCGTCAAACTCTGCCAGAGCGGAGATCTTGTAATCACTGCCGATATCCCGCTGGCAGACAAGATTGTTGAAAAAGGGGGCACGGGCCTCAACCCGCGCGGGGAACTCTATACAGAAGACAACATCAAAGGAATCCTCAGCATGCGCAACCTCATGGAAGAATTGCGCAGTGCCGGAACCGTATCAGGCGGTCCGGCTGCTTTCAGTCCCAAAGATAAGCAGAACTTCACCAATCAGCTGGATAAATTCCTGACCCGCGCCCTGAACAGCCATTAGCTGCGCGCATAATTTTTTCTGTATTTATATACACCGCCTCCTGAATTCTGCTAATATGGTTTTACGACCATATACTGATCATGCGCATAAACTGGGAGGTACTAATGACTGATCTCCATTTTTCTGACAAAAGCACAGCCGAGATACATCAACTGGAAAAGCTGAACCAGATTCTTGGTATTGCTGTTCAAGCCCCTTTCTACAAGAGATTATATCATGGCATAGAGCTGCCGCTTAAAAGCCTGGATGATCTCAAACAACTTCCGGTTATCGATAAGCAGACCCTGTGCACGGAAGGCGAAACCTGCAAGAAGTCCTTGTACACCCGGACCACCGGAGGATTCTATAAGTTCTCTACCGGAGGCACTTCCGGCAGGATGAGCTTTGCGCGCTACGGTCTGAATGAATTTCAGGAAGTATGCAACGGCTCGGCCTACGGATTGATGGCCTGCGGCATTACTCCGGGAGATCTGGTTGCCAACTGCATCAGGGCCGGAGCATTCTGGACCGGGTTCCTGACCAGTTACCGCGCCCTTGAAATGATCGGTTGCAACATACTGCCCATTACCGATAACCAGCCGGTAGAAAAGACTATTGAGTACCTGAAAATTATGGGCCCGAACACAATTTTCGGCATTTCACCCACCCTTGTGCAGATTGCGCAGGAGGCATCCCGGCGCGGCATTAATCTGGGCATTGAGAAAGTAGCCTTTGCCTCCACCCCGCTTACCACAGAGCAGGAAAGCTACCTTTCATCCGTCTGGCCGAACGCCACCTTCCACTCTGCCGGATACGGCGCGGCAGAAGTCGGTCCCATCGGTTTCCAGTGCGAATACTGCTCCGGAACGGAACATCATATCCTGCAACCCCATTGCATCGTGGAAAAGGGTGATGGCGGCGAGGTTATAGCCACATCCCTGATCCGCAGCCTGCAACCTGCCATCCGCATGAATGTTGGTGACAACATTGAATGGATGGACGGCGAGTGTGAATGCGGCCGCAAAAGCCCGCGCTTCAGGCTCCTGCAGCGTTCAGACGAAATCATAGAATTTCAGTACGATTCAATGACTCTGGACCAGCTGGGTTCCTGTCTCGGTAAATTCACCGAACTTGCCCCGGTATTTCAGGTCCGGCTCGATCTGAACGGTGATGAAACAGACATTATAATTCGTGTAGAAGCAGCAGACAGCGACGCTGTGGACGATTATGAACTCAGTTCCAAGGTCTATGAATGCCTGAAAGGTGAGATCCCGGCTGTGGGCATCAACCGTCGGAAGAACAACATCCGGGCCTTCAAGATTCTGGTAGTCCCCTCCGGCGGAATCCCAAGAGTACAAACCACCGGAAAAATCCGGCGGGTCATTGATAAGCGATTCATGTAACCGTAAATTCCAAAGCCCCTCCCAGCTTTCAAGGCCGGGAGGGGCTTTGTTATGGGAAATTACACCCATGTAATCTTCAGATAATCTATCCGCAAGATTGATCTTACATTATCCCCCCCACATAACGATTAATTTCAAAAACAAGGGGAAACAATGAAACTCTATAAAAAAGACACACCGCTGACCTTATCAAGGGATGCTATCCGCCTTTTCTTTGCTGCGAACTTCTATTTCATGGCCAAAATTATGGGAATAGATTTTGAGCTGGAAAGTGAATACATCGTGCTTGGCTCCATTCTTCTTTTCGGACCCTTTTTCTGCGGCTGGGCCTGTCCGTTCGGGAGCGCGTCGTACTTTGCCACCCGCATCGGCAATAAACTCTTTCCCAAACTGCAATTCAACATCCCCCAGCCCTATGATTCATGGCTGCGCATGATTCGCTACCCTTTGCTGGTTTTCTTCCTTTATCTCTTTGTCATCAAGGGAGTCAGCTACTTCGGAGACCACATTGAGATGTACAAATCCACTGCATTCTCATGGAATTATATACAGGCCAAGCATTTAGCCGTTCTGCTCGTTCCTTTTTTCATTCCCAACTTCTTCTGCAAATATATGTGCTTCCAGAAGGCCGGATACAACCTTACCAATAAAGCCTTCAAAATACTCAAGATTAAGCGCAACTCCGAGACATGCATCAGTTGCGGTAAATGTGACCGGGTCTGCCCCATGCAGGTCAATCCTTCCGGCAAAACAGAAATCTGCGGGGGAGACTGCCTGAACTGCTTCAACTGTCTGGATAATGTCTGCCCGCCAAAAGCCGATGCCCTTTCGCTCGAATTCCTGGGCTTCAAGGTCAAACCCGGTATATTCGCTGCTCTGGCTATGGCGGTTTACCTGACCGCTACCTATCTGGTATTATTCGTATATCAGTGGTAAGATTCAGGCCGTGCAGCCGATACAGGCGGCACGGCCTTTCAAAGGAGATTTGTTTTGCGGATATTGATTGTTGAAGATGATATGACTATCGCCGAATATCTTGGCAAAGGCCTGCGCGAATCAGGCTACACTGTCGATCATGCGGCAGACGGAAATGAAGGGCTCAGCTTCATCCTAAACACAGAATATGACGCAGCTATAATTGACCTCATGCTCCCGGGGCGTGACGGACTCAGCATTATTGCTGAAATGCGGGGCCGTGCAATCGAAACCCCGGTCCTGATACTCAGTGCCCGCCAAAGCGTTGATGATAAAGTATCGGGACTTCAAGCAGGGGGCGATGATTACCTGACCAAACCCTTTTCCTTTGCCGAACTACAGGCCCGCTTGCAGGCCCTTGTCCGAAGGTCCTCACGGGTTCCAACAGAATCAAAACTGCAGGTAGGCGATCTTACTCTTGACCGCTTCACCCGCGAAGTCAGCCGGGCCGGAACACCAATCATTCTCCATGCAAAGGAGTACGGCCTGTTGGAGTACCTGATGAACAATTCAGGTAGGGTTGTCACTAAAACCATGATTCTGGAGCACATTTGGGATTACAGCTTCAACCCGCAGACCAATGTTGTGGAAGTGCTTATGCACCGCCTGCGTTCCAAGATAGACAAGCCCTTCAAAGAAAACCTGATTTCCACAATCCGCGGGGTCGGCTATGTCCTCACTGACCGGAAAAATTAAGGAAAAACTCAGTCCCTACCGGATAGTTGTTTCCTATTTCCTGCTTTTTGTAGGCAGTACACTTTGCGTATTTGCGCTGAGTTCTTTCATGCTCGACCACTACCTGACCCAGATTGAGCGGGAACGGATAGATGAGCGGGCGCAGGCATATATAAAAACATACGAAGCCGAAGGAAATGAAGCCCTGCTGCAAACAGTCCGCTCACAGCATCAACTCAATACCTTGAGCAATATATTTATCCACCTGACTGATTCCGGTGGAAAAACTGTCTGGCTGACCATCCCTCAGGAACTGGAAACACTGGACTCAAAATATTTTCTGCAAAACGCACTGCCCAGACAGAGAAGTTGGATTGAGTTGGACCTCCCTACCCAGATAGATTTAGACATCCTCTTTCTACCGCTGAAAAACGGATATACCCTGCAAATTGGCAGAACCACCGAACGACAGGAGTTTATGGTTGAAGGTTTGCAGAATATCTTCATGGTTACCCTTGTCGGTATTATCGCGCTCGGCATAATCGGAGGAATCACCTTTTCCCGCCATGTCCTGCGTCCGATACGGGATCTGGCCGAAACCGCACGAAATGTTTCTCACGGAAAAATGGAGAGCAGGGTTCCAATCGTTGAAAAAAACGGTGAGTTAAAGGAACTGGCCGAAACATTCAATGTCATGCTGGAACGAGTTGAAATCCTGATTACCGCCATGCGTGATACCTTGGGCAATGTCAGTCATGATCTTAAAACACCGCTTGCACGCATGAAAGCCCGCATAGAACAGACTCTGCTCTCTGATGCATCCATAAGCGAACAACGGGAAACATTGATGGATTGCGCAGAAGATGTGGAACGCATTGACAGACTAATCAACATGCTCATGGACATCACCGAAGCCGAAACAGGTCAGATGCTTCTCTCCCCGGAAGCAATCCCGTGTTCCGAATTAATTGATGAAGCTATTGATCTTTATGAAATAATTGCGGAAGAGCAAAAAATAACCATGATCAACCATAGCGGCAGGATAATGATTTCCGCTGATCGCCAAAGAGCAATGCAGGTTCTCGCCAATCTGACCGACAACGCCCTTAAGTTTACTCCCCAAGGTGGAGAGGTAACTTTCAAATCCGCATTGGAAAATGAATATGCGGTAATCTCCATACAGGATACCGGACCGGGAATCCCGGAAGAGGAACATGATCGCATTTTTGAAAAACTATACCGTCAGGACAAAAGCCGCTCCACTAAAGGTGTAGGCTTAGGCTTGAGCCTTGTTTCAGCTGTCATGCAGGCACACGGGGGCAGTGTTTCAGTCAGGAACAACCCGGCTGGCGGCAGCATTTTTGAGGTCCGCTTTCCACTTGGCTAGAATTACACCTGTGTAATTTACGGGTAAGCAACAGGCAATCCAGACAGCACATGATGTCTCCAACAACCCAAAAGGAGAACCATCATGAATAACAATGTTTTAAAAGAAGCCCTTATAGTTTTGTGCACAGCCACCACCATAACCTTCGGAGCGATTTCAGCGATCGCCGATGACTTTTTTGGTGATGACGACATGAAAAATGCAGATTACATAATCGAATCAATAAAAACGAGTAAGACAACTCTTGCTGGACTGGTCGTTAAAGCAGAAGCTGAAACCAAAGGCATTGCCCTTGAAATTGAAATCGAAGATGAAGACGGGGTCCAGTATGTCGAAATAGACATTCTGCGTGGTAAAGAAATAGTGCAGGTCAAAGCTTCCCTCAAAACAGGAGAAATCCTGAACATCAGCCAGCCGAAATTCATGCCCACCCTGATTGAAAATATCTGCAGCAACTATGACTCAATCAAACAGAACACGCTGGGAATGGAAAATGCAATCAAGCAGGCAGAACTGAAAACATGCAGCACCGCATACAAAGCCGAACTTGAAAACATCGACGGTCTGTTATGTTATCAGGTCCATCTCTTCACTCCGCAGCGAACCATCACGGTCATGCTCGACCCGAAAAGCGGACGACTTCTCAGCCAAAGACATATGAAACACACCGATAACGACGATCGTTAAAAACGACTGGAAATTCAGGGGATGGCTACGAACCGTCCATCCCCTGCTCCATCATCATCTTGAAAAGAATCTCAATAAACTTGCCGGAAACAACATCTGTCAGGGAAAAATGCGGAAGTCCTCCCTTCTGCATGACTCCGGTACAGGCAAACCAGATTTGGGTGGAAATACTATCCAGCCCGGGACCGAGAATATCACGCCAAAGCCGGCCGTTTTCGGATGAATCCATGCCGAAAGCACGGCATTGCAAGGGACGGAATTCAAAGAGCCTGCATTTACCTTCTGCCAGAAGCGGGCATTCAGAATCCACGCCGGAAAGGCAGAACCCGGCTTCATTATCAGCCGCCAGTTCACGCATGGCCCGTTTCTCAATACGCGCTGTGGCCATTGCCTTTTCAATAACCACCAGCCGGACTTCGTGATCCAGTTCTAGGTTCACGCAATGGCTTAGATGAAGGGCCTCGGCCAGACTCATGCTAAGCGGAGTCCGGCAGCAACGGTCATGATCCAAACCGCATTGCCTTCGCCCTTCCATTTTTTCAGCCCGCTGTTCAAGTTTATCAACCAACTCAAGATAATCATTAAAAAATGGCGAAAGATCGACTTTACGGGTGAACTCCACCGTTGGGGGGCGTGAGGTAAGCCTGCCACTTTTGCGCCCGTATTTCCGGATAGTCCACCACTGGGAAAAATTAGCGGGCTTGGAGCGCAAACCTTTCATTTTACGTCCGGCCAGCCTATGCCCCAACCCCCGCCGCAACAGGTAGGCATTAAGTACGGTTCCGGTCCTGCCGATACCGTGCCGGCAATGAATCAGAACCTTCTTGCCGAGGTAGATTGACTCATCCAGCCATTCCAGAGCATTCTCCAGCTCCACAAGCCCGGGGGCCTCTTCGTCGGCAATGGGCAGATAATAGACTTCAAATCCGGCTTTCTGTTCGATTTCGTGCAGGTCGCAGAATTCACCGCAAAGATTGATGATCCCGTCTATGCCCTGTTCTTTAAGGGATTCCAACTGGTCATAGCTCATGGGTGCACAACCGACTGCCAGTTGATCTGTAACCCATGTTATCTTGTATGCATGACATTTGCCCTGCTCAGACATAAATCCCCTCCACAGCATCGATAAAAGCCTCAAATTCCCTACCGACATGATCCGGGCTATCCAGACGCATATCCATCATCCGGGTAACTGCCATCAAATATCCCAGAACTGCAATCTGCCTTGCGGTGGCTTCAGAATCCAGCCGGGAACAGGAAGCATCCAGCATATCACCACGCGTTTCAGTCTCAAATCCATAATGGTCAAGAACACGGCTGATAAATTCCAGCCTCAAAACCCGGTTATCGAGTCCTGCCCCTCCACCCTTAAATCGAAATTTCACATAATTCTGGGCCGCAACATCCCCACAGAGGGAATCGACTTCTGAAAAGTGATAGCCGAAACGAACCAGAATATGGAGGTAATCTTCGGCCACTATTCCATAACTGGCCAGTATTTTTGAATCCTTGCTCAAAAAACCTGCTGACATGCGGTCGAATTCTTCCCAATCAACATGAACCATTTCTTCCGGCCAGGCCACCCGTTCATCAGCCAGCCCCTTCCAAAAGGCATGCATGGGAACAGAACGGATATCAGCCGGACTCAGTTCTTTCTTCCTGTCCGCTACGGGATCAAGACCCCGGTCCAGATCAAGCAGGTAAACAACCAAAGGCAAACCGGTCTGCAAAAGTTTTGACCGCCCCATGCCAAGTCCGCGCTTATCGACCAGTGAAAACATCTCCTGCACTGACATCTCATGGCAATAGCGCACAAGGTCGTGCAAAGACCGGCATCCGGCAGGGGTAAAATTTTCGTCCTGCGGATCGACCACATTCAGATGCACCAACGGCGCAACCATGCCGCTGTACAATTCAAGAATACGGGGCGAGACCTGCACATCCAGACTGGAGCGGGTCAAAACATCCTCAACGCATCCTTCGTAGACAGCCCCGGCCATGCCGTCGACCGTAACAACCTGACCTTTCTTCAAACGATCGGCAACCTCGCCTACCAGCACCGGGATTCCCATTTCTCTGGCTACGGAACTGAAATGGCTGGCCCGGCTTCCGGCAGACGCGATCACCCCGTTCATTTTCGCGGCAAAACTCAGCAACGACGGCTTCAGGGTGGGAGTAACAACAATCGCCCCTTCAGGTATCCGGGAAATCTCCGCTCCGCTGGCTGCAAAATAGATTTCACCGCATCCGGCCCCCCCTGCTGCCCGTTCAAGTCCTTCAACAACCGGCATTGCTGCGATAGGACCAGCCACTGCATGCCTTTCCTGTCCCTGCTGCAAAGGGCGGGTCTGCAGAATATGAAACTGTCCTTCCGAATCTACAGCCCATTCCATATCCTGCGGACATCCGAATTGTTCTTCCAGATTCAAAGCGCACTTCGCCAGCCGGACAAGCATTTTCTCATCAGGTAAAGCGGAACGGTCAAAAGCGCATTCGCTGACCGGACGGGGATATTTATCCCGTGAAAGCGAACCTTTAACCGGAACCACACTGCCGTCCACCAACGAAGCACCAAGTCCGGATACACCGTAAATCCCTACGCTGT
>PPCM01000824.1_pt1 | contig 19083 bp, 17 predicted proteins | sample 1555541 | NCBI WGS metagenome assembly PPCM01 (sample SAMN05284479, study PRJNA326546) | Marine sediment metagenome, whole genome shotgun sequencing project. | isolation source: marine sediment | place: Germany: Wadden Sea | collected 2012-09-05 | reverse complement strand
TAGTGACTATAATATTGTTTTGAAACAGAGAAATGAATATCTTAAAATGATGATGATCAATGGTTATACCGATAAAACTTATTTCGAAATTTTAACAGATAAGTTAATTGATTTAGCATTGAAAATATATAAGATCAGACTGAATTATGTTGAGATGTTATCACATGGAACATCGATGTATTTTAGTACTATTTTTGAAAATCGCAAATTATCTTTTGAGTATGATTTCTCATTTAAAATCATTAATAGTGATATTAAAGAATCTTTAGAGAAAGTATATAAAGATAATTTTAAAAAAGAACTTCAACAAGGTTCTACTAGATATGGACCACATAGAGATGATTTCTCATTTTATATTGATAATAAAAACGCTAAAGACTTTGGTTCTCAAGGTCAGCAACGTTTAATAATATTGAATTTAAAATTGGCTGAAATAGACTTATTCAAAAAAGAAAAAGGTTTCTTTCCAATTTTGGTTCTAGATGATGTTTTAAGTGAAATTGATCGAGAAAATCAATTAAAATTTTTAAAGAGTATTAATCCAAACATACAAACATTTATTACAACTACTGATAAGCAGTTTTTAAGTAATTCTTTTTTTGAGAATGCTGATTGTTTCTTAGTAAAAGATGGGTATGTAAATTTAATGGCAAGAGGTGAAGATAGTGTCAACTAAAGTAACTCAAACTTATGATGAGTCTAGTATTCAGGTATTAGAAGGTCTAGAGGCTGTAAGAAAGAGACCAGGGATGTATATAGGTTCAACTTCAAAGAGAGGTTTGCATCATCTTGTATGGGAGATTGTAGATAATGCAATTGATGAAGCCCTAGCAGGTAGATGTGACACAATTGAAGTTATTATAACGAATAAAAATGAAATAATTGTAACAGATAATGGTAATGGTATTCCTACAGGAATTCATCCTAAAACCAAAAAATCGACAGTAGAAACAATATTTACTGTGCTACATGCCGGTGGTAAGTTTGGTGGAGGATCATATAAGGTATCTGGTGGATTACATGGGGTAGGTGCTTCGGTTGTAAATGCTTTGTCATCATATTTAGAAGTAGAAGTATATCAAAATGGTAATACTTACCTTCAAAGATTTGAAGATGGAGGTAAATCGACAGGGGACTTAAAAATTATTGGACCAGCCGATAAGACAGGTACAAAAATTACATTCTTACCTGACCCTACGATTTTCAAGGAAACAAGAGAGTATGATTATGATGTTTTACGTTCTAGAATAAGAGAGTTAGCTTTCTTAAACAAGGGAATAACAATAATTATTAGTGACCAACGTATAAATAAATCTGAAACTTTCTTCTATGAAGGAGGAATTAAGGAGTATGTTGCTTTATTAAACGAGAATAAAGATGTTGTTCATGATGAGATTGTTTATGTTCATGATAATGATGATGGAATTGAAATTGAAATTGCTATGCAATACTCAACTAGTTTTCAAACGAGTATTTATTCATTTGCTAATAATATTCATACTCACGAAGGTGGAACTCACGAAGATGGGTTTAAGCAAGCCTTAACAAGATGCATAAATAATTATGCTAAGAAGAAAAAGTTATTTAAAGATAATGATGAAACTTTTAGTGGTGATGATGTAAGAGAGGGATTAACAGTAATTATTTCTGCTTATCATCCTGATCCACAATTCGAAGGACAAACTAAGACAAAGTTAGGAAGTAGTGAAGTTAAGAAAATTGCTTCACAAATATTTTCTGATGGTTTTAATCGTTTTCTTTTAGAGAATCCAGAAGCTGCTAAGCAAATAGTTGAGAAATCAAAAACTGCTAAAAGAGCACGTGTTGCTGCAAAAAAAGCAAGAGAATTAATTAGAAGAAAAGGAGCTTTAGAAGTTTCAAGTCTTCCAGGTAAACTTGCTGATTGCTCAAGTAGAGACGCTCAAAAGTCGGAGATTTACATAGTCGAGGGTGATTCTGCCGGTGGATCTGCTAAATTAGGTAGAGATAGAGAATTTCAAGCAATTCTTCCTTTAAGAGGGAAGGTTATAAATGTAGAAAAATCAAGAGTAGACAAAATCTTTGCTAACAATGAGATTAGATCAATGATTACTGCTTTTGGTACAGGTGTTGGTGAGGAATTTGATATTGAGAAGTTAAGATATCATAAAATTATGATTATGACCGATGCGGATGTCGATGGTGCTCATATTAGAACATTAATTTTAACGTTCTTTTACAGGTATTTAAAACCAATTATTGAATTAGGACATCTATATATCGCTCAACCACCACTTTATAAGGTTCAACAAGGTAAAAAAATTAACTATGTTTACTCAGATGATGAATTAAACATTTTACTATCTGAGTTACCTGAAACTCCTAAACCTTCGTTACAAAGGTATAAGGGTCTAGGAGAGATGAATCCTGATCAATTATGGGAAACAACAATGAATCCTGAAGTCAGAACTCTTGTACAAGTTACAATTGAAGATGCTATTGATGCAGATAATGTTTTTGACTTATTAATGGGTGAAGATGTAGGACCACGTAGAAAATTTATTGAAGAAAATGCAAAATATGCACAAAATATTGATATTTAGGAGGATGAAGTAATGGGTGTATTAAAACAGATTAATGTATCTAGAGAAATGAAATCATCTTTCCTAGATTATGCAATGAGTGTTATTGTTGCTCGTGCGTTACCTGATGTGCGAGATGGTTTAAAACCAGTTCACCGAAGAATAATTTTTTCGATGAATGAATTAGGTATGTATTCTGATAAACCGTATAAGAAATCAGCCCGTATTGTTGGTGAAGTTATGGGTAAGTATCACCCTCATGGTGATGCAGCAATTTACTTAACTTTAGTAAGAATGGCACAGGATTTCTCTTATCGATATATGTTAGCTGATGGTCATGGTAACTTTGGTTCTATTGATGGAGATCCAGCTGCTGCCATGCGTTATACTGAAGCACGTATGTCTAAGATTTCTATGGAGTTAATCAGAGATATTAAGAAAAATACTATTGATTATCAAGATAACTACGATGGTAGTGAAAGAGAACCAGTAGTATTACCAGCCAGATTTCCTAACTTATTAGTCAATGGTGCGACTGGTATCGCAGTTGGTATGGCGACCAATATTCCCCCTCATAACTTAACTGAAGTTATTGATGGAATATTAGCTTATATTGATAATAATGATATGACTATTCCAGAGTTAATGGAATATATTCAAGGACCTGATTTTCCTACTGGAGCTTTAATTTTAGGTAGGAGTGGAGTAAAACAAGCATATGAAACCGGACGTGGTTCTGTTGTTATGCGAGGTAAATGTGATATTGTCGATATTGGTAGAGCAGGTAAACAAGCTATTATCATTTCAAAAATACCATATCAAGTAAATAAGGCGAGATTAGTTGAAAAAATTGCTGATCTTGTTAGAGATAAAAAAATTGATGGAATTACTGATTTAAGAGATGAGTCTTCGATGAAGGGGATCCGTGTTGTTATTGAGTTAAGACGTGATGCTAATGCTAATGTAATCTTGAATAACTTGTATAAGCAAACGGCTTTACAATCGACATTTGGAGTAAACAACTTAAGTTTAGTTAATGGAGAACCAAAAGTCTTAAATCTTAAGCAAACGATTACTTATTATGTCGATTATCAAAGAGAAGTAATTTCAAGAAGAACAAAGTTTGAGTTGGATAAGGCAAAAGCTAGAGAACATATTTTAGAAGGACTAGCAAAAGCTTTAGATATTATAGATGAGATAATCAGTTTAATTCGTGCAACTACTGATGGAACTGAAAAACAAAGATTAATGGAAAAGTATGAGTTTAGTGATGAGCAAGCTCAGGCAATTCTAGATATGCGTCTTAAAAGACTTTCGGGATTAGAAAGAGAAAAACTAGATGCAGAGTTAGCAGAGTTAAGAGTCTTAATTAGTGAGTTAACGGCAATACTATCGGATACGACATTAGTAATGAATATCATTAAAGATGAATTAACAGAGATTAAAGAACGATTTGGTGATGAGAGAAGAAGTGTTATTGACGATACTGCAATTGATTTCATTGATGATGAATCGTTAATTCCTGAAGAAGAAATCGTAATTACTTTAACTAAAGCAGGTTATATCAAGTCTTTACCAATTGATACTTATAAGACTCAAAATCGTGGTGGTAGAGGTATTACAGGAATGAAAACTAATGAAGAAGATTATGTTGACTATTTGCTAACTGCAACAAGTCATTCATATATTATGTTCTTCTCTAATAAAGGTAAGGTATATCGTTCTAAAGGATATAACATTCCTAAGTTCGCTAGAACTGCTAAAGGTTTACCAATAGTTAACTTATTGCCTTTAGAAAAGGATGAACATATTACTTCAATTATAAAAGTTGAGGATTTTGAATCAGATAATTATTTAGTATTTTCTACTAAAACTGGTCAAATTAAAAGAACTCATATATCTGAATTTTCAAGCATAAGACAAACAGGTAAAATCTGCATAACTTTAAAAGATGATGACGAGTTAATTGCTATTAGAATGACAAATGGTGATGACGAAATCATTATTGGAGCTTCGAATGGTAAGTTGATTAGATTCCATGAAGATGATGTAAGACCGATGGGGCGTAATGCTTCTGGTGTTCGAGGATTACTACTTGCTAGTAATGAAGCTGTTGTAGGAATGGAAATTGTTCATGAAGATGATCAAGTACTTGTTGTAAGTGAAAAAGGTTATGGAAAAAGAACCAATTTAGAAGAGTACCGTTTACAACAACGTGGTGGGAAAGGTGTAAAAACTATTTCTATTACTGAAAAGAATGGTAACTTAGTTTCAGTTAGAGCTGTAAAAGGTGATGAGGATTTAATGATTATTACTAACCAGGGAATTATTATAAGGCTACCAGTTGAGCAAATCTCGGTTATTGGTCGAGCTACTCAAGGAGTTAGACTTATTAAATTAGGTGATGATCAGTTTGTTTCTACTGTAGCAAAGATACTTTCTGATGATGATAAAGAGGAAGAGGATGAATAATCCTCTTTTTTTATTGCTTTTAGACAATAAGTGTTGTATATTATAAAAAAATAAATAAAGCAATGAAGAGGATAAGTAGAACATTTCCCTATTTATAGAGACCTAACGGTGGGTGAGAGTTAGGAATAGCAGTGTTTGAATCTACCTTTGAGTTAGCAGATTAAAATCTGCTCGGGAAACCGTTATCTTATTGAGAGACAAAAGTTATTTTGTAACTAGGGTGGCAACGCGATATTTCGTCCCTAGAACAGAAGGCTTTTTTTATTTTAAGGAGGAATTTATATGTTAGATATTAAAATGATAAGAAATAACAAGGATCAAGTAATTGAGTTATTAAACCGTCGTAATGCTGACTTCTCTGACGATATAAATCGTGTAGTTGAGTTAGATGAGAAGAGAAGAGAGTTATTAGTTCTAGTAGAAGAACTAAAGGCTAAACGTAACGAAACATCGAAGATGATAGGTCAGTACAAAAGAGAAGGTAAGGATGTATCAGAGATACTGAGCATGACTAATAAATATGGAGCAGATATCAAAGAGTATGATGAGCAAGTTAATGTAATTGATTCTGAAATCAGAAACATTCTGTTAAACACTCCTAATGTTCCACGTGAAACAATACCGCTCGGTTTAGACGATAGTGAGAATGTTGAACTTAGAAGAGTTGGAGATATTCCAACATTTGATTTTGAGGTTAAACCACACTGGGATATTGTTGAACCACTTGATATTATTGATTTTGAGAGAGCAGCAAAGATATCAGGAAGCCGTTTTGTTGTCTATAAAGGCTTAGGTGCAAGGTTAGAAAGAGCATTATTAGCATTTATGATGGATATTCAGTCTATAAACCATGGATATACAGAAATAATGGCTCCATACATTGTAAAAAGAGAAAGTATGGAAGGGACAGGTCAATTACCTAAGTTCGAGGATGATGCTTATAAGTTAGTTGATACAGATCAGTTTCTTATTCCCACGTCAGAAGTAAGTACTATTAATCTACATAGAGGTGAGATGCTAAACTCTAATGAGTTACCTATTAAGTATTGTTCATTAAGTCCTTGCTTTAGAAAAGAAGCGGGATCAGCTGGTAGAGACACTAGAGGGATTATAAGACAACACCAATTCCATAAGGTTGAACTTATTCAATTTGTTGAACAAGAAAAATCAGAAGAGGTTTTACTAGAGATGGTAGGGCATGCAGAAGCAATTCTTAAAATATTGGAGATTCCATATAGAGTAGTAGAGTTATGTACTGGTGATTTAGGTTTTGGAATGCAACATACATTTGATTTGGAAGTTTGGCTACCATCACAAAATGAGTACAAAGAAGTAGCTTCAGGTTCTAATGCTGCTGATTTCCAAGCTAGAAGAGCTAATATTAGTTATAAAATAGATGGAAAAGGAAAAGCTAAGCTAGTTCATACCTTGAACTGCAGTGGAGTAGCAACACCTAGACTATATGCAGCTATTATTGAAAATAATCAACAAGCTGATGGTTCAGTAAAGGTTCCTAAAGCCCTAATCCCTTATATGGGTGGAGTTGAATATATTAAATAAAAAAGAAAGAAGGATAACCTTCTTTCTTTTATGTTTCACGTGAAACATTACTTCACTTCGAAACCACAATCTTCAATACTTGTATAAATGAAGTTAGCGTGTGACAACTCTCTATCATCATAAGTTATTGAAAGAATATTTACTTTCATATTGTAATCAAACTTCTTGATAGCATCAATACGACCAAGACAAGCATCTAGTCTCTGTAAATCCGCCTCAGAGTCTAAACCACCGATGTTTATTATTAAATTTTTAAGCATTATATCACCTCATAAATATTCTAACATAAAAATAACTTAATTTGTTAGTTGATTTTTCTTTATTAACGATATATAATAATAATGCGTAACAAGTACGTTTGAACCAGGTCAGGACCGGAAGGTAGCAGCCTTAAGATCCTCTTCTTGTGTACGCGTTTTTTTTTACTTTAAAATGAGGTGATGTAGATGCATGAAAAATATATGAGACTTGCTCTAGATAATGCTAGCAAAGCATACGATCAAGGAGATGTCCCAGTAGGTTGTGTTATTGTTCATAACGATGAAGTAATTGCTAGTACTTATAATAAAAGACATCAAAGTAAATCGCCTTTAGCCCATGCTGAAATGGAAGCAATTGAAATTGCAACGAATAAACTTGGAGTTTGGATTCTAGATCAATGCACTATGTATGTGACATTAGAACCATGTCCGATGTGTTCAGGGGCCATAGTTCAGTCGAGGATCAATACTTTGGTTTTTGGTGCTAGAGAGCCAAAGAGTGGGTATGTAGTTAGTTTACATCAGACTCTTAATGACGCAAACCTGAATCACCAGGTTAATGTTGTCGAAGGAATTTTACAAAAGGAATGTTCTCAAATAATGAAAAACTTCTTTAAAGAGTTAAGAAGTAAAAAAAAACAACAAAGAATAGAAAAGATATTGTAAACCCCAAAGGTTGTATGGTATAATACCAAAGCAAGACCTTGCCGTAATAACGGCCGGAGACCATAAGGAGGAAGAAAAGGATGAATAAATACGAAATTATGTTTATCGTTCGCCCTAACATCGATGAAGAAGCAACAACTAAAGTTGTTAAGTACTTTGAAGAAGTATTAACTAACAATGGTGCTAAGATTGCTGAAACAGTTGATTACGGGAAACGTGAATTAGCTTATGAAATCGAGAATTTCAAACAAGGACACTATTTCTACTTTGTTGCTGAGTCTAACAACGAAGCAAATGATGAGTTTACTCGTTTAGCAGGAATTAGTGAAGATGTGATTCGTTTCATGATTATTAGATTATAATATAAAAAAGGGATGAATATATATGATGAACAGAGTAGTACTAGTAGGAAGATTAACTAAAGACCCGGAATTAAGATATACTCAATCAAACAAAGCTGTTGCGACTTTTACAGTTGCTGTAAATCGTCAATTCTCAAATGCTAATGGCGAAAGAGAAGCTGACTTTATAAACTGTGTTGTTTGGGGTAAACCTGCAGAAAATGTTAGTAGATATATGAAAAAAGGTGGCCAAGTTGGGATTGATGGACGTATTCAAACACGTACATACCAAGCTAATGATGGAACGAGACGTTACGTTACTGAAGTTGTAGCTGAATCAGTTCAGTTCCTTGAACCAAGAAACTCACGTGATAACAACTATGCTCAGGACAATAACTACTCTCAGCCTAACACATATCAAAAACAAGCTCCTGTTCAAAATAACAATTACGGAAGTCAAAAGCCTTCAAATTCAGCAAATTTATCAAATGATGATTTTGCCAACTTTGGAGCTAACATCGATATCTCTGATGATGACTTACCATTCTAATAGGAGGATATAATTATGGCTTATAATAAAAGAAGAAGACGTAAAAAAGTATGCCAATGCTGTACTCAAAAAATCGACTTTGTTGATTACAAGAATACAGAAATGCTTAAAAGATATATCACTGAAAGAGGTAAAATTTTACCTAGACGTGTAACTGGTGCTTGCGCTAAACACCAAAGAGTTGTATCTCAAGCTGTAAAAAGAGCACGTATCACTGCTTTATTACCATTCGTAAACTAGTTAAATTAAGCAGGTCCAACCTGCTTTTTTTTGTAATTGATAGGAGGAAAGTATGAAAAAGATTATTAGAGTCACATCATCGCTATTAAAAATACTTGCAATAATTTTCATTATTGATGTTTCAATATATCACTTTGAAGGTAAATTAATAACAGTTAAATATGGTAATGTTGAAGACTTTGCATTTCATACTAAACTTCAAACAGTAGAGTCAGTTGTAGATAGTTTAAATATAAAACTAGAAGGCCTTGACGAGATTAACTACAACATGGGCGATCTAACAACTGATAAAATGGATATCGTTATTGATATAATTAGGGAGCAAGAAGAAATTTTATATGATGAAGAAGACTTTACTAGTTCAACTGAAATAAGTTATAAAGTCCCGTTATTTAGAACAGAAGTAATAGTTTCTGGCCAAAGTAAAATCACTGAAAACACATTCTTGTCAGTATTTAAGAATGGTGATGTAGTTAGCCGTAAGTTAATTGCGTCAGAGGTGACACAAAATCGAGTTGATGAAGTTATCGGTGTTGGAAGAGGAAATGCAGTTCAATTTACAGGAACTTTGACTGGTTATTCAGTTCAATGTCCAGGGTGTACAGGAGCTTTATATTATCCTTCGTATGCTTCAGGTAAAAAGAAATGGCATCGTGTTAATACCGAGAAAATATATTTCAACTATCAAAAAGATAAAATTGAAACCGAATTATGTGATACTTGCTATTACATTATGGCAGCTGATAAGAAAATCCCAGGTGGGACGATTATTGATTTAACTTTACCAGCAAACTCAAAAATAGAAGAGAAGACAATTCGAGCGATTGTTTTAGATGTCGGTAGTGCCATCCAAGGTAAAACGGGTGACTTACTATTCAAACAAGATATTGATACATTTACAGAAGGTAGATTGAGAAATGTTATCTTCAAAATTTATCGCTGGGGTTGGTGGGGAAGTTATGCGAATTAGCGAAGTAATTGTTGTAGAAGGTAAACATGATGTAGATAAGTTAAAAGCAGTAGTAGAAGCTGATTTTATTATCACAAATGGTTCTGAGATATCAGAAGAGACAAAGTTAATGATAGTAGAGATAGCTAAAAGAAGAGATATTCTAATTTTTACTGATCCTGATTTTCAAGGAGAAAGGATTAGAAAAATTATTACTGCCTTAGTTCCAAACGCTAAGCATGCGTTCATCGAAAAGAGTAAGGCTCAAGGTAAGAGAAACCTCGGTGTAGAGAATGCAAGTATAGAGGATTTAAAGGAATCATTGAAAAATGTGCGACCAGCCACAGTTAACAAAGAGTTAACTTGGGGTGAGTTTATATCTTTAGATATAATGACTCATGAGAAGGCTAAATTAATTAGAAATCAACTATCTAAAAAGTTACATTTAGGGATAGTTAATAATAAACAACTTTTTAAAAGACTTAATATGTTTGGGTATAATAAAGATGAATTATTAAGTATTATTAATGAAATAAAAAGTGATTTCAACTTGTAAAATGTAGTATAATTGATGAGAAGGAGTCTGATAATATGAATAGTATGATGGATCGTTTAGAGGCGATTGAAAATAGATACGAAGAGTTAAATGAGTTACTTATAGATCCTGAAGTAACAAGTGATGTAAAAAAGATAATGACTTACTCTAAGGAGTTGTCTTCAATTAAGGAAACGGTAGAAGTATATCGTAAATACAAAGAAGTTCTTGAAGGAATCGAAGAAGCTAAGTTAATGATTGATGATCCTGAAATGGAGGAATTAGCTCAAGAGGAACTTAAGGAGTTAAGACCTCAAGTAGAGATTATTGAAAGTAAACTTGAGATTCTTCTAATCCCAAAAGACCCTAATGATGATAAAAATGTTATTGTTGAAATTCGTGGTGCAGCTGGTGGAGCCGAGGCAAATATATTTGCTGGTGACTTATACAGAATGTATTCACGCTATGCCGAAACAATGGATTGGAAAATATCACTAATCAACTCGATTGAATCTGATTCAGGTGGATTCTCACAAATAGAGTTTATGGTTAGTGGGGATCGTGTATTTTCACATTTAAAGTATGAATCAGGAGCACACCGTGTACAACGTGTACCGCAAACTGAGTCTCAAGGTAGAATTCATACATCTACAGCAACGGTATTAGTAATGCCAGAAGCTGAAGAAGTAGATATAGAATTAAATATGAATGATGTTAGAATAGATGCTTATCGTTCAAGTGGAGCTGGAGGTCAATCAGTTAATACAACTGACTCTGCTGCCCGTGTAACGCACATTCCTACAGGACTTGTTGCAACTTGTCAAGATGGGAAAAGTCTTCACTCTAACAAAGATAAGGCCTTACAGATCCTTAGAGCTCGTTTATATGATTTGAAGTTAAGAGAACAAGAAGCAGAGTTAGGTGCTGAGCGTCGTTCAAAAATTGGTAGTGGTGATAGATCTGAAAAAATCAGAACTTATAACTACCCACAAAACCGTGTGACAGATCATCAAATAGGATTTACGCTTCAACAGCTAGACCGTGTAATGGAAGGTAAGTTAGGTACAATTATCGATGCATTAATTAATGAAGATATGAGACGTAAACTTGCTGGAGAATAATATGACATTAAAACAAATTATTAAAGAGCATGAAGAACTTCTTACGGCAAATCAAAAAGATGTAAATGCTGCAAAGATTATCGCAATGCATATTATCGAATCTGATTCATTTAATTTTATGTATGATGATATAGAGTTAGATGAATCACAAATAAGTACATTTAAAAAGATGGTTTCAGAAGTTATTGATGGAAGACCAGTCCAATATGTGATTGGTGAAGAAAGTTTTTATGGGTATAGTTTCAAAGTTAATGAAGATGTATTAATTCCAAGATTTGAAACAGAAGAATTAGTTTCTAATATTCTAACAAGAATAGATGAGTCATTTGCTGATTATCAAGAGATTGATTTAGTAGATATCGGAACAGGTTCAGGAGCTATTGCCTTGACATTAAAAAAGGAAGATAATAGACTAAATGTTATCGCGACGGATATCAGTAATGAGGCTGTAGAAGTTGCAAAGGAAAATGCTCAAAGACTTGGTGTTGAAGTTGAGTTTAGAGTCGGTGACATGCATAAACCTGTATTAGGTAATAAGTTTGATATACTAGTAAGTAATCCCCCTTATATCCCTTTAGATGATGATGTTCAAGATCTTGTAAAGGATAACGAACCACATGTAGCTTTATTTGGAGGAAATGAAGGGTTAGATTACTATGACATTATCTTAAAGAATTGTCATCAAATTATTAAAGAAGAAGCATTGATTGCATTTGAAATTGGTTGGAATCAAGCTTCAAAAATAGAGGAACTAGCTAACAAGTATATAGATAATCCTTATATTGAAGTTGTTCAAGATATATATGGAAAAGACAGAATGATGTTTATCTATGTTACTAGTAGTAAGGAGTAAGTATGGAAGTAATAAAAGTACGTGGTGGAAATTATTTAGAGGGAAAAGTTAAGATTGGTGGAGCTAAAAATAGTGCAGTAGCATTAATTCCAGCTGCAATCTTAGCAAATGGAAAAGTAACGATTGATGGTATCCCACAAATCTCTGATATCAAAGCGCTTAAAGTTATTTTAGAAGAGATCGGTTGCGGAGTCAAAGTAAATAATGACGAAATTGTTATTGATTCTACAGATTTAGAGAATGTACCATTAGTAAGTGATAACGTTAAGAAACTAAGAGCTTCATATTATTTTATGGGAGCTATGCTTTCAAGATACAAGAAAGTAACTATGGGATTCCCTGGAGGTTGTTATTTAGGACCTCGTCCAATTGATTTACATATCAAGGGATTTGAAGCTTTAGGTGCAGAAGTTAATGTAGAAAATGGTGTCTATGAGATTACAGCTGAAGAATTAACAGGAGCTGAAATATTCTTAGACTTTGCAAGTGTAGGAGCAACGATCAACATTATGTTAGCTGCTGTTACTGCAAAAGGAAAAACTCTAATTGAGAATGCTGCGAAAGAACCTGAAATCATTGATGTAGCTACATTGTTAAATAATATGGGTGCAAGAATTCGTGGTGCAGGTACTTCAGTAATCAGAATTGAAGGTGTAGATGAGTTAAAGGAATGTTATCACCAAGTAATTCCTGATAGAATTGAAGCAGGTACTTACATAATTGCTGCTGCTTTAGCTGGTAAGAAAGTTGCTGTTGAGAATGTAATTCCTCACCATTTAGAAGCTTTGATTTCAAAGTTGAAAGATGCGGGTGTAGTACTAGATGTATTAGATGATAGTGTTATCGTTTATGGTGGGAATAAACTTAAAGGTGTCGATATCAAAACTCAAGTATTCCCTGGATTCCCGACTGACTTACAACAACCAATTACAACATTACTTACTCAGTCAGAAGGAACTAGTATTGTAGAAGAGAGCATATATTCTGATAGATTAAGACACTGTGGTCACCTTTCAAATATGGGCGCAGATATTAGGACCTTTGATAATACATCAATTATTACTGGGCCTAAGTCATTAAACGGACAAATAGTTGAAGCAACAGACTTAAGAAGTGGAGCTTCTTTGATATTAGCTGGGTTAATTGCTGATGGAGTTACTGAAGTTCGCAATATTGGACATGTTTTAAGAGGATATGAGAAAGTAATACAAAAATTCACTGATTTAGGTGCAGATATTTGGATAGATACTCAAGAGTAGCGAAAGCTACTCTTTTTTTTACATCACTTTAGAATAAGAAGGGAGAGTTTTATCTTCACTACCCTTATTTTTAAAGGCAAGATAGCATATAATATTAATAAAGACAAATCAAAGCAAAATATTCAGTATTTAAGATGCAATAATAATATAAGATTAGTACAGGAGGAAATGATATGGATGTTATTAAAACACTACGGTTGGCAATAAACTATATTGAAGAAAACATTGATGAAACTATATCCTTAAATGATATAGCTAGTAACACCTATACTTCTGTATATCACTTTCATAGAACTTTTAAGACTATTACAGGAATTAGTCCAATGGAGTATGTTAGAAATAGAAAGTTGGCATTATCCGCAGAAGACCTATCAACAAGAAATGTGAAGGTAGTTGATGTTGCATTAAAGTATGGGTATGAGAGTCAATCTGGTTTTGAGAAAGCCTTTTATCGCTTCCACGGAGTAACACCGGGAAGAGTTAAGAAAGGTAACGTTAACATAAAATCCTATCACCCTTTAAAAATAAATATAAGTATTGAAGGAGGAAATGCAATGGATTACAAGATTATAAACTTGGAGCAATTTGAATTAGCGGTATTAAAAAAGAAGTTCAATCTAGAAGAAACATCAAAAGACGATAATAACGATATTCCTGAGTTTTGGAAGCATCAATCAATGACAGGAGGTTTCTCACAATTAATGAAAGTGGCAGATGAAAGACCACTATATGGTGTTTGTGAGATGATTGATGATGATTCGATGTACTTTAATTATGGAATCGGAGTAAAATCGTCAAAACCAGAAGGAATGGATACTATTACAATTGAAAAGGGAACATATGCAGTTTTCAAAGTAAAAAAGCAAGAGGACTTTGGTCCAGTATGGGATTCAATTACTAAGGAGTTTCTGGTAAACTCTAATTATGAGAGATTATCTAGCCCTGACTTAGAGTATTACCCGGAAAATAAAGAGTACTTCGCTGAAGTATGGATACCAGTAAAAGAGAAGTAAAAAAGAGGTGAAAGTATGAAGATAATTGATTCAATTAGAAAGTCAGATACTAAAAGATTTATTATATCCTTAGGGTTATTTATTGCGGCTATGGTATGGTTCTTACCACTAATGAAACATTATACAATCATCTTATCAGGAACAACACACTTTCCCGATACAGATATGTGGTATAGTGCCCTAGATTTAAAGATTATAAGTGGTCTTTATGATGTAAGAGGCGGATTAGGATACGCATTTACTAGATTTACTTTTGATCTGATATGGCCATTGATATACTATTTCTTTTTATCGTCATCTTTAAATCTAGCAATGAAGGGGTTTAACAGTTTAAGTTTAAAAAAAATATATAAGTTAATTCCATTACTTGCTGTAGTGTTTGATATAACAGAGAATACTCTTTGTTCTGTTCATTTCATAGGTTTAAAGCTAGACCAAATCGCAGTTGCTGCCTCAATAAGTAGTGGCTTAAAGTGGATTTTTATTTTCATTAGTTTCGCACTTATTATTTTTCATCTAATAATATGGATTGTAAATCTATTAATAAGAAAGTACAAAAAAACCTAATCGCTAGATTAGGTTTATATTTTATGTCATTAGATAACATCTAGAATATCAGAAATAGCTTTGATAGCCTTTTGTTCATGTTCTTTTATTTGATTAATCATTTCAGCTGATTGCTTTCTAATACTTAACTTCATGAAGTTATCAAGTGTTTCCTTTGATTGCTGAAAGCCACCACGTATTCTGAACATCTCATGAGATAGCCCTGCACTTGCCTTAAACTCGTCTCTGGCACTAAAGGCTAGTTTTTCAACCTCTGGATACTCCTTTGCCACTCGGTTCATAAAGATGGCAGCGTAACTTCTACCTTCTCCAATCATCGATTGAGCATCACCTTGACACATAAGTTTCTCGATTTTTAATGATGTTACCATGTTGTCATCAAACTGACTAGGATCAAGAATTGCATCACTCCAGATATCAAATGACTTCAATCCTCCAGCAAAGACATCTCTTACATTCCCAGTCTCAGCTATAACCTCAATGTGCTCTTTTGTCATTATATCTAATCCATTCGTTAATATATCTTTAATAGAAACTACTTCGTTAGTTTTCTCGCCAATAGTTACAAGGGCAACAGTTTCTTCGTTTTCCCACCATGACTCTGTGATGTAGTACCCACACTGATGGTAATCAACGTTTGCAGCCATCTCCTTGTTTTCTTGAAAGACATTCCATCCAAGGATACTTGTGTTTTTATTATCATATCCGGTAATTACACCAGCCTCTCGTGGACCGATAACTCCTAAAGCTATTAATGGACGCCCCTCATCAATTTCATGTTTGATAATTTCATAGAATTCAGTTTTAGATAAATCTGATCTTAAATGTAGTTGATAAGATCTACCTGCTGCTTTAAATGCCTTATCAAATACCTCATACTGTCTTTCATAAATATTCAAGACATCTATATTTCCACCGTCCCAATAGTTTAAGTTCCATCGTAATCGATAGGCAGCACCCATCGCACAAAGAATTTTTGTGTAATCGATATCATCACCTAAATAATTTAGTGCTGATTTAATTGATACCGCAAGTGGAGTACATTCCTCATAACTGTATGCAACACGTGATACTCCATATAAAATACAACCATCATTGCTTTTTATTTGCTCTTTTTTCATTGTAAATTCCTCCTTAATTGAGGTTTGTGTATAAGTCATATCATCATCTTTATAAATTTCAGGTCCATAAAAACCCATCAATATTTTTCTGTGACCAACACTATAGTTTCCATTCCTAAAAGCCCTCGGAGTTTTCGAAGTGATTCTTTTAAAGGCACGAGCAAAACTATCATAGCTTGTAAAGCCAAACTCAAAGGCTATTTCAGTTAAGTCCTTATTAGAATGTTTTATCTCGTAAGCCGCATAGGATATTTTTCTTTTAAGAATATACCTAGAAATCGTTAAACCTGTTGTTTCTTTAACTATAGTTCTTATATGTCTATAAGAGAAACCACTTATTTCTTCAAGTTCTTTATTAGAAATGTCCTCTCTAATATTAGCTTCTATATAACTAGCAATTGACCAAATTGATAATGAATAATCCATAAAATACCTCTTTCTCTTCCGGAATTAAATATAGTATATAACAGATAACTAAATAATACTCGACATTTTTGACTAAAAAAAAGACTAACAAATGTTAGCCTATGCAACGTATCTATTCTTACCTTTATCCTTAGCTTGATACATCCTAGAATCGGCGACAAAAACAATATCTTTTTCTAGATAAATTGATTCCTTATAGTCACTTATACCACAACTAAAAGTAACCCCTTGTTCCTGATATGCATTAATGTAGTTCAAACTATCATTGTATAGTCTCTCAATGACTTTTATAGCTAGTTCCTTATCGGATCTAGGAAATAATATAATGAACTCATCCCCACCATACCTAGCTAAAAAATCCTCTTGACGAATATATTTGGTAACATGATTTACAAATTTCTTAAGAAACTCATCCCCATTTTGATGACCAAAAGTATCATTAATCTTTTTGAAGTTATCGATATCAATCATTGCCATTGCAAAGTTTTCATCGTATCGGTTATAAATATTGATGTTCTTTTTCATTTCTTTTTCAAAACTATAGAAATTATGAACTCCAGTTAATCTGTCGATAATTGAGTTATTATAATTCTCAGTGCTTAAAATTACTACACTATCTTTAAAAACCCAAATCGTCATAATAATAAGGACAAAAGCTAGTAATAAAGAGATTAACCTGTTGAATGCAACATCAAGTCCACTAATATTAGTAATTACAATCATGTCTTTAATTATTAAAGGTATTGAAAAGACACCATAGAGAATAATCATTTTCTGTCTTAGTTTATCTTCAAAAAGTAAAATAGTTAATGCAATTGCATATAAACTCATCATGACTGGTAGAACATGAAATGAACCTAAATGGAAATTAACACTTGGTGCTACAACAATAGTGTAAAATACCACTAATAATATAGATACCCTTTTGTGATGACGATCTTTGAGTAAGATAAAGTAGGTAATAAACATAACAAATATAATCAGTAACTGACCATATATTGACCCTACTTTAAATTTAAAAAGTAATGAGTATGCAATCAAGAAAATACTAGATAATATCTGTAAGTGAATATGAAATCGAATCAAGTCAAGTTTTGCCTTAGATAGGTAATCTTTTGTTTCATATTCAAGGTTTGTTTTTGACAGTAAATACTTGGCTAACATAGTTACACTCCCTTTCAAAGATACATTTCAAATATAGCATATAAGCTAAAACAAATCATCAAGAAATTGGAGATAGAGGGATAAAAAGAGTATCTATATAAATAAGTGAAAAGGGTGATTGACACCCTTTTCTGTGAAACTATTTCTTTTGTTTATCGTATTGTGAAGTCATTAAGAATATTAGAGGGCTTAATGACAGCAAGGCAATTAAGTTTGGAACAGCCATCAGACCATTAAAGGCATCTGAAAGGTTCCATACAAGATCAATTGATTGAACAGAACCTACAAAACATAAGATAATAAATATCGTTTTGTAAATTCTAACTGATTTTACACCAGCAATATATTCTAGACATTTAGAACCATAGTAATACCATCCTAAAATAGTCGAAAATGCGAAGAAAACTAATCCAATTGATACAATATATTCACCAAATCCTGGTAATCCAATACTGAAAGCTGCAGTAGTTAAACCTGCTCCGGTTAAGTTATCTTGAACAACCATTAAACCGTCAGTACCAATGTTTACAAGACCAGATGTCAATATTACTAAAGCTGTCATTGTACAAACAACTAATGTATCAATAAATGAACCTAAAGTTCCAATAATACCTTGAATTACCGGATCATCATTTGTTGAAGCAGCATGAGCGATAGGAGCACTACCTAAACCGGCCTCATTTGAGAATACTCCACGAGCAACCCCGTATCTAATAACAGTACCAATTAAACCACCTGTTACAGCGCTTGAGCTAAATGCATTTGAGAAAATCATATTGAAAGCAGCTGGAACCATATGATAATTGTTACTAATAACTATAAGAGCACCAAATACATATATTATAGCCATTCCTGGAACAATTTTATCGGTAACTTTTCCAATATTTTTGATTCCACCAATAATTACTAATGATGTTGCGATTGCGATAATAACACCAGTTATCCAAAATGGTATACCCATTGATAAGTTAACAGCTTTTGCAACAGAGTTAGCTTGAACCATGTTACCAATACCAAACGATGCAAATACACCGAAGAAGGCAAATGCCCAACCTAACCACTTCCAGTTTCCACCAAAGCGTTCAGCCATACCTAACTCAATGTAGTACATAGGTCCACCTGATTTCTCGCCATTTTCATTGGTAATACGGTATTTAATTGCAAGTAATGCTTCTGCATACTTACTAGCACCACCAAAGGCTGCAGTAATCCACATCCAGAATACTGCTCCAGGTCCACCAGTAGCAATAGCAGCAGCTACTCCGGCAATATTACCTGTCCCAATTGTTGCAGCAAGTGATGTCATTAATGCTTGGAAAGGAGTAATGTCACCTTCACCTTTAACATCTTTTGAAAAAATTAACTTGAAAGCCAAACCAAGCTTTCTAAATTGAACAAAGCGGGTACCGATACTTAAAACAACCC
>PPCM01000823.1_pt1 | contig 19105 bp, 9 predicted proteins | sample 1555541 | NCBI WGS metagenome assembly PPCM01 (sample SAMN05284479, study PRJNA326546) | Marine sediment metagenome, whole genome shotgun sequencing project. | isolation source: marine sediment | place: Germany: Wadden Sea | collected 2012-09-05 | reverse complement strand
CTGGTCCTCGATCGTCTCCACCCTCGCCGGGCCCGCCCCCGGCCGCACGACGCGCACCTCCTCGTCCTCTGACTGTATGTCGTCCTCCTTGCCCATCCGACGCGCTCTCTTGCCCCTTACTCTCTGGGTCTCGGCCTTCTTTGTGGCAGCGGTGTGCTGCTCGTCGCGCTGGGCGAGCTTTCTCTTATATGCGGCGACGGCCTTAAGGTCGACCTTCTGGGCCTTCACGGGGCCGTCAAGCCTCTCATTGGAATGCAGCCTGATCCCACCAGCCAGCCCATCCGATCTGATGCGCGTGGCCTTCTTCTTGAGCTGGGACTTGGACAGCACGACGTCCTTGGGGATCTCGGGCTCCTCCTTCTTCTTGGCGGGGGCCTTGGCGCCTGGCCGGTCTGGTCTGCCCGCCCTCTTCCCCTTCCCTTGGCCGGGCTTGACCTCCTTGGTGACCTCCCCTCCCCCGCCTCCAGACATCAGCAACTCGACGGTTGGGTCCATGGTGGCCTGCCCGGCGATCGAGTCGACCTCGCCTGTGGCTACCCTGCCCCAGTTCTTTGTGTCGGGCCTGATCTTGGCCGCACCGTCCCCGCCCGCGAGAATGGCGTCCACGGCGGCCAGTAGGTCGTCGCTCCCGTCGCCCTCAGCCCCGACACGCCCCGCCTCACGCAGCTTACGGAGCGCGTCCTTGGCGACCTCGTCCCTTAGTCCCGGCAGCTTGACCTCGGGCACGTGGGGCAGGCCGTAGCCCTTGCCCATGGCAACGAGGCCGTCGGGGCCGACGACGCGCTTGATGTCGAACACGGATTTCCATGGGTTAAGGGCGTAGAACGTGGCAAGGGCGACGTACGCGGACTCACCCTGGTGTCTGAGACGGTCGTCGTTACGAAGGGCAGCCGCGACGTCCACACGGGTCAGTTGGCGGGGCACGGGGCGGACCTTGACGGTGGTATCGAGGCCGTTGGGCTTGAGGGAGCGTTGGAAGGCTGCTGCCTGGTCAGCGCTGTCGAACATGATGACGCTGCGGCCCTCCTTGCCGGCACGGGCGGTCCGGCCGATGCGGTGAACATAGGTTTCAACACAATCAGGGGGGTCGAATTGGAGCACGACGTCGACCGGCCTACGCTCACAATCGAGCCCGCGTGCGGCGAGATCGGTGCTGAGCAGGCACGCGCCCGCCGCGTCCTTGAACTTTGTGATCTTCTCCATGCGGTTAGCGGTGCCCTTGGCCGATTGGCGGGACGCTGCGGCGTAGATGCGGCCGTTGTATCTCAGCTGTCTTTCCATTCCGCCCTTTTGGCGGACGAGTTCGTTGAGCAGGTTGGTGAAGAACTTGACTTGTTTTCTCGTGGCGAAGAACACGATGACCTTGTTATCCCTCGCTGAGAGGCCCTCGAGGAACGTCATGAGGTATCTGACCTTGTCACACATGGGCACGACCACCGCTTCCTGGACCAATGATGGCGGAATGCGTGTGGAGAGAATGATGGGCAGGTAGCCCGGCGCCAGGGTGGTCTGGGCCACCTGGCGGGCCTTGGCGGACATGGTAGCGCTGAACATCATGGTTCTGGCGTCGGCTGGGAGGTATGACCGGATGATGCCCCAGTCCTCGACGAACCCGGCGTCGAGGAGCATGTCAGCCTCATCGAGGACGACCGTGTGGCAGTGGTCCATCGAGAAGGCGGCCGTGGACTCGCAATGGGCTCTGAGGCGGGCAGGGGTGGCGACGATGACGTTGGCACGATCAATGAGGGGCGCCTCGCGGGCACGGTCCGTCAGACCGCCAATGCTCAGCGCGGGGACCAGGTTGTGCTCGGAGAAATTGTCTCTGAGCGCGTCAAAGATCTGCTTCCCGAGGGTATAGCCAGTGGGGACCAAAACGAGCCCCACGCAGCCGATATCGGCCTGGGTCAGGGCCTGGCGGTACACGTTCTCAATCATGGGTGTAAGGAACGCGAGCGTCTTCCCGCTGCCTGTCTCAGCGACCGCCATGATGTCCTTCTCGTCAACAAGAGCGTGGGGGATCACACGGCGCTGGATCTCAAAGAGCTTGTGGATCTTTGCCTTTTTGATCGAAGTTTTGGTCTTACGGCTAATGGGGAGGTCGTCAAAGCGAATAGGGTACTCAAAGGTGTCCTAGGTAAGAATACAAGCGGTAAAAAGTTACAAACAGCCTCCAGCTGCTCCTTCATGGTATCAACTGCCCCTTGCAGCTCTCTGATCTCCTCAGTATATGTCTGGCGAGGCCCATTGGGCTTCCCATTGGGTGCACCCCGACTTTTGACCATCTCTTCTCCAAAGAGGCTGCTTTATATTTTATTTACACTCACAAAACTCCTTTGATTGATTATCAATCACGCGATTGATGTGTGGTAGATGAGCACTGATGCCAGGCCATCTCCATCTTTCCGACTTTATGTCGCACCGCGAGGACACTTTATAACTATCTGATCTGTAAAATTGCTCGTATCAATTCTCTCAGTTTCTGGGTGTGACCACAGATGCATGCACTGTATGTGGCCAAAGTATGGTTGGGATAATTTAATCATAAACAGTCACAATCCGTTTGGTCATAGGTCGTAAGCCAAACAAGTTGTCCCCGACGTATCTCGGTCCGTCCTTCAAGGTCAGGTCCGCCAGCAGCAACAGCACACCGCATCTCGCATCGCAAGGGCCAGAATATGGAATCTCCACCTATTATAAACGGACAGCATCCTATTCATTCTCGAACTTGGTGACGAAATCGGCGGTGAGAGCTTGCAAACGGGGAACGGTTGTGTAGCTATGGTCTCTGTGGCTGCTACTGCTGATATGATATAGTCAGTTTATAGTTAAACGAGATCAGGAAAGTCAGGCCTGGTCAACCATAAATAACAAAGTAGATTGACGACACAAAACAAGACCTCAAATGATTGAGCCTACCGATGACGATTATGACAGGGCGGCAGCCGATCTAAGGAATGATTCGGATGCGCAACCCGAGGATACGAGAGCGCGCGAAATGCAACTGCAAATGTTAGCCGGTGAATATGCTCATGAACGTGAGGAACGTGAGCAGGAGGAACGTGAGCAGGAGGAACGTGAGCAGGAGGATAGTGAGGATACCGAATGATAAACGACCGATGTGCCGTCTGACTTTGAATTCACACCTTCTCGCTTCCACGTTCTTTTTCACTCTTGTGACCAACCCTTTAGATAGGTTACATAAGCGTCAGACCCACCCCCGTGATTTACTCCCCCATCCTCCCTACATGTGCTTCGCACAGCATATGGGCTCCTCAGTCTTGAACATGTGGCCGAGGCACTTGGCGCAGCTGGTGCACTTGACGCGCTCGAGCGTCTCGTCCTCCTTGAGCAGCTTGATGAGGTTAGGCTCGGCGATGAGGGGCCGCGACATAGCGACGGCGTCAATGCCGGCATCGAGGATGGCGTTGGCCCCAGGGACCGTCCGAATCCCGCCGACAGAGATGATCTTCATCTTATCGCCAACAGCGGCCTTGACCTTCATGGCCTGCTCCTTGAAGTAGCCCTGCTTGGCCACTGGGAAGAAGTTTCCGCGGCGGATGGTCCCCTTTGCGGGAGACGCGAGGTACGAGCCGCCAGAGATCTCAGCGGCGTCGAGACCGTCGAGGGAAGATAGCAGAGCGACCGTCTGGTCAATGGTGTTGCCGGAAGGCTTGCCCTCCTCGGTGTCTAGGCAGTCCTCGCCGTTAATCTTCACGAGGATGGGATAATCAGGGCCAACGGCCTCACGCATCTTGCGGACGGTGTTGCGGATGAAGAGCGTCCTGTCCTCGCCGTACTTGTCCGTCCGCTGGTTCATGATGTCGCTCAGTGTCTGGCTGATGAAGTATCCATGAGCAGCGTGAAGCTGGACGGCATCATAGCCGGCAATCTCCTTGGCGCGCACAGCGGCAGCGACGAACGCGTCCTCGATCTGCTCCAGCTCCTCTGTCGTGAGCACGTGGGCCTCGGGATGGATCATGCAGGCTTTCTGCTTGTCGGCGTCACCGTCAAAGCGGCACAGCACGACGGGCACGGCACCCTTGACGGAAGTGGCCGCACCGCAGTGGTTGATCTGGCAGGCGATCGGGACGCCCTCAGAGTGGCAAGCCTCGACCAGAGGGATGTGCGTCTTGGCAATGTCATCCGTCTGGATGCCAGTCATCTTGAAGCCAGCCTTGCCGGGCAGGTCAATGAACGTGTGAGAACTGATGATGAGCCCGAGGCCGCTCTCAGCGAGAGTCTTGTAGAATTTGACCAGGCCTTCCGTCACTGAGCCGTCGTCGTTCGCCATGCCCTCCCAGGTGGCGGAGCGAACCCAGCGGTTCTTGAGCTCAAGGTTATTGATGGTGAGAGTGTCCCAAACAGTCATTGCTTCTTGGTTAGCTGTCTATAGCGGAGTGTGATGTGATTCACAAATCATGTTTTTCAGAATCAAAAAAAGAAGAACGCACTGGACCGCCCATCATTAGTATCGCCCGTAGACAACCGCTCCTCGCAACAATTCGCAACTCATTCCTATAAAGTGACAATTTCAAAGCCACAATTGCCGTCTGTTTACTCACCCCCAGGTGTGTGGTCGACCACAACCCAGGTTGGGTGGCCATTGCTGTACAGTAAGGTTGCGGTTTGCACTGTAAATCACGTTCGCGGCACCCATCACGCCGGTGGATCCCTGTCGCCCAACGTTCATTTTTCATGGGGCATGAACGGCAACTCCCCCGAAAGGCTCGTGGTGCTAGATCTGGTGGCATTCAGCCCCGACCAGTTCGTTGTTTACTCCTCGTCCGGCAGGGCCCCCGGCGAAAGAATGCGAGGCCCTACGGCCATCAGCGCGGGCCTGATAACCTCAGCCGTCCGCCCGCTAAGGACCTTGCCGTAAAACAGGCTGTGATCGCCCAGCTCCTTCGCGTCAACCATTTCACACTCCAGAGTGAGATTACACTCGGCAACGACGGGGATACCTGAAGCGGTGCGGGTCCAAACGGCGTCACCGAGCCCCGCCTCCTTCACAGCGGCGCTGGCCATCTCTATCTTGTTCCTGTCGTAGCTGCTCCCCGCAGCACACTTCTTTCCAATGAGTTTGTGGGCTTCCGTTGAGCAGAGGTAGCTGATGGCGAACTGTTTCACCTTGGGGATCGCAGTGAACGACGACCGCTTCGGGCTAACGGAGAATGCGATGTAAGGAGGGTCCGCGCTCACCATCTCGAACCAGCCAAGCGTGATGGCGCCCTCAGTGTCCCCGTCCACCCATGTGGCGACGGCTACGGGCACTGGAACCTTGCTGTAGGCTTTGGATATGTCTTCAAGCGGATGCATGGGCATTGTCTTGTTTGTGTTCTTTTGGATCAAATGTCACATTATGTAATACGTGCCAGCGGTGTCCAGTGAGGGTGACTATGGGGAGATTTACGATGGGATACGTTGTCAGAGCCTATTACTGCCGTTATCCTCAACTCGCCAGCCCCACGTGTGATGTTATTAAGGAATGCTTTTGCCTGAGTAATGGACTTACCTGCTGAGTTAGTTCTCTTGCCGGCGGCCGGGCGGTTCCCATCGCCCAACCAACCGTCGATTCACTGCACACACTAAATAGTACTTACGTTACGGGGCGGAAGAGCGCCTTGAGGTTGTCGGGGAGCTCGGTGCGGCCGGCGTACCCGGGGTTCATGGTGATGAAGACACCAGTGCGGTGATCCAGCTTGATCTCGCGGGCCTCAAAGATGAAGCGATCGAGCCCGTGCTGCAGCGCTGTCTGGATGTTCTTGATCTGGGCGGACACGACGGACAGTACTTCGGCCTCGATACGGTTGAACTCATCGAACTGGGTAAGGTAGGGTAAGGTGGCACATACACATCCCCACGCGCCCGTCTCACACAGGCCGCTGAACATGGAGCCCATGGCCTTGTAGTCGAGGCCATCACCACAGCTGGGTAAGGAGGGGGTGGATGAACTTACTTGAAGACGACGCAGCTGAGGGCGAGATGCTTGGCGAGATCCTTGACGGTCTCCGTCTTGCCCGTACCGGCGGGGCCTGCGGGGGACCCACCGAGATACATTGTCAAGGCCTGTGTCAGGGTCATGATGCACCTGTCAGTGAGGGGCGTGATGACAAGTCGGGAGGCCAGGCCCATGTACTGGTAGCCGTAGTCGAACTGGCCCGTGCATTGGCCCATGACGATGGCGTCACGGTCCCGATCAAAGTAGAATCTCATCTGGCTCTCCCAGTCGAACTCCGTCTTCGCGAGGACCGAGTCGCGCACGAAGCGGTCGACGATATCTCGGGCGTGCACGTCAATGACGATGAGGGTGTTGACCTTGGTCCTGTCGTTGGTGGACAAATCCCGCCGCACCTGGGCGACGAGGTCGTTGATCTGCCCGTGAAGGGTCTTGGTAAGGGTCTTCATGGCGTGCTTGTCGCCTTCCCGGACGGCGCGGAACACGTCCTCGACCTGCCACGTCCACCAGACCTGGGAGCCTGCGAGGGTGACCATGCCGAGCGAGTCGAAGATCCACTGGATGCGGGGGGTGGATCCGTAGTGGAAGACGCCCTCCTTGGTGATGGCACGGATGGACGCGACCATGGCGTCCTGGACGGCGCCCATCCAGACCTCGACGGGGCCGTCAGCCAGGACAGGGAGGCGGAGGTCGTAGGTCTCGCCTTCGGACGACTCACAGCCGACGACGGTGGTGTCGCGGGCACCGGCGCCGAATATGAGCTTCTTTGTGTTGTCGAACAGCTTGATCATGTGCTGCTGCACGGCGCGGGGGTCTGCTGTACCGAGAACAGAGAGGAGCTCCTCGTCGGAGATGAAGTAGAACCGTGCGAAGGAGGATCTCTTGGTCTGGAGGTAGTCGGTGAGGGACTTCTGGCAGCGGTCCATCTGAGACGACAGCTGCTGGAGCTTCTCGTAGCGGCCGTCAACATGGCAGGCGGACATGACGTTGGTGTTGGACGCCGTGTCGTTCATGATCTTCCGGAACGCGCTGTCGATGGCGTCGAACCGCTTAGCCTCATCAGGCAGCTGGAGTCTGATGTCCTCAGCCCCGATGAAGATGAGCCGTAGCCACAGCCACTGGGTCTGGGCGCCGACCCACACCTCGCAGACCTCTGACACGCGCGTGAGCCGGCCCTCCCACTCGTGGACCTCCGTGGCGAAGGGGGCGACGTAGCGCGAGGCAGACATGGTCTGGAGGTTGATGGTGTGGTCGTCGACCTGGGCCGTGATGTCGTCCACGCCTGACAGGACGTGGTAGTCACAGTCAGCCGGCTCGCTGGGCTTGACGACGACGAATGACGTCTGGCGCCACGCGGCGCGGATGACGCCGAGGTCAGACTCGATGCTGAGCTCCTTCTGGGCGGCGGTGGTGATCTCGTTGATCTTATCGCCGTAGTTATGCAGCTCCATGGCGAGTAGGGCGCCTAGCGTCATGCCGCCCGTCATGTCGAACGTCTTGCCGGTGACATCCATGAGCCTGGCCCAATGGCGGTCGCGTAGTGCGTCCGACGTGAGGTCCTGGAGGAGGGGGAGTGAGTCGGCGAAGTTAGACACGACGCCCTCGACCGCACGGAGGGCAGGCGTGTCGACGTCGACGCCGTCGTTCCGCGTCTTCCATTGCTTTCTGAGCTTCTTGACTCGACCCCGCATGGCCGCGACCCCCGACTCGAGGACGGTCATGTCAACCGACCCCCACGCTATGGTCGCCCACTCGGCGATCTTCTCCTGCACGGCCGTGTAGATATCGAACACCTGGCCCGCCTCGTCGAGTTGGTTATCGATGACAGTGAGTGCGGGATACTCGGTGACGTCGACCTTGAAGAGGATCTGGGCCTCCTGGATGCTCTCCTTGCGGGTACGGAGCTCGGCCACGCGTGTTCTGTAGGCCTTGAGGCGTTCAACCGCATCGTCCATTTCCGCGGAGGTGCCTTCAGCGATGTCTGCGGGGTTGGCGGCGGCGAATTCCTCGACGAAGGCTGCCAGTTGCTCTCCGAAGGCGGCGGCCTGGGACTGCGTCTCAGAGATGAACTTGGCGGTGACGGGCTCGAGCGCGGCGTCCGTGTCGGCGACAGCCTTGCGGAGAGCGACCCACTTGGGCCCGAGCCGCTCGGCCTTCTCGATCTCGGCCGGTGTGCCAGTCTTGTGCTTGTTGAGGGTCTCGTACGCGTTGCAGATCATGGCGATGGCGTTGTTGGTGTTGTCTGCATCCATCTGGACGGACTTGATGACCGCCAACACGCTCTGCAGCTCCTCGAAGGTCGTGGGGTTGGCCCCAGCCTCGAGGTCGGCGGCGTATGTGGACACCATCTCGTCCATGGCGGCCAGGTTGGGCTTGTTGATCTCCTCGATGATTGCGGCGATGTCCTTGTCCCACTTGCGGGCCTCGGCGGCGATCTCATCGAGCAGGGCGCTGATGTTGACCAATATGAACCCTCTCACGTGGTCGACGTTGAGTAGCTCGGTGAGGGACCGGGGCTTCTCGTGGTACCATGTGAGCTTCTTCTCGAGCATGTCCATCGTGAGCTGTGCCCCGTGCTTCTGGCGCCACCCGTCGATGATGGTGGCCCGGGCGGGGTTCCAGAACACGTCGTACACCTGGAATGTGCTGAGATACGACAGGATGGACTGGATGGTGGAGATCACAGCGTGCATGGTGGCGCCTGCGAGGCGTTGGGCGTCCGGGGAGGAGATCACCTGCTGGTGGTAGGTGAGCTGGGCGGGCTCCTGGGGCGCGGCGGGGACCGGCTGGGTGACCTTGGACACCTGGCGCGACATGCCGATGGAGGAGGTCGAGGCCGCCGTCCTGTTGGTGGTGCGGCCCGTCAGCAGTCTGGACGATGATCTGGTGTGTTTGGGCGTCTCCTTGGGTGCCGCGGGGGACGGCTGGCTCTTCTGTAGCTTCTGTGGTGTAGCCTCGATGCACGTGCCGGGCTCCCACCTAATGAAGGCCTGGGCGGCGGCCTGGATGTCAGCGATGAGCTTGGTCATCGTTGTGGTCATGTCCGTGTCGGATGGCGTGACCACAATGTTCTGGCTGACTAGCCCCGCGCTGACCCTGAATAGCGGGGGCGGCACGGGGTGGTTGGGGCGGTGTGAGGTGCCTTGTCCGGTGTCGGCGGGCCCCCCCAGGTTATGCAGGAGGGTTTGGAGGCCCCGGGTCACCAGGGACGTCAGGGACGCGGCGACGCGGTCGTGCCAGTGTTGGTAGTAGTCGGCCATCACGGGGGATCGCCCGCCGGACGTCTCCGCGACCGTCTCCTCAATCTTCTTGAGAATGTCGGGCATGAGCCTGTACTTGGCGACCAGCTCCCCCGTCACCCGTCTGAGATGAGCTGTGGTCGTCTCGGCGAACGTAGCGATGTCTGGCGTCGTGGCTGTACCGTGGACAGCGGCGTCGGCCTTGAGCCTGACCACCAGTGATCCGGTCCTGATGGCGTCCGCCAGAGCCCCGAGGGAGGCCTCGCTGGCCTTGAGCTGCACAGTAGTCTTCTCGAGCGCGGCGATTCCGTCGCGTTTCTCTGTGATGCCATCCCGGACCCTCTCGGTCCCGTTAATGACCTGTGTGATGAACCCCTCGATGTTGAGCGAGTTCCAGTTTATGGATTCGAACCCGGCTGCCATAATGCTGTGCAGGGCGACGAGTTTGGTCCTCAGGAGCTTTGTGATGGACTCAGGCATCGAGTCGAGCAGCGCGCGGTACCTGTCAACCATCGCCGTGAGCGCGTCGACGAGTCTGAACGACTCCTGGCCGCGGAGTGTGATGTTCTGGGCGAGCTCAGGTATGACGTTCTGACGGAAGGAGAGCCGGTCGAGCGTCTTGGTCTCCTTGATCACGGCGCGGAGCTCGTCGCTGAAGTTGACGGCGATTTCCCTTGTCCAGGGGTCCGCTGTCTTTCTATCGTCAGTAAAGGTGAGGATCGGCCGCTGTAGGTTACGGTCAATGACCTCAGTCGCAGTGGCTGACCAGGAGAGGAAGAGACCGTCCTCGTACCGCTTGAAGTCGGCCTGCAGCGCCACGAACGACGCCTTGAGTGTCGACATCTTGGTATTGGGAGCCCCGTCCCGGGCCATCTTAGCGTCACTGAGTGCCTCCAGCATCCTGTACGGCTCCTGGACCTCCGTGATGAGGCGTCTGGTCCAGTGTATCGCCCCGCTGACCGGGGGGCACCAATGGTCGATGGGCGGGCCTACAGGCGACGTGGTCTGTTCGTCAAAGGTGGCCTTGACGCGGACAATGCGGTCCGCGAGCTGGTCGACGATGTCGTCGAACCTGGACCCGATGTTCTTGGCGATGACCGAGTTCGCCGTGTCTCCAGCAGTGCATTGGTCGAGAAGGTTGATGGCAGCGTCCACAGACTTGATGCGCTGGAACGTGGTGTCGATGAAGGCGTCAGCGGCAGCCTGGACGGCGGTGGCCTGCTTCTCTTGCATCTCTAGGGCGGCTTCCCATGCGGCTTTGTCCTTGTTGTTGAAGGGGTCCTTTCCATCGTTGGAGAAGTCCACCAACGGCTCCAGGAGGCTGTTCATGCCGTCCTGCAGCGTCTGGAGGCCGGGGGCGTTAGCAGCGCCGCCCAGGGCACCGAGCGCGTCGAGTTGTGAGAACCGACGGACGCGGTCAATGATGTCTGCGAGCTCCTTGCACCGCGCGGACATGAATTTGGTCCTTGAGAACAGCCTGACACGATCGAACTCCCATCGTTGGGACCCCTTCTGCTCGATGGCCTTGCGGGTGTGCTGATAGCTTGATGACCACTTATCGAGGCACGTCTTGGCGTCGTTGACGAGTTTTGCGGCCTCTTCGAACTCTCCGGCCGCCATGAGGTTGAGGAGCCCGTCGAGGGTCACGGCCTCGGCGACGCGGCGTGTGATGAGAAGGGCGCACCTCTCCAGGAGGGGAACCATGCGGTCGTCGGTGTTGTAGTGTCTGGAGATGACCCAGACCATCTTGACTGACGTGAAAAAGGTCAGCATCGAGTCGGCAACGACCTGGAGATCGTCCGCCGCGAGGACCTTGAAGTGGTGCTCCAGCGTGGACAGGAACTTGACGTTGTCGGCGGCCTCGGTCGCTCGTTTCTGGAGTTCCGTCTGCTGGAGGTCGTAGTTGTGGAGTACGATGTCGTCCTTCTCGTGGGAGAGGACCTCAACCATCACGCGCGCCTCGGGGGCCCGCAGCTGGTCCCGGAGCGCGATGTAGCCCGCCTCTCTTCCGCGCCAGAGCTGGAGCTCGGCAGCGGGGCCTTCTTCAGGGGGAATGGTGGACGAACCGAGCGTGTCGAGCTGGTTCTGGATGATGGCGGTCCATTCCTTGACGACGGCGGACACGGCGTTGAGCGTGTTGTTGTCTATCTTGGCCGGGTCGGCGATGGGAACCGGGTCCGTGAGACGCACACGGTTGGCGTCGCTGACTAGCTGCGATACCTGCGCGGCGAACTTGGTGGTCGCCACCTGAGCCTCCGCGTACGACGTGGCCATCGATCGCTCGCGTCTGGCGAGGATAACGGGCATGAACGAGTCGCGAATGAGGCTCACAAGCTCGGTGAGCAGTGAGCCGTTGATCACGCCGTACAGCGCATAGTCGTCCAGGATAAAGTCGTCCGTGGCGGGAATCGCACCGTCCGTGGTGTGCATGAAGAACACCAGATGCAGCTCCCGCGAGGCATCAGGCATGTTGATGGACGAGTCCCGCCCGGCGGGGTACGCGAAGCGTACCTTGGTCACACTGCCGTTGATGGCATCCACTTCAGTGACCTTATACACCAGCATCGGTTGCCAGCGCTCCTTCCACATGTTGTCAACGAAATCTTTCACAAGAGTCAATTCTTCGTTAAGGGCATCGTCAAAGTCGACGTCGTCGATCTCTAATGCTTCACAGGCAAAGCTCTTTATAGCTAGGACCCTTTTGTCGTTTGGATCCAAAGCCATCGTGAGTAATGCCGTTTTTTGTTTGTGCGGAATTCTTTATAAATCAAAATAAATGGCGCGATGGGAAAACAAAAATTCTACCATGGTGTCACATAGAAGTAGTTGATGGTCTACTGGAACAATAGAAATAATGAAGCATTGTATCTCACTAAACAGAACAAAAAATTTCAACACCGCCATGAATGAAGTATTGGGACGTTTTCTCGCCGATCTGATCCAGGACGAGAACACACACAACAATTTAACTGAGATGATCGGGCAAGAAGTGGCCAATATGTTTGATTCGGAGTCAAACCGACGTGTTGTTGCTGGAACTCCCGGGTCGTTGCCGGTGGAGCACGTTCGGGGGAAGTACTATGAGGCCGACGTCATACCAGTGTCTGTCCCCCCGACCAGTGCTCTACCGACCCGCCGTGCGGCTGCATCACCCGTCACTCCTCAACTCCACACACCGAAGCCCGCCGCGCGCGTCCCAGCCCAGCGATTCACCATGAGCCCTGTCTCAAGCACCAAGCGGCCGGCGATCCCCGGCGAGGCATCCGTTGTTCGGAACTTCACGGGCACTCCTCCGCCGAGTAAGCCTGCCTCAAAACCCGCGCCACTTCGTCAGATTGTGGTCAAGCCGCTCAGTCGCAAGACTGGCGCCAGTGAGGGCCCGCCCGGCCAAGTACGTGTGGCGCTGGACGCCCAGTCGGCCCCCAAGCGGACCCCTTTCCGGCCCATGGTGGTTAAGATGGCTACCCGACCCACGATTATCAAAGAGACTCCGTTGATCGAGCCCCACGCCCGATGGCACGTCCAGCCGACGGTGATGACGCCAGAGTACCGACCGCGCGCCGTACCGCAGGCCACCCGCCCCGCCGCCCAGCCTGAACCCCAACCCGTTTCTGTACCAACTTATGAACCACCCCCGCAACAGCACCCCACCCCCGCGGGGCTGGGCCTTACCACCTCACGTCGAGAGGCGGCCAGCCCGCTCCTTTCCACTCCATCGCGGACCTCCTCCTTCATGCCCTCAAGCGCCATGACAGTCTCACCCCACCTTGTGGAACGCACGCCCCGATCCCCGTTGCCCGACGACTCGATCGGTCTCATAACGGGCGACATGAGCACCCCCAGCATGGACTCAGGGTCAGGGATGTCGGGCATGTCGGGGTACCTGTCCCCAGGTCAGTTCCGGGTCGACCCTAGCCCTTGATGGCGTTGATTCGTGAATATGACGTTGACTCACATAACTCGACCCGTTGGTTTATAGTATTATGATATATAATAAAGGTCAATCACCTCCCGCCCTTTCGTCTGATCGTGTGGACCACCGCCCCACCGTCCACCTGGCCCAACACCAGATGGCCCCGCGACGCCTGGCTGCTCTCCACCCCGATCACCGTGTGGGCCTGCTCGACGGACATCACTTCATTCGTCGAGGTCGGGTCGAACGCCCGTACCGTCTTGCCCGTCGCCGTGTAGATGAAGCCATCCGTACCCGCCACCAGCTGCACCACCGGCCCGTCCGAGTGGCCGGAATACGTCTCCATGGGGGCCAGGCTCTCCAGAGAGTAGGCCCGCACGTCGCCGCTGTCCCCACCGACCGCCAGACGCTTCCCGCCCGAACACATACTATAAACAGCAGATACATGCGTCCGGATCCGATTCGTTTCTATGAAGTTTCCGTTCCAGCAGATGACCTGGCCAGTCTCGTCGCCAGTAAAGACCAGGCCCTGGCTCCCGGCGATCGCAGACACCGGAGACACGTGCCCGTCGAGCTGCTGGAGGACGAGGTGGGTGTCAGTTGCGATGGCGACGGCCTGGCCGGTGTTGCTGCCGACGACGTAAGCTCTGTCGACGAGGCAGCCGCATGTGAGGGGTCCGATGCCAATGGGGTTGATGTGTGAGGGCGGGAGAATCTCGGGCTTGGACTCGTCCCCCGACTCACTCAACTCGCTGAATTTCTGCCACAGTACAGTCAAGTCGTAAGTCACGACTCTGCCGTCGAGGCCGCACGAAACGGCGACCGGGCCGACGATGTCGATGGACGATACGGCGGCGCTGTGCCCCTCATACACAGCCAACGTGGCAAGGGTCTCGACACCCGCCACGGTGACCCTGCCGGACGCGTGACCCAGCCAGATGAACACAGAGTCGATGCAGCACGTCTCGACGGGATCATCGACGTCAAAGGCGGATCGGACCTCGGTGGCTGCTGAGAAGCAGAGGCGCGGGGTCGGGCGCGTGACGGGGGCCGATCTGAAGCAGATTTTCGGGTTGGGGTTGGTGGGCATGAGGTGATCGTACGAAAAGTCGTCCTCGCAGTCCGGGGAGGGCATGTCGTCGGACAAGCGGCGGACAGTGAGTGTCATGCTAAAGTTGGCGTCCACTTTCTTGTCTTTAACGGCACGATCGATGTCCTTTTTCAAAAACACGATGATGTCGTCGTGAACGAAAGAAGTGTGGAATGCCACGCGGCCAATAACCGTTGATCCGCCCTTCCGCGGCTTGTGCTTCATGATGACCGTGATATCCCCGAGCAGGACGATGTGTGTGTCGAGATGCAGCCCCTGGCCCCCCATCACGTGTCCAGGATCACCTGTCCACGCCGAGTTGAACAGACACCTGGAGCCCGTGAAGACCTGGATCACGGGACGCATGCCGCCCTCAATGGTGGGGACCAGCGCTACGTCCATCGCCGTGAGAGCGAGCACGACGGGCTCGGGGCCCTGGCCGGACGCTAACACGTTGTTGAAGTATGTTACGTACCGCAGCTGGGAGGGAACTGAGACACCCTTCTCGTTGAACGACCGCTTACACGCAAAGAAGTGCAGCGCGTCGATACAGTTCTGGAACAGCCCCACGTACGTCAGGTAACATGCAATAACGGTGCCCGTCCTCCCACGGCCAGCGAGACAGTGCACCACGGCCACGTTGGAGCTGTCCGCGTGGAGCCACGAGTCTATCGACTTGCAGATCTTGAACAGTAGGTTGAGGGGTGGGCTGTGGTGGTCTGGGAAGCCGAACTCCTCGAGTACCTGGTTATCGAATTTGTCATAGCAATACTCACGCTCCGAGAGGTTATAGATCATGTAATGGCCCTTGTGATGTCTGTTCAACATTGCGGCCACGTCGTTAATGTTGTTGCGGTACACAGCCTCTCCTGCCTTGGCGGGGAACCCCATCGCAATTATACGATCAGTAATGTAGGTAAGATCCAGGTCATACTCGCCATCGTTGTACCGAACCCGAGAGCCAGACACACGTTCCCGAAGCTTCTTCGGAAACGCCCGAAGGAAGGACATATTGCCACTTTCTTCTCGTAAACGAAAAAATATCGATGACGAAAATGTTTCCCCTGAAACCGTTAGGAACTTCAATTTCCATTGAACTCGAGCCGCCCTGTCGAACTTCTGAATCTCCATTTATAGAAATTGAATTTTTCAATCATCACGCCCAACAGCATCTTCATGCCTTCCCAATCACCTCCTTCTGGGGGTGTCATGTCTGGATCAGGCCAATTTAGTGCGCTGGGTGGCGAACGCCCGCAGAGCCCCGATGTCAACTCGATACCGCCGTCCTCTCTCTCTATTTCGATGAGCCCGGCGGGACAGGAGTCCATGGAGATGCCACACGTGAACCAGAACTCACGCTTCAATCGCTCCGACACCACGGCCACGGCGTCACCTGTCCCACTCAATCTCCGTCGACTGGACGACAGGCCGCCAACCGCCCAACAAGCGGACCCTGGGCCACGTGCGATGCAGGTCATTCACCAGGCACTCGCCCCTCGTCGCCCACTGTCGGCCGTGGGGCGTCCCGGCAGGCCGATGTCCGCCAAGAAGCCCGTGCTCGCGCGAGATTCGATGGTGGCGATGGCGATGAGCTCGTCCAAGCCGCTCACAGCCCGCCAGCCCAGGTGGGGCGCGGGATTTGTGGTGCAAGATCAGGCTGCTGCGCCGTCGCCTGTGACAGCGCACCCAACGCGCGAAGAAGAAGAGGAAGTTGTACCAAAGGCACGCAAGAAGGGTAAGAAAGGCAAGAAGAAGGGCAAGGTACGCCGCAACAGACCACTGTCAGCAGGCCCCGCGCCCGCCGGGAAGACGGTCAAATCCCTCATCTACGGCACCTACAACCACGACCCGTACTCTGTCCGACCCGACCGGCCTCAATCAGCCCAGACCATCGTCTACCCGTCACGAGACACACACGTCACCACACAGGCAGACTACACGGGCAGGGGGGTGCCGGCGGGCGGGTCCATGTTGCTGTCAACGACCGCGTTCGAGATTACTGGGCTTCAGCCCGACCCCCGCCGGACACCGCCGGCCATTCATAGGACGCCAACCAGACCGCTGAAGGCCCCTGGACGTATAGGTGGGTCGCCCAGCCCCGCGATGGTGCGGACAGGGACAACACACAAGGCGTTCCGTCCCCGGTCCCGGCCAGCATCAGCCATAGCGGCACATCGGCACACAAACAGTGCGGCACTCGACGCTGAGCCGCCCCAACGGCCGATGAGCGCCGCATCAGAGTTCTCCAGGCTCCAGCGGCCACTCAGCGCCAAGCGGCCTGTCTCAGCCAAGCGGAGTGCGCGGCCCAAGTCGGCTCACGGCGGAGGACGGCAGACCACCCAGTCAACCCGCCCCGCCGCCCGGCCCCGGTCCGCGGCTAACAGATACATCGCACCCGGCCCCGCCCCGACCAAGACGGTCAGCGACGCCGTTTATGGCCATCTCGTAACGATCCCAGCCTCTAAAAAGGCCGAGTCGGTCGAAACGAAGCTCTTGCACCCAGACCAGTCGATACGAAACGCTGGACTTAACGAACTGACGAACTTTGGTGCATTGCCCCAGGAGCCACAAGAAGCGCTCCTTGAAATGGGCATCGTGTCCGTCCTGGCCGACATGCTCCCCCAACCAGGTATGAAACGCAGAGATTACCGCGCCTCACCCACACTGGTCTATAAGGCGCTGCGAGGCGTGCTGGGGACAACGGTGGTCAGACACGCGGAGGTCGCCGAGTACATGGCTCGCGACTGTGGCGTGCTGCAGGCCGCTGTCCGCCTGTTGGAGACTCATTTTTCTCTGGGTCTTCAAGAACTCCTGGTGGCCATGATGTCTGACAGCTTTATAGTCCAGACTGAATTCCGGCTGTTGGGCGGCGTTGACCGGTGCTCGACCATTATTTGCGACAAATCAGTGTTCCCCCAAAACAGGGCCGCAGCGCTCGTACTCCTCGGCCATGCGTGTACAAACAACAGAGAGTCGCTCGAGCAGGTCGCCGAGCTGCTGTTTGATGGTATTATGGAGCTTGTCGGCCGCGTGGCGCCTGCTTTCCGGTCGACCTCGATTGAGGATCTCGACATCCCCCTGGGGCTTGGGACGATGACGCCGCTGGTCAGACGAGATAGCCTGCCGCCCCAGCTCGGGCTTCGTCTGTATGCTGCCGAGTTTATAGGACTCGCTGCTCTGGAGAACTCGTCTGTGTTGACCAAGGTTGGAGACATGGATAGAGGCCTGCAATGGTTAACCCGTGTCATGCGATGTGAACGGTCGGCCCGGATGACACTGTTGGCGGCCTCATTGAGTGACAGGTTAACTTGAGGGAGGAACAGAGATGACATCACGCTCACACTTCACGTTGTTGATAAATCACTGGTTTCTGGAGGGTCTGTTTCCAGGACAACAAAAATATCCAACCGTCAGATCTCTAACCCAAAGCTGCGGCCGATTCTTTATTATATATTGTACATGATCAGATCAGGTGTCTCTGCGTTTCAGGGCTGTCCCCGCGGCCCGACGCGACCCCGCCCCCGTCCTGGTCTTCATTGGCGGCGACTTGACCGCGACCTGGTGAAGCGCCCCGACCGGCGACCTCAATCGTTCCAGACGCCCGATTGACGACGTCGACCAGTTGGATGTGCCGGACATCATTGACCCGGACCGCTGCATGGGCGAGGGGGCGAGTCCGGCGTCGCGGAGGGCACGGGCAGTGAGGGGCGGGTCTCTTTCGGGCGACGACATGGCCGACGCGCTCAGATGGAGCCCGCCAATCTGACCCGACTCAGCGACAAAGCCGTCGACGTGGGCCGACCCTATCGGAGACAGCAGCACCGGCGGGTCCGTGCGGGATGACGTGTCAAGATCTGAACCTTGGCCTTCAGATCCAGCTGTGGACATGACCACGGACAGCTCCTGGCGCAGGCTGCCCGTGACAGACTCCTCCGTGTGCAGCTGGGCCTGGGCCCGACCGATATCCCGCTGCCGCTCGGCGTCGATCGCTTTCCATTTGGCAACAGCTTCATTGGCCGCCGCAGCGCGCTCGACAGCTTGTTCAACGCTCGCTTTCTGAATGGTTAGTTCGTTCTCTGTGTCCTTGAGCTCGCCCTCGAGGTGCTCGATGGTCGCGTCCCGTGCTTCCATCGCTGACTCGAAATCGGTGTTCATCGTAACGAGTCGATCGTGCATGGCCGACAGACGTGCCCGGACATCGTTAAATTCCTGCTCCAGTCCACGGTATCGGTTGGTTACAGTTGTTCCGCATGAGTTAGAGCGCTGGATTAGCTCTGATAGCTGGTGTTTGACGGTTTCGAGCTCAGATTTGGTTCTATCATGAGTCTCAGACAGTTGCACATGCTCGGTCTGAAGCCTAGCGGTATTCTCCTGCGCAGTAATGCGCTGACGTGCGGTTTCAAGCATCAGTTGTGCTGTTGAGGCAAATTTTTCGCTGATCGCTATATAAATAGAGACGGTCAGCCAATAAAGGTGGTCTCCTTGTGCTGCTAATATGGTTATAGCGCTTGTGTATACCCATTTTTGGGCAACGTGGGGCGAATCGATTTTGATTGATAACTGCTGATGTCCTTATTTGACCAACCAAGACTGGGAACCACTCAACGGCTGTAATACGTGTCTCGGGTTAGGGGTGTTTTGTTGTGATACCGGCCCCAGCAGCAGCAAATACAGCTCTTGGGGACATTTACAGCTTGGCACCTCATCAGCTTGGTGCACTACAAGAACTGGAGACTATCTGACGGCAAACGCAACGTCACGTACGCCGATCTGTTGACGCCCGGGGCCAGACGCAAGCTCCGTATCGCTGAGGGCAAGCACAGAAACGTACTTGATCATCGCTGGTTTCACGTCCAGCATATTCAGACGGACGGTGTCTCGGTGGCTGTAACGAGGACGAGAATGCC
>PPCM01000822.1_pt1 | contig 19211 bp, 16 predicted proteins | sample 1555541 | NCBI WGS metagenome assembly PPCM01 (sample SAMN05284479, study PRJNA326546) | Marine sediment metagenome, whole genome shotgun sequencing project. | isolation source: marine sediment | place: Germany: Wadden Sea | collected 2012-09-05 | reverse complement strand
TTGTCAATTTGCATGACATCTCCACCTTCAAGAGTCCCTTCAGTTATGTAATCATATGTATCAAAGAAGTCCTTCAAGCCTTCTTTAATGGTTTCTTTTTCTCCATTTCTTGTATCCACACCTGGATTCGTAACAATGGCAAAATCTTTTGTTACAACTGCTGGATCCTCAACGAAACAACTATCTGGGTATGCCTCACTTGCTTCTAGGATTTTAACTTCTACACCCGTAGATTTTAAAACTTCAATGTACTCATTATGCTGCACTTGAGCCATCTTAAAATCTGGTAAACCTAGATTTGAAGTTGTTTGTCCTTCTACTACAGTACTGCCTGGTTTTCTTACAATGACATTTTTAAACATACTTTCCTCCCTTATAATTCCTTATAATATAATCTATAATGTTAGGTGTTCTTTCAAACACATCCTCTTTAAATACACGTTCACTTGGTTTATGGAAATCCTTTCCCCAAGGACCAATATTAATACATGGCATTTCAACTGATTCCAATATCTCAAATGGAATATAATACTTGGTCTTCCATCCCATTATATTCTTCATTTCTTCCTCTATATTTTTACTTGGTAATTTAGAATAACTCAAGTCGGATATTCCCGTAAAATACATTCTGTTATCGTATGTTTGATTGTAATTCTTTAATGTAAACTCATTTACCAAATCAATAAGCTCAGATTGCTCAACATTGGTTACAGCAGGATAATAAGGTGGTAAAATACCAATGACAATCAACGGTTCGTCGTCATTAGATTTGCACATCAAGGCTTCAATGTCCTCAGGATAATCCAAAGGCTTTCCACTTTCATTTCTGAAAGCCAGATACTCATCCAAGGTAAATACATTGTCGGATTTATTAAAGCATTTCCAATCTCTCCCTGTTTTTGATGAAAACTTGAGCCGCTTCATATTGATATGTTCCAAGTAGTCATCTAAAGCTGTTTGAATCAACTTCTTTAATTTACCTAGAACATCTGATGGTGTATCCGTATAATTAAGAATATTTAAAATGCCATAACTCATACTTGGAAACGAAATATCATAAACCTTTTTATTATCTCTCATCATGACCCAAGTAGGTGGTATACTCATTTCACTCTCAGTAACATTTACAAAATCATCATTTAAATCTACTTCACTAACAATCCTAGCGAGCAAACCATTTGGATTAATACCCTCTAATGCCTTACCAGCATGAGCCAAAACACCTTTGACGTGTACAAATACATTTAGCTTACCAATAGAACCTTGACTGATTACACCTCTTTCAGATTGTATCCTTTGATGTGGTTCAGTATTAATCATTAACTTATACGATAACTGATGTTCATCTTTTAAATCCTTTAAGAGACGAATTGCAGCACGCATTCCAAGAGACTCATTTTCCTCGTCTGGTACTGCAATTACCAATATACTTGGACCCATTCCACTACAAGAATAGTAATCCAGCAATGCAAGCTCTATGGAACCGCCTGCTTTCATATCAGCAACACCTCTACCAAACAAAAAATTACCACTATGTAAATCTTCCATCGCCTCTCGACTTAAGAAATTATCATCTTCTAAGAATGCATTTGCAAGGTTGGAAGGTTCAAATGCAAGTTTCTTATAATCCGCATAGTTATCTACATTGACAACATCTGAATGATGAATCATTACATAAGTATCTGAATGACCTTTATAAAATGCATAATTGATATGCCTGTCAAAATTCTTGTCTCCCGTTTCATACTGTCCATATAATTCTGGATGGTCTTTAAAATAGGACATCTCACTTATCGTTTTATTAAAGAAAGCATCTACCAATTCCTCTCCTTGAGTATTAGTAAAACTTTCTACTTTTAAGTAATCGAATAAAATACTCTCTATCTTTTTTTCTAATCCCTGAATACTGGACAAGTTAGGCATGTTGGACCTCCTGTACCGTAATAAGACAAATTCTTGCCTTCATAAGTGTACACATTACATCCTTTTTCTTTTAACTTCGACTCAATAACACTATTACCAGCTACCAAAATACAGTTTTGTTCATCTAAGGCCAACACATTTGATCCTAAATAGTCATATTCCATATCATCCACTTCCAATAGCTCAATACCTTTTTCTAACAATAACTCTCTCATAAAAACAGGCATATACTTTGAATAAACAACCGCTAGCTTTGAATTGATCATACTGATGATACTCATTAAGTGAAGACAAGCATTTTTGCCTTCACCATGAGGCATTGGAATAACGACATGATTTTTAACAACCTCTTTTGTTAGTTCCTTAAACTGCCTAATCCCTTCATCATTTGTTCTATAGCCTCTCCCAATTAGAACAGTCTCCTCATCAAGCCATAACACATCTCCGCCTTCCATTAGACCTGGACTGGTTATTCTACCTAGAGTTGGTATACCCTTCTCATTGAGTAGTTTCTCCATTTCCATGCCTTCATTTCGTCGAAGCTCTTTTCCTGTGTTAAAGTAAATCGCACCGAATTTAGTAACTTTAATCGAATCATGTGTATATATTGAATCTAAGCCCACCTCCTCTGATTTAGGCAAATAGTAAACTTCTTCTACATGACTTTTTATGATATTTTCAAATGCTTTGTATTCCTTCAAGACTACTTCATAATTAGGTTGTTCTAAATAACCATATTGCTTCCAGTACTTCTCTAAGTGTTCTTGAGAAACAAATGCATCTTTTGGATGCTTTATCACTATTTTCTTGATTTCTTTTGTCATTGATTGACAACCAAAACTCATACGTCCTCCTTTTTGTATACAATATGCAATATATTATGTATTATATTTCGTAATTTCATATTACCACTAAAGAAAATTGAATTCAAGCAGAATTTCGAAATATTCTGAATCTTTAAATTCAGAAACCTATATGGTACAATATGGTTGGTAGACAAAGGAGACTATATGCAACAATACTTATCATTAAAGGATCATGTATACAACTATATTTCAGATAAAATTAGAGAAGGTTCATTAAAACCTGACGAAAAAATTAACGAGAAAATCATTATGGATGATTTAGGTATCAGTAGAACGCCAGTCCGAGAGGCTTTAATTCAATTGGCTACAGAGGGCTATTTAGAGAACATCCCTAGGAAAGGTTTCATTGTTAAACCTGTCGATACTAACAAGTCTAAAGAAATCTATGCTCTACTTGGTGCATTAGATGCATTTGCTTCTGAGCTTGCATTTGAGCACATTACTCAACAAGATATTATAAGAATGGAAGCTCTTTCAAAACAAATGGTAGTAGCCGTTGACACTTATGACTTTAAAGCCTATTATAAGCTACAAACAGATTTCCACGATGTCTATATCAGCAAATGTCACAACGAAGAACTTATCAACACAATGAACTTACTTCGCAAGAAATTTATTAGACAAACATACAACGATGATGATTTAGAAAAGATGAAAGAAATACTTTATCATACAAACGAAGAACATATAGAAATAGCCAAACTATTTAAAGAAGATACTTATGAGAATGTATCTAAATTCCTAAAATATTCGCATTGGAACTTAAGTTATGCAGAGTACGACGCTGTTTAAATAGCATATAAACTATTCATTAATTTAAATGAGAGTAGATAAAATCTACTCTCATTTCGTGTTTTATGCTCTTTTTCTATTTTTTCCATCATACATTAAATTTCTCAAACCAGAAAATTCTTTTCTAACAAGATAGATACTCCATATAACTATAATTAAATCTATGAAGAAAGAACCAATGTATACCCACTGTATACCTAATAATTTTGGTAAAATTAACATGACTGGTATATAAAATACAAGTTGACGTGTTATTCCAATTAGTGATGCTATCTTTCCTTTATCAATCGCTGGAAAGAAAGTCATACCCATAAAAATGACTGGTAATACAGGTAACAATGACATGAAGATCCTAAAATTCATGATATCCTGGGATGTTAGTATTCTATCTGGCATCATAAGACTTAGCGATAATTGTGGTGCTGACATCAGGAAAATCCAAAATGGCAACATAATAATGGTCGCTGCAACCGCAAAGACCTTGAAACTTTTAATAACTCGTTGATATTGCTTTGCTCCATAATTAATTCCTACAACAGGCTGTAAGGCTCTCATGAGACCAAAAATTGGCGTTAACATAAACATAAATATCCTAAATACTACCCCATAAAAAGCAACATCACTGTTTGTTCCGTAATTACTTATGGCATTCAGAACAACAACAGCTTGTAATAGACTCATCACCGACATAATTAAAGAAGGAACACCCATTGAAATAATTCTCTTTACAACCTCAGGATCTCTCCTGAAAGAAAAAGGATTTGCTTCAAAAGTTGCCTTTTGCCTACTAAAATAGACCAAAGAAGTGACTGTATAAACAAACATTCCAATATTGGTTCCCCAAGCAGCACCTTCTACACCCATATCAAGTATAACAATAAAGATATAATTAAATACAATATTGATACTCAAACCGATCCCCATCATAACTGCAGCTGTCTTCATTTTTCCTTCTGCACGAACTATCATGTTCCCAGCCAAACCAGCGATCCAGAACAAAGCGCCATATATCGTAACCCTAAAATACCTTACACCAAAATCTAATGTTAAACCTTCTCCGCCCATAAATTTAATTAACTGAGTTGTAAATAATAAACCTAAAATCATAAATCCAACAGATACTATGATACTTAAATAATTCACATTCCCTAAAAGTTTTTTCTGAGTGTCTACGTCGTTCTCACCAAGTGCAATACTTAGTGCAGAACCTGCACCAACACCAATTAGAGAACCCAACCCCAAACTAATTTGAGTAAGTGGATAAGCTATCGAAACACCTGCTAAAGCATTCTCACCAATAAATCGTCCTACAAAAAATGCATCAAATACTGTATTCAAACCATACAATACCATAGCCAGTATCGCTGGCCATGAAAGTTTAAATGTTACTTTCCAGAGATTTTCATTCAAAATTACTCTCTTTTGTTTTGTTTTATTCATATCCCTCCAAACCGACGGACTCGTCGGTTTCATCTCTTTTAAAAGGTTTTCTCCATTGAAAACCATTCTCATTTATATTTTATCATTAATCTCCCTACTGTCAATACCCTAACAAAAAAATATCAGCTTAACACTGATATTTAATAACTATATCCTCTAATAAAGGTTTAAACATTTGACGTATTTCCTCTTGCTTATTATACAATACTTCTGGATCTCTAGACATATTTTGTGAAAATAATATTGCATTTAACATTCTACTCAAAAACATAAAATCCTCAAGTGCTTGATTCGCATCCAACTTAAGCGCTTTACATATGAATGAATAAAACTCATTTTCTAATTTTATATACTCATGCCACATTGTCTCATCATACATCGATTCATGAATAAACATAGTGTAAACTTTTCTATCATCTGTTACTACAGTACTTTTCTCTATAAATGCATCCATCATCAACTCTATTTGTTCAGAAACATCTAATGTAGGAAAATCCTCATTGAAATACGAACTTAAAGTCATATATTGAGTATTACCTCGTCTCATCATGTCAATTAAAATCTCTTTAGTGCTTCTATAATAGTGGTAAAATCCACCTTTTGATAATTCAGTTAATGCTATAATATCTTCCATGCTGGTTCTTTGAAAACCTTTTTTTATAAAGACTGTCTTAGCAGCTACAAAAATTTCATTTATTCTATCTTCTCTCGTTTTTCTTTTACCCATTATTTCTCCAATCAAAAGTTCTATCTCTATACATAATCATACCACTTAATTATCTAATTATATACGATAGAAATCATGATATACCATTTCAGACGTTCAACTACTCGAATCTCTCTTTAACGTAAAAATCCACTATCACAACATCTCCAATAGCGGATTAACTTTCTATATCTAGGTTTTAGCTTCTTTTACTTTCATAGATAGATTTTTTCCTGCCAAACAATGATACGAACACAAGCCACATTCAAGACATTTCTCCGGACTTAATATTTTTGCTTGATCCATTTTACTTTCTTCCACTAAACGGGCTATCTTGTGTACTTCTAATCCACTTGGACAACGATTTGTACATTTACCACACTTGGAACAAGTGCCTTCTTTGTATTTAGGTCGTCCAGCAACAGCTATGTAATTTGTGGTTTCTGTAATAAGATCCACAACTTCTGCACATCTAACTTGCATAAGTCCGCCACCTACAAAAATTGGATTTTCTTTATCGTAAATGGTACCAATAACTTCCGATATCCGGTCACCAACAGAAACTTGAACTATATGGGCTTCTCTTTTCATTAAATTTGCAATTGTAATAAACTTTTCTTTGATTACCTGATTTAACCACACCGACTTATAGAGTGAATACACTGTCTGTACATTTAAGACTAAAACGCCTTTTTCTGATGGGATTTCATTATAGGCAATATATTTGTTTACGACTTCTCTTATCAGTCTTTTCTCTGCACCCACAGGGTAATAATCTCTTACTTTTTTTACATCGCAATCGAAATTCACACTCTGATCGTCTTTCGTCGCCAATATTATAGTACTCTCTGGAATACACTGACGAATTACTTTAAGGCCTTTATTGATTTCACTTGAAAACTTGGTAAGCAACCAATGATCATGACAAAGTCCTGGATCACATTCCACAGCATTTATAATCACATATTTTTCATCACTAATAGAATCCATGAACAATTTTATTTTCAGATGAGTTGGATAGGCCCCTCCACCTAAACCTAAAACATTGTTTTTTTCAATTCTATGCAGAATATCAATACTTGCTAGATTAAGAATACCATCTTCATTAGAAATTGCATCATAGTCTAACTTAAAATTCCATCCATCATAAACGATTTTTTTATAAGGCTTTTTTAGTCTTGTTTTAATTAACTCTCTAGATGCTTTTACAGTTATTTTATCTATCAAAAAGGAAATTATATTTAACCCAAGAATTAAAATAGCCATCATCTGTATTGAATAGAAACGATAGGCAATTACTCCTATTATCAAAGATAAAATTCCTCCTATGACAGGTTTATATGTCATTGTTGCTGGATCAGTAATAACAATACATCCCCAGAACAGCACTCCAGAACCAATAACATTTAACATAGTTAAATCATTTGTAAACCCCATCGAAATTAACATTCCAATGATTAGACCAAGTGAGGCAAATGGTCTTATAACTATAAATGGTAAAGATAATAACATTGCCAGTACAGTAATAACACTATACGAGAACAGAATGTTGTCAGTTGGAAAAATAAAGCTCATCAGTAAAATACCAATCATCGCTGGATTTAAGGGATTCTTCCCCATTCCGCCAAAAATATACTTGGTAAACAAAGCTATCACAACGCCTAATAGGGTACCCCACAATGGAATACCCGGATAAACAGCGTATATTATCCCAACAGTTATCGATGCTGAAACTGCGCATTTTAGCGAACTATATTTTAATAGATTGAAAATAACCTCTAGTAATAAAGCTACTACTAGCACACTAAAATAACTTAATATATTTAACGGGCTCATCAACCACGTAGGTAGTTGATAAACAATTAAAACCATGAAAAGTACAGTCATTATATGTTCATTGGTTATTTTCAATCTTATTAAAGGGTATGTTTTCACTTTCTAACTCCAGCAATAAATCCATGAATTTTATGGATTGGTGCTTTGCTAATCATCATTTTAGGACAAGCAACAACCGTTTCAATACCTAATTGTCTACATTCTTCAAGTGTCATCGGATCTACCGTAGAACTACTATGGAACAATATTTTTTTTACTCCCTTGCCTTTAATATTATTCACAGCAATTTTTGTATTTTCTTTATTTAAAAGTATATATGCACATGATGGTACTTTAGGTAAATCCTCAATGCTATTATAGATATTATCTTCATCAATGGAAAAAGATTTCAAACCCAATGGATAAACATCAATCCCAACCTTTAAGAAATCTCTATAAACACTCCTACTAAAACTTTTGGGATTACTTGATAATCCAATGAATAATACCTCATCATTTGTAAAAAAATTAGTTTTTGAAATCATTTTTATCTCCTTATCTAATGCTTTCATTATTCCCTTCGGTCGCAATACAATAAACAATCATACTTCTTGTATCATTATTCATACTAGGTAATTGAAACTTAACTTTATCATCTCCACCAAACTGAGATCCTATTATCATATATAACCTAGGATATTCATGAATAAACAATTCTTGTCCATTACACATAGAAAAACCATTTGGGATATTAGATTTTAAGAAAATTCTAATTTCTCCTAAATAAGGACTCATAGTCACCTCCATAATTAATCCTAGTAATACATTTAAAGTATTGCTATATCTCTCAATGAAAATTATACAAAATAAGCATAAAAAAGAAATCAACCGAACGGTTGATTTTTACAAATAAAAGTATGTAAGCCCCAATTTTACTTAACTATAGGATATATATATTTCATTTAATCAAGAAATCCATACAATTTTGCTTTCTCAACAGCTCCTACTCTATTTTTAATTTCGAGCTTTGAGTATATGTTAATGATGTGTGTTTTTACTGTACTTAATGATATATTTAATTTCTCACCAACTACTTTATTGGTAAGTCCTTTTATAACCAACTCAAAGACTTCAACCTCTCTTCTTGTTAAAGGGATATCACTACGGTTATATGTAATCTCCAGTTTCTGTTTTTCATCGGTTATTACTTTTGCAATTAATAGTGGTCTATAATTTTTTATCATATCTAAGATATAGTCGTCGCATTTGTCTTCCTTAGGCCACTTTAGATAAACGACACCTATAAATACATTCATATACTTTAGCGGCAGACAAACTAATGACAATAATTCTAAGTGAGTAAAATAAGTATCATTCGCAAAGACCCCTCCAGTTGGCTTTTTGTTAAGAACTATCTCTGTACCAGTTCTTGCAACATATCTTAAGACTTTTAGGGGAACCTTTGAAAAACTCGTAATTACATCACTATCATGATGACTATGGGCTTCATATGCCAAGTGAAGCTGATCATCCCTTTCTAAGTATATTGCTCCATATTCACAAATACTTGGTGCCATCAAACTCCTTAATACATAAAGAAAGGCTTCATCCTTATCCATCATCTCAACTTGATTCATACAGTCTGACAAGTTATAATCAATTTTACTCACTACAATTTCATCACTCTCCATTACAGTTAGGTCATCTTCAGAGCAATCACTAAGTCTATAAAGATCAGCAATACTTTTCGCCCCCCACTTATCAAAAGAGTTTACAGCCTCTTTTAGATAAATTGATGAGATCGTTTTATTACTTTCATAGTACTTACTTGCCAATAGTTGCCCTAGTGCGACCAAATTAAATTGATTCGACCGCTTTGCAAATGCGATACCTTCTTCATACAAGTTCCCCACCTCAGAAGAATTCTCAAATACTTCTAAGTATTTAGCTTTTAAATAAAGAAACCTTGAGTAATGATTATCCTTGTATTGATCAATCCATTTTTCAACTTTTTTTATGGATTTCCTAACAATTTGCCTATTCCTATAACCTTCTATACCCTTTAGATTACTATTGTTATCCATTCTTACCATAGTCAAATAGAAAAGCAAATCTACCTCTAACATAAATCCCTTAAACATATCTGCTAAAGCTTCAATTCTTGGTAGTATAGCATAACAATCCATCAATTCATTACTTAAATACAATCTCTGTAGTTTGAAAAAAAGATATGTTAACTCTTGACTATCATCAAGAGATTCTAACAAATCATCACTTAATTCTTCAGATTGGCTCACAGACAATCGTTCCAAGTGATTCTGTAAAATGAATAAAGTTGATTTCGTAATGTCTTGTTTCAATCTTTTATCATAACTATCAAGAATTTTGAATGTTTCATACAACTTATCTAATGGTTTCCCTTGGATATAATACATCTCTACCAATGTAGAGAAACTATAACCTGCATATTGAAACTCTCCACTATTCACCCCAGAGTCAATGGCCTCCTTCAAATAATTTATACTAATCTTATCTGAAGTATACCAATGTTTAATAAAAGCACCCAAAATGAAATATGTCATACACTTTTCATCGCTCGATTTTTTCAGAATACTTTCCGCAACATTAACTAATTTAATAGCTTTTTGCGAATCATGGAGATAGTGAAATTGTATGTAGCTAAACGAAGCATAAGCTGGAGCTGATAGTTCAGAAATACCATGTTGCAAAGATAGTAAGCTCAGTTTTGTAATCAATAATGAAAACAACTCATCATCAACTAAGTTTGCTATAGCAGCCATACGAATGATTGTATTCTCAATCATTATAATCCTTTTATCCATTACAAGAGGCATATGTTCAATTGAATCAAACTTTTTATGCGACAACAGCCATCTGCATTTTAAGATATCAATAAATAACGTTCTTCTTATTCTTCTAGTTTGTAATTTGAATTTCAGATGCTCCAACACCTCAAAACCATATTGTAATGCCTTTTGATTCATCCCAGAATACGTATATAGCAAGAGAAAGCGACTTTTATAGTTTGCCAATTCCTCAGCTTTATCCAAACTATTTACTAATGCTTCAAATAGAGTCTCAGCTTCTTTTGTCTTACCTTGCAAATAAAGACATTCAGATAATTCAAATGTTGCATTTGAAACAAGCGATTTGGTAACTGTTTGATCGGATAATGGCATTAGGTCAATACAGAGTTCAAAAAAATTACTTGCATCTTCAATTAGTGTCATCTGCTTTGCCTTTAAACCCGCATAATACAATTCTAGAACATATTTTGTACTATCAGCTTCTGTAAAAATGATATCCTTACACTTGTGAATTTGAGCAGCTATAAAAATCCTATGCTCCTCTATATAGATTTTATCAGGATCATCAATCAGTTTACTTACAATCTCATAATGCTTTTGAATGCGATTATCTGTAATCGACTGATGAATGATTTCATATATAATATCATGTGAAAAAGAATAACTAACCTTATCATTAAACTGTTCTGTGATAATCAAGCCAATATCATATAACTTTTCAAATACTCTTTCGAATTTCTCGGAATTTGATACAATCTTATATAACATTATTGTATCTGTTTGACCACCTAAACATACTAATAACTCTAATACCTCATATTCATTTTGAGATAATCTATCTATATTTTCAGTAAGTATGTTTTTAATATCATTGGGTAACTGAAGCGACTTTAGAAAATCAACATCAAATGCATAACATTCATCTTCATTATAATAAATCCTCTTTTCTCGAATCATTGATTCAACTAAACTTAAGATATAAAAAGGTGTGCCAAGTGTTACCTTATAAAAATAACCTGATATTTCATGTATATTGCAAATCTTAAAATCAAATAATGCATTAATCAACGTTTCTGTTTCAGTACGACTTAAGCGCTTTAAGTTTAACTCTAGCGAAATATTATCTAGTACACATTGAAAACCGTCTCTGTAAGATAAAACCAAATGACTATTTAACCCATTATCATTGGAACACAACTCCTGGATAAGTCTTAGCGAACTTTCATCAGCCCACTGTAAATCATCAAAATGAATAATCAACGGTGATAATTCCTGTGACATAATATCCAAAAAAGTTAAAACAGCCTTTGTCAGTTTATATTCTATTTTATGATAGTCCTCTTCCTGTATTTTTTTATAGTATCCAAGTAACTTTTCTGTTTCTGGACAAATTGAAATGACTAGATAACTGTCACCTGCTAAATTTGTACTCAGCACCTTTTTAACCGATTCTAGCTTCTCATCACTTAGTGTCAAAGTGTAATCCACAACTCCTCTAAGAATATCACGCATAGCTGAAAAAAGATCATTGTTATAGCGTTTGAATTTACCTGACACATAATTTACATTTTGAAGTCTTCTCATTACTTCTGAAACCAAGTATGTTTTTCCTACGCCAGCTTCTCCTATAATCGTACAAACTGAGAACTCGTCATTTAGTTTTTTTGCAAAATGTTTGATTAGATATTCGATTTCCTTTTCTCTTCCAAAAATACCATGTTTCTTAGTTAAAATATTATTCATAATTTATTATCCCTATCTCTTCATTACTATAATTGTATCAAGTAATATTTGAGAGTTATAGTTATATAAATATATTCTATAAAAACAACTCAAAAAGTTAATTTTTGAAACAACAAAAAGATTGCAGTTACCTACAATCACGAAAAAGCTCTTAAACTTCTAAAACACTTAATGATTTGATCCTGAAATTTCGATAAACAATACAAATATTTGAAATCGTCCTTTGTTACCTATTAAGCGAAGGCAGTTATAGCATCATAATAAGTCTAGAATGCCTTTAATTATATTCAAAATACGTTTCTTGATTTAAAATCCTTTTTCCCCTATTGTTATAGAATTTATGTAACCAAATATCAGATGAATCTTTGTATCTATAGTAATTAATATAACTTGCTACTTCTAATATTTTTAGCATTAAGGGAATTGTACTGCTTTCCTTAAAACTTATTTCATTCACAGAATTGTATCCCCTTAGCAAATCTTGTATACCTTTTTTGCTCATTGTTTCGTCCGAACAAACCACAGGAATATCGAATACCAAAATAGCAATATCCATCATGCAATTACCATACATACACTCTTCCATATCGATAAATTTAAAACTGTTTAATTTATCGACTACAATATTAGCCATGTGCATATCTCCATGAATTAGCTGATTCATTTTTAGATTAGCCGCTTTTAATTCACTTATATATTTATCATACATCGCTATTACTTCATTAGGTATATCCTTATGTATCTCCTCATAAATAACAAACAAACCCTCAGCATTTTCCCAACTAGGAAGCTTCTCAATACATTCATCATACTCATTCATAGACTTATGAAGATTTGCCAGCTCTTTTCCCAAATCATACATATATCCCTTATTGACAACTTTATCAAATAAATTCTCAAGGTTTTTACCTTCTAACAAAGGATAAACATAAACACTCATTTCTTTTCCATTATAAAGAGTTTGACACATATACCTGCCATCATCTGTTACTATAGGTCCTGGTACACTTACCCCTTGCTGATTGATATGTTTTAGAATCGGAAGTAATACTTCTATTCGCCCTGTTTCATCTCTAGGAATTATTTTCATTACATAAGTTTTCCCATCTATTAATACCTTCAATGAGGTTCCATAATTACCGGTATCAAACTCTTCAATAAATGAAATATCTTTTCCATATATCAATTCTATCGATTGAATAAATTTATCCATGCTCCTCCTCTATGGCAATATATATATTAACCATTCTTCTGTTATCTTTTAAGTAATGTTTTTCAAAGTCAGCCTGCTCGCTTAAAATGTAATTGGATTTGGGGATCCACTGTTCATCTATGAAATCATACACATCAAATAAACTGATTAACGACAGATCAACTTGAAACATAAGATATAGATGATCAGATATAATCACTTTGTTACCTTTCTTATTTATACAAAGCGAGTACGTAAACGAGAGACTCTCTTTATAGATATCAGAAGGATCATAATCATAGACCGCATAAATCGATTTTTCCTCAGTAAGTTGATTGCTATCTAAACCAACTTTAGATGTCCACAATTCATCTATTGGATTATCCTTAGATAAAAGTTCATCATAGTTTACTTGTATTGAATCACCATATAATTGCATACCTTTAACAAATTCTATCGATGGTTCACTTAACAAACCTTTCGGTCTAATAACCGGAGTATCACTTAATACAACTTTTCCAAATACTTGATAGTCCTCACAGTTTCTTTTAACAACTCCTGGTGTTAGACCATGTAAATGCTTAAAAGCTACTGAAAAAGAAGATTGAGAACTAAATAAATACTTATTCGACACTTCAATAATAGACATTCCATTAGATAGATCTATTGCAGCTAAGGTTAATCTTCTCTTTCGAATATAATCTTTCAAAGAATACCCCGTTAAGGATTTAAACAGTCTATGGAAGTGATATTCTGAAAAATTGACATTGTCAGCAATATCCTTTAAACCAATATCATCAGTTAAGTGCTCCTCGATATCTTTAATAGCCATTTTTATGTAATCTATATTATTCATACTATTATTTTACCTCATATATATCTTCCATTTTTTCGATTTCTTGCTCAGTTAATTATATCATGTTAATTTTCTTCAATAATAATCATAACATCTACAGTTCATCCAGTGTTTTCTTCTGAATAAAGCAAAAAAACTATCAGCAAAGCCGATAGTTAGCAATCTTAGCTATGTAGTTCTTCATCTATATCAGGATGATGATAAGGTACTGTTAAAGTAAAAGTGGTTCCCTCATTCATGTTAGACTCACAAGTAATATTTCCCTTAAGAATATTGATGGCAATATTGTATGTTATATTTAATCCCAGTCCCGTTCCACCATCACCACGTTTGGTTGTAAAAAATGGATTAAATACTTTTCTTATATATTCTTCCGGTATTCCCTTACCATTATCATGGAACAATATAATTAATGACTTGTCTACTTTTTTCACATCAATTGTAATCAGTCCAGTATCTTCTTCTTCAAAACCATGAATTAAACTGTTCATAATAAGGTTTGTAAATACTTGAGCGTATGCGCCTGGATAGCTTATCAGTGTTAAATCATCAGGACAATTATTTACGATATCAATCTTTCTATGTTTAAACTTAGAATGTAAGTTTCTAAGTGTTTCATCAATGTAATCATGGAAATTGAATTTTCTTATAGAATGACTTGCTTGATCAACTGCAACCTGTTTAAAGCTTGTTATCAATTCACCTGCTCTTAATAAATTCCTAACAATACTTGCAGACGATTCCTCTAAACGCCCCAAAGACTCTAGGAACTCATTCTTAGTTAAGGAGTTTTCATTAACTTTATCTACAAGTCGGTTAACTTCTCTTTCTATGAAAGAACTCACGGTTAAACTTACACCTATAGGTGTATTGATTTCATGAGCAACACCTGCTACTAATTCACCTAATAAAGCCATCTTACCTGACTCGACTAACAACTCTTGAACTTCTTGTAGCTCATTAAGCGTATTTGACAGATTTTGATTACTTGCAACTAATTCTTCCTCAGTAGCTTGAATTATTTCAAGCGATTCCACTAACTCTCTATTTTTTAAATTCAGTTCTTTTGTTCTTAGCTCTACTTTATTTTCTAAATCCTCATTTAAATGTTGTATTGCCTTTCTAGCATCAATGATGTTGATACTCATCTCATTAAAACTTCGTGATAAGTCACCAATTTCATCATTACTTTTGATTTTGATTTGAGGTGTTTCATTTTCACTTTCTGCAACTAATTTTAAAGCATTCTTTAAATCAATCAATGGTTTTGTAGTTTTTGAAATTATAGCAAAAAGTGTTATCAGTAAAAACAAAATTAATAATACAGCTTCTAATATACGAATTTGTGATGCCCTAGAGCTCTGTTGTTCAATAAAATATTTTGTCATGGTTAATTTGACAGAACCAATCACATTCTCGTTGTGTATTATATCTTTTTCTTTAGTCATCAACATTTCTTTTTCATGTTGAAAGCCATATATTTTTCTGTCGTATAAAATTCCTAACGAATTGTCTGTCACTACAATTTGACTGACTGATTTATTTTCAAAAAAGGAATCACAAATACTAAGAAGAGTTTGTTCACTCAAGTGCCATAAGGGTTCTTCTAATGCTGATGATGCAACATCTACCATTGAATTCAAGTCAGTTTCGAACTCATCCAAATAGTAAAAGCTATTAATTTTGTCTACAATAACATTCATAATAAGCATAACAAATAACACCGTTAATACTGCCCCCAGTGCTAATTTTTTCCATATTTTATTTAAAGTTATCATAGACTTTATTTTCATCACAACAATCAAATCCTCATTCTCTAAACTCATTAAATTCTAAATAAGGTAAACCATATTTTTCTGCTAATTCTTTTATAGTACCATCAACAAACATATCTAGTACAGTTGATTCATATACTGGTATAAGCGACTCCAAGTCATTTTTTTGAGAGAACACAATGTACGAATAGTCATAATAAACGGCTGGTTCGATTGATTCAATACCATCACTCAAGTTCATTTCTGCAACTATATTTTCACCAGTTGACTTGATATCAATAATTAAATCAACTCTACCATTTGCTAAATTTTCTACATTTTGCTCAGGAGTATCTGTCACTACAAAATTAAAGTCTGCACTCTCCTTATATTCATCTAGAGGTCCAATAGAATACCCTCTTACATAGCCAATGGTATAGGGTTTAAGTTCATCTAAATTCCCTGTAAAGTTAAAATCAGTTTTTTCTTTTTTAAATATTACCGTTGGATAAGCAGCATATGGCAACTGAGGATAATATAAATATTTTTCTCTTTCAGGTTTTAAATAAAGATCTGTTCCAATATCAAGACTTCCATTTTTAAGTTCTTCTAACATTCTACTAAAGGGGATGTTTATCAATTCATATTCAATATCATTTCTGCTTAACACTTCAGTAATGAAGTCTACTCCAAAGCCAGTTAACTCATTGTTTTCATAAAAAGCATATGGTTTTGTATCTCCTAAGATGCCTATAGTAAGTGGCTTATCAGAATGAAAAGATACTATTGTGCTTTCTAAAGTTTTAAGTGCATCTCCATAATAATCCATACTATAATCAGAATATATTTCATAGAATGACTCATTACTCTTCATTCTTCTAAGCTCTGTATCTACATCATCTATAAGATCACTTAAATCATCTGATTTTCTATAAACCAAGTAACTTAAATCGCTTGCAATAGATGGTTCATAAAAGTTCAATACTTGACTCAATTTGTTTTCTCTTAAATATTCTTTAACAACTGCATAATCTTCAACAATCAAATCAACTCGATCTAGTAGAAGTAATTCAATATTTTCATCTGTAGAAATTGATTCATCAGTTGTTATAGTACCATCTGACACTAGTTGTTCAAACTCAGATGAATAAAAATAATCTTGTACAACACCAATCCTATAGTCACTCAATGAGTTGTAATCACCAGTAAAACTTATTCCTTTACTTTTTAAACCAATGAAATCTATTCGACTGAAGCCTATTGCCTCCTTAGAATAATATAGAAATTCCTCACGCTCAGATTTATAAAAAAAAGGGAGTGCCATATCAATTTCTCCTGTTTTAATGGCTGTAACCATTCTGCTCCATGGGAGACCAACTATTTCGTACTCATAGCCTAAATTATTTAGTGATTTTTTCACTATGTCAATATAAGGACCAGTAAGATCACCATTGTTTGAAACAATATATGGACTATACTCAAGCATAACGCCAACTTTAATTACTGACTCCTCCACATCTTCAGGTTCTCTTTCCATTGTTGTATTGTTATCAGTTATCGATTGATTACTACAAGAGACTATCACTATAGCTAGAATCGTAATAAACACAATTAGAAGCACTTTATTCATTATTAACCTCCGTTAAATGAGATAATTATCATTTCTTTATCATAATATAAAGCATATACGTATTCATACCCAATTCAACTACTTTTTAACAGATAGAAAATACTACACTAAATTCAGCTAGTTCTCTTCCTATACTTAGCAAACTATGCTGTTCAATGGGTAAAAAATAGATTTTAAAAGATGATATTATAGAATATGAATATGTTACAAGTCACATGGATATGAGAGTTCGCAAAAGAATGGTTATACCTAAAAGTGTACAAAAAAGAAACGTCCCAGAAGATAAGTACATCATGGGAGGTTTAATAGAAGTTCAACAATTGAGTTTTAGAGATTCATGATTGTACAGGAATATTATCTTGAATACTATGATCCGAAAGAGTCATTAATTAGCAAAAAAAGTATGCTATACGCATACAAAGAGATCTATTGGACTACTACTATACCATCTATTAACCACTGATTATCATCTAGTACAAGCTCGAATATCATAATGCCTTTTAAAACACCAGCTTCTACATTATCACCTCCATAAGAATCTACAGATGATACCACTTGCGCTGTATAAGTAGAAGTTACCTCAGCTCTATTACCTGAAGCATCTAGTTTAATCAAAATTTCTTCTACACCTATGCCTTCTAATACCAACTCATTACCTTTGTAATAAGAGGTTAGTTGAAGAGGTCTTGCACTAGCTTCTTCTTCTTCCTTAAAGGAATCAGTAAAATATTCAAACCCCTCTCTTCCCGTCATTGTTTCATAACTTCTAGTAGTTATTTTCATACAGAACTCACCGGCCACTTTTGTTATCTTCTTTGTGTATGGATGATTTATAGAAATGTATAATATTTCTTCATCATCTACTAAGAAATAAGATGTTTCTTTTTCAGATACATATGAACTTTTTACAACAAATCCTTCAGAGGTTGTTGCATCTCCTGTTGTAGGATCAATTAAAATTCTAGAGTATATTGTTCCTTCAGATTCACTATCAGTCATTACATTACCATTACTACTTTCATTGACAACTGCAACTTCTTCTAAGTTAACTTCCAACGACTCAACATCTTCGTTCAAATCATTACAACCGATTATATTGAAAACAAATATCAGTACTAGAATAGAAACAAATATCATTTTCATGTTTCCACTCCTTTCGCAGTCCTTATAGTATTCATACCCTCATTTTAAAAATCGAATCAAAACTAGTTTGTCCACAAAACCATTTACCGACTTTATACATTTTTTTCTATTTCACCTACAAAACAAAAAAAATCCCACTAAAACGTGGGATTTTAAATCATCGTATATTATTTTGCAACAATCCGCTTTATTACTTAAGCGAATCCATCACATCTTTAATAATTTTTGGAGCTTTTCTACATTTTTCTTCTGATACTGCACATACAGCAAATCTAACACCTTTTGCTAATGGTACCATGAAGATATTTTTTTCTGTTAAAGCATCACTAACTTCATATGGATTATCGCAAGGTAAACTTACAAAGAAACCATCTCTGTATGGTAGAAGCTCTAAATCAACTTCATTTGCTGCTTCAACAAAAGCTTCCGCTCTTCTTCTTAGAATACCTTTCCACTCATTTTTTTCATGAGTGTACTTCTCTAATAAATCCTTATCATTGAAGATTTCTGAAACAACAAGCAT
>PPCM01000821.1_pt1 | contig 19224 bp, 9 predicted proteins | sample 1555541 | NCBI WGS metagenome assembly PPCM01 (sample SAMN05284479, study PRJNA326546) | Marine sediment metagenome, whole genome shotgun sequencing project. | isolation source: marine sediment | place: Germany: Wadden Sea | collected 2012-09-05 | reverse complement strand
TCGGTCGACCCCCACCCCACCCAACCCACCCAACCCGGACCCCAACCCCGCCATCGTGTCAGCGGCGAAGGCGTCAAACTCACTATCGCTGATATTCGTGCTCCCTGTTCCGTTCCAATCGTCGTCGCGGGTGTCTCGTCCACGGGCCCCTTCGCCAAATTCAACGGTTTCCCAACGTGATTGGGCGCCGGGGGTGCTGCCGGGGGTGTCGTCGTCCGTCTCATATGGAGACGGGCCGGGCGACGGGGTGACTGCGGGTCGAGTGGATGGGTCTGTGTGGTCGAGCGGGATGGGAACATTCTCCTTGGGTTCGGCTTCCACCTCCTCTATTTCATAGTCCCCGTCGACGGAGCTGGCCATGGTTGGGGTTGGGGCGGCCTCGGGCTCCTCCTCGGTGTCGGCGTCCTCACCGTCAGTTATGGAGGACGTGTCAAGGTGCGGCTCAAGTTCAGGCTCAGGCTCAGGCGCGGGGTGGGGGTCGGGGTGGACTTGGTCTTGCTCGGGTTGGGTCGGGGCGGGTGGCTCCTGGTCCACCTCCCCCTCGTTTACCTCGGGTTGGGGGTCGACCTCGCCCTCGCCACGCGGCGCCGGGTCCGGGTTGACCTCAGGCTCATCCTCGGTGTCCCCATCACTGCCGACCCCCTCGTCGTATTCCTGGGGCGCATCCCCCTTCACCATGTCCCCCTCCCCCTCCAACTCTAAGGGAGGTCTGTTCATCGCCACGCACACCACACAGATACTCATCGCGCGCTGGGTGATCCCCGCCAACGCGTCGTCCGTCATGCGATTGGCTCGGAGGTTGAGGTTGGTGAGGATTACGTTCCTCTTGACTACGGCAGACACCGCAGGAGCCGCCGCGTCCGTGAGACCGCAATTTGACAAATCTAGTCGTGTTAGGGCGGGGTGTGCCGCCACGTTATCTGCTATACACCCGATCAGCTCGTCCCCAAGCCCGGGGTTATCCCCGAGGTTCACAGTGGCGAGTGTCTGGCCACAAAGGGCATCAGGATCAAAGAGGGCCGCCAGATCGGGGTCGGGGATGAGATTGGTCGCACAAAGGTTGACGTCGGCCAGTGCTAGCATCCTGGAGAGCGCGAGGGCGACTGGCCCGGTGTCTGAAGCGATGCAGCAGCCAAAGAGATCGACATTCGTCACTCGAGACAGGGAGATGGCTGAGAAGGCGGGGAAGAAGCGGGGACCGATCATGTTACCCGCAACGCTGAGGTGAGTGAGCGCGGGAAGCCGTGGGATGAGATCTGCGATGGCAACGCAGCCACGCTCCTCAATGCAGTTGAACCGGACGTTGAGCGTCCGGAGAGATGAATTGGCAAGAGGGGCAAGGAGCTGGATGACTGCGTCATCATCAAAGTAGTTCTCGGAAATGTTGAGATGGTCTAGCGGCACATCGCGAAGAAAATCGAGGATTGTGGGGATTGCAGAGGGCCCCAGGCCAAGACCACTGAGATCCAGGTCACCACTCTGTTCAGCAGTGTTTAGCGCGTCTTCAAACCTGTCGGCGACGCTTGCCGTGCCCACTTCCATGGGATTATGTTTTCGAACAGTCGAATTATTTGTGAACAAAGACTGGTGTTACGGCCGGTTCGCGATCAAGAGCTGACCCACGACGAGATACACATCACAAACAACATACTCCTGCAAACATTTACATCACTTCGTCTTGCACCGGACCATCCTTTTTTTTTCTATCTTACAGACGACGAAGTGCGGCCTCAATGGCCTCCCGGACATCCGCATCACCCTCATTCCGAACCATATCCCGAAGCACCGTCCGAATACGGCTCAACTCGTGCCCCTCAAGATTTTCGCCAAGATGACTCAACGTGGTCGCCGCGTTAAGCCGGACATTAGGCACCTTGTCCGCCCGGGTCGTGACCAGACCGACGACAGCCTGGGTCAACCCGTGGGTCGGGTCGGACAGCACCGAGGCATCAACCACGGGGGCCAGGGCTGCGATGCACTTTAGGGACGTAATCCGATAAAGATATTTGGGGTGTTTGAGCAAGTCAGTCAGACGCACGACTGCGCGGCCGGTGACCCAATCTGGCCCGAGGATGTCAACCATCTCGACGAGAGCGTCACACGATGCGACCCGCACTTGTTCCACAGGGTCGGCGAGGTTTGTCAACAGTATTGACGCGATACTTCTTGGGACCGCTGACTGCTCCGCGGGTTTCTTAACTTCCGTTCCCGATCCTGAAAATTCGATTATATCATTCTCAATAAACAATCTCGCGATGCTTGGCCCCAGCTTCGTCAGACCCGACCGAATAAGCCACGCCTTTTCTCCCGCCATTGATGTGATGGCCGATACGATGTAGTGATCGATCGCAGCCCTCCCCACGCGGCCTACAAATGGTTCAACTGACTGGAGGATCGCCATCCGCACCTCGGCGGGCTGGTCAGGGCCGATCAGGGCAAGGATCGACGGCTTGATGACGCGGTCGAGTTCCGCGGCGGTGACCACCTTCAGGGCTGCTATCTCACACAACACGCTCGCTACTGCACCCCGCACGTGTTGCACACTATCCCTGGTTAGCTGTGTGATCACGGGGACGATGATGGCTGGACCTGGCGATGGTAGAGATGGTAGGGCGTCGGGCAGGGTGGTGGTGGCGACGGCGCGGACCTCAGGCTCGGGGTCGGTGAGTAGAGACCGGAGTATGTTGGCACACGCCGCGCCGTCCACAGTCTGAGTGGAGGTGGGGGTGGTGGTGGGGGTGGTGAAGGAACTGACCCAGGCGGGGAACACCTTGGCCACACACACTCGGACGCGCCACGACTCATCGGCGGCGGCCAGTTTGAGTGCCTTGAATGGCTCGGGGCTCGTCGCGTCGATGTGAGCTCTGATAATCTGAGAGACCATGGGCCCACTGGCCGCGTTATGCATCCTAATATGGTCCTGGGCGTCCGCACCGAGGTCGTTGAACCACTTGACGCAGAGTGTGACGTGGTCGCCGTTTCCTACGGTGTTGATCTCCGACGCGAGTTGTTCTAACGCGATCGCTGCGTTTCGCCTGACGATTTGGACCTTGTCGGCGACAAGTGAGGAGAAATCAGACAGGAGGCAGGGCTGGTAGCTCTCAGAGCACACTTTGTATGCGAATGCGTACAGCCCGCAGGCTCCAAGACGATGATTATACGAGTCCGACGTCGTCAGGCGCCCAACAAGCCCGCCAATGATGTTGTCGCACACACGACCGGGTGTTAGGTTCGAGCCCACCTTAATGATGCCGTCAATGGCCGCCTGGCGCACCATCCCGACGTCAGCCTTGGCGATATCCCCGAGACTGAGAATCACGTTGTGAATGCTGGTCGCTGGGACGTATTGGTCAAAGGTAGAGAGCTCTGTGGCGAGTCCGATGAGCACGTTGTCGTCATCATCGTCCAAGATGTCTGGATTAGCAAACAGGATGGAAACAAACCAGAAATAAAGGGTAAAAGTTCGTTTGCTGTGCGCTTCGGGCCTAATTCCGTCGCTATTGTCCCCAAAAGACGAATAGCCGCCAGCCGCTCCTCAGGCGAGTCATGTGAGAAGCGTGGGAACACGCTTTTGCCGTCAATCATTCCTAAGCGAGCGAGTTTTCACAAAGATCTCTCATGAAAAGAACGGGTGATATTGTTGAGCACATTTACCGAGACACGCTAGACTGGGTCTTATCGGAGCGCCGGTGGTTTATAAATCATGTAAAGCGACGCGAATCGTCCGTATTCCACCTGGCCAAATCCATGCAAATCTCGCACTTCGAATAAAAGCGTGTTTATCTGCAGCAGCGGCACCCGGTTCACTAACAATTAGCACCGTCAGTGAGAATGCAGCTATTTCTGAAGTATTCTCGGCTCGTTTGGCCAGGCGGTGCGGAAATACGGGGCCGCTTATGCCGGTCAACACACGCGAGACATGCCATCCCCCACCCATCCCTTTTATAGCAGTTTACTGTTTTCGATTGTGCGTATCAATTCCTTGCGTCGGGGATGGTTAGCACCGTGCAGGGTCCCCACAAACACGCCAGCTATCCTCTCAACGCCGTCGATAATCACCCGGGCCTCCTCGCAGTCCGTTGATGTCGCCATCTGCACAGCGTCGAAAAGAACGTCGATCACGGCATCAGAAAATACCAGCGCGGGGAGAGCCGCCCCGAACGCGTTCACCAGGTCCCCAATGAGGAGTACGGCGTGGTGCTGGAGCCCAGAGACCTTAGCACACGACAACACGGTCGGTAGATGCGCGATGAGCCCCGACTGGGACTTTCTTACCGAAGCGTCGTCACCGTCGAGCGCCATCACGTCTCTGAAGAGCAGCAAGGCCTCCTCGATGATGGAGGCCTGGTGGACGTCAAGAGCGTCACCACGCCCATCTGGGGTGCTGCATGTAGCGCTCAGCATGTCATTGATCACCGTTGCGACTTGTCGGCATGCGTCGTGGGTTATTAGAAGGTCTTCAACGATGGCGCCGTCAGCCAGGAGGCGGCGGAGGATGACGACGACATCAGCGTGGAGATGGGGATGCAGGAAGTGGCAGAACCCGAGCACGTCTGTCACGATCAGTCGGGCGTGAGACCCTATAGCTTGTGGGACCTCAGGACCGAGCCCCAGACACAGGGCCAGTAGTTTCGTTCCTGTCAGCGGTATCGGCGAGTGATCATACAGCAGCGGCCGGAACACCTTGATCATGTGCTGCACAGCGAACGAGGCGAGTGCCGGACGAAGCTGGGCGTCTGCCGTGAGGGATGATATCGCCACCAATAAACAAGACGCGAGGTGGTATCGGGTCGCCGGGATGGGGTCGACACAGAGGGCGTCGACGACCGCGGGGAGCAGGGAGCCGAGCACCATACCAGGTTCTAGGAGATGGGCTTGTTCTGAAGCAACAAACGCCAATTTTTTGATGACTTCTAATAAATCGTCAGAAATCACGGCGCTGCCTGTGTCTGGATGCACTGCCGCGCATTGGGGGAGTGAAGCAACGAGGAAATCGGCCAGGGCAGGCCGCACGAGGCGCGGACGGAGGTCTGTGCGGTCGAACGCGGGCACGGTGATTGACAGTCTGTCGAGCCGGGCTTTGTTCTGCCCGCCGTCCAGAATATCTCGTGTGGCTTGAGTTAGAATGCCCTCAAGCACTGTGGCGATCTGACCGACCGTCCACGCGGCACACTGCCTCGTGTACAATGCCGAGTCGAACACGCCACGGGTGTAGTACTCCACGTATGGGCCAGTAAGAAGCGGTGCGGGCAACGCGAGGTGGGAGACGAGGAGACCGGCGGTAAGGAGGCCCTTACCGCGGAACAGGGCGTGGGTGTTCTCGATGATCTTGGACAGCGCGTCGAATAGCCCGCTGTCGCCCGCTATGAGCTGCATCACGCGCTTCCCTGGTGTGTCAACAAGGATAGAGTTGAGCATGTTGAGTCCGGCCAGCTGGATCCGGGAAGAAGTGTCAGAGAGGATCGTGCTGAACGGTGGGAGGCGGAGGCGGTCCATGTTGGCGACCAGGAAGCCGTGATCGGCGAGGGCGTGGCGCCCGATGACAATCAATGCCGACGACCGCAACGATGACGCCCCCGTCGACGCGACGAGACGACCGAGCGCCGAGACGATATCCGCGGTGAAGAACTGCCGTGTGAAGGCCTGCTGCGACATCGTGGTGACCCCCGAAGGCGACTCTGACCCAGACCCCATGGGGGCGGCGAGATTCTCGAGCGTTTTGCACACGTAGTGCGTGACCGTGCGGTCGGGGTCGGATAAACGCGCGATAAACGTGGCCACAGTGCTCGCGGGCAGTTGGGGGTCGGGCAGAGTGCGGGCTGCATAAAATAGGACTTCACCGAGAGCGCCCGTGGCAGCGCGACGAAGATGAATCACAGATTCGCCGGTCGAGGTGCGAATCACGTCAAGAAGAGCGAACACGACCCCCGTGACGCTGTCTGATGTTGTGGTGCCCAACGCGCCGTGATGAATAAGTCCGAGAACCACGCACACCTTGGCACGGATGCTCGAATCGCGTTGATGCCGTAGATGGCGGGCAAGGACCGCTGGGAGCCTGGACTGGATGAGGAGGATGCCAACGTGAGGGTATTTTCCGCGGCGGATGAGAAACGCGAGAATTCCGGACAGGGACTCGGGTTCGAGGTCTCTGCTATCGAGACTAGCGATGATACCGCTGACCCACTCCTTTTGAGCGTCGGGATCGAGATCTGCGATTGTCTGGACGTCATGCTGAGCGAAAGGTAGTGTCGTAGGGTTCTGCTGTTGAGCAATGTGCTTATCAATGTGCTTATTGAGCACAATCGTCCGGATCGCGCGATCTTCATCGACCACAAGCAATTCTTCCACCGAATCTCCCTTGGCCTGTCCAGCACACATCATCAACGCCTGTGCCTGCCCCCCGAGCGGCGTGTCAGGCGCCATCATAGCGCTAGTATCCCGACGGTGTCGACCGACCGCCTCCTGGATCTTGTCGAGTCGGTGGTCCACCATTGACGGGTCAGTCGGGTCGAATGGCCTTGGTTGAGTTGATTTGTATCTTTGGTAGGCTTCTTGAGGAGGCATTGCGCCAATCTTGAGTTCTTCACCGAAAAATGGGTGGGTTGCGAGCTCTGCCCATGTTGGCCTATGTCTCGGGTCCCGCGCGGTCAGTTTCCGTAGTAGATCAGCGAAGTCATTGTCTGTCTCGGGCAACTCTAGAGTTTTTGTCAGCAACTCTCTCGCCTGAATGATAGGTGGATCATCGGGCACGATAAACGGGTGGGTTCCGAACGCCAATTGATACAGTAACACGCCCAGTGCCCAGAAATCGCTAGCGTATGACCGCACACCCTCTGTATCCAACAGTTCAGGCGGGAGGTGATGCATATCGCCTTCCAGCTCCCGGGTGAACACCTCCGGGGTCCGGGCGGCGATATCGGGCACCTGGGTCGCGTGTTCGAAGTGGTGTAGCTTGAGGTTCCCGTTCCCGTCGAGGAGGATGCTGGATGGGGGTAGAGGGCCAAAGAGCGTCGCTTTACGGTGGCAATAATGGAGTGCGGCGCGGAGATCCATGGCAAAGAGTCGGATCGATTCAATGGGAAGCACTGTGTCCTCCTTTAGCAATCGTTGGAGGCTTCCGCCCGTGCACAACTCGACCACTAGCCAAATATGCTCCTCGGTCTCATACCAGGAGAGAAAACGAAGGATGTTGGGGTGTTGGAAAGAATGTAAGTAGCGTGCCTCCTTGCGAATCTCGGCAGCATGCTCCTTGAGAATGGACTTGGCTGCAACGTACTCCTAGGTGAGGTTTTCGGAAAAAATACTGACAATATTGAACTTCTTGCGGGCCCTGTAGACTACAGACTTGGGAGTCCGTCCTACTTCATCAAACACCTTGGTTAGCCCTCTAAAATGCCATGCACATACAATATATTCTTGCATACGGCCCTTGCCGTCGTCAAAATTAAATCAGGCATTGTTCTCAGTATCCATAAACAAGGCTTAGATCGACGTATTAATTGTCTGCGATACCAGTGTGCCAGGCAGCAATTACTCTTTTTTTGTCGAGTGACTCTACGAAGTCAGTTGCTTAGGAAGAGCATATTAACGAACAAGCCGAACTGGGAGGCCTCGTTCTGAGGTTTCCTGGGTATCTGTGTTTTGCACGGGTTTTATCATTCAGTGGCATGTTAGGAGTCTCTCTTCCCAGATTACCTCTAAGAAACATCTCTTTTTCACTCATTTACCGCTCTCTAACGTGTCTCTGGTCATGATCATGTGCTAGCCAGACGCAACTGCCACGTCAAATTCATCTGCGAGGCAGACGATTGTCAAGATGCGTGCGAACCCGTTCTTTCTTTTCCCTTGATTTCGAGGCCCCGTCTAAACAGCACACCCCCTATGAACTGGTTTCAGGGCAAGAATCTCTACCGGGACTTGATTCCCTCCGCGCTCCGGCCGTCATTTCCACACTCTCCCGCCGTATTGCTCAAAACGCGACAGCACCAACGCCTCGAACAGCATGTGGCTCATGACGTGATCGCCATGCGCCATGACAAGGTGTTCAGCAGCGCGTTCGTGTCTGAGCGGCACCTAATGTACGGCACGAAGGACGGCGGCGTGTTCATGCTTGATGTGGACAGTCCAGCCGTGCCCATTCCGGTCGAAACAAGCACGGGCCCGGTCCATCTGCTGTCAGCGTCGCCGTGCAAGACCAGGGTGGCTGTGGGCTCCCGTAACTGCGTTAAAGTGCTCGACACTGTCTCTTTCGAGACTGTGCACACGCTCGTTGGACAAACCGACTTTGATTTCGCAGGAGTTTGGCTGAATGGCGAGAGCATCGCCACCGCTGGCCGTGATGCCACACTTCGGCTCTATCGCGTGCCTGCCGATTCATCCGTGCCCGTGCCCGTGACTTATTCCCCCCAGACCCCCACTCAGAGCCGCCTTCCCCCATGCGTGGCCAGGGCGAGCATCGTCGCGAGTCCGTCCATGTTATGGTCAACCACGGCCTCTCCCGCGTCAAGCGCCGGCATAGGGGCGCTATCCCCCGGCGAGAGCGATGATTTGGACGTGGGCCAACCCCCCGCCCGAAACCCGCCGCCAGAGCCCACCCAGCCCGCAACCCAACCCGCACAGGAGACGGTTGGAGTGGTCAACCCGACCCTCACCATCACGGACCACGAGCAGAAGATACGATGCATGTCACGGCAGAGCGAGGCGCGCGTCGCCACGGTAACGCCGGAATCAGGCACCACGGTCAGGTTGTGGGATGTCACGCGCCCAGCGGGGCTCGAACGCACGATCATTCTCCCCCATTCGTGTGATACCGTCGCCGCTGTCCCGCTCGGCCACTCCACGGTCGCACTCGGGTCAGTTGCCGGAGTATCCGTCCTTGACCTCAGAAGCGCAAATCCTGCCGCCTTCGTAGCGATCTCTCATGATAAAGGCTGGGGCGTCCGATCTCTGGCCTTCAACTCGCCGCATCTCACGGTCGGCGGCGGCGCCGGGTCGATATCAACGCTTGACGTCCGCACGGGCAAGTATCTCACCAACGAACCTCAGTGGATTTATAAGGGTCGGGTTGAGTCACCCGACGGAATGTGGTTGACAATGGATATGCCTGTGGGCGTGCTGACGATGTCGTGGAGCCCGGCCCACCATGTGCTGTTCGCGGCGGGCGGGCCGCTTCAGATTGGCGTGACGGGAGCGTGTGCCAGCGTGTACAACTGAGCGGTGACGCAGTTGTTTGTAAACGAAGTATTTATTGGCCGTTCGCAAGTATTTATGAGAGTTCTTGAGAAAGGGTGGGATGGATCGTGGACAAACATGAGTCTCAGCGGTATTGGTCGTCGCGCCCATTATTGACCATGGTGTTTGAATTGACCCTTGCCTATAAACTTCATGGTGTTTATTGATCATGAATAATATGTTCACATCTTCTTCTTCGTTGAGAAGAAGGACTTGCTGAGAATCGTGTCGAGCACGGAAAACCCAGCCACAAGCACCACCAGCGACCCACAATCGCATATACACGCCAGTACCGCGAACACGACCGCTGTGATGGCCAGTACTTGATAGGCTATAGGGTACAACGGCTCCGGTGCAATCTCAACGGGCGGCGTGGTGGTAACGTTGTGGGAATCATGTCTAAAGAATGGCGCGACGAACTCTGTGGTCTTGCTGACATCGCCATCCCACAGTGAGAGACCGGGATGGGTCGGGAGCATGTTGGTGAAGGTCGTGGCGTGGCATACGAAGACATCAGCGGTCCCATCGTCAAGCGCGGCGATGCAATCGTCGAATTGGTTCGCTGTTACTCGCTCAGCATTGGGTAAGGCCACGAGAGATTGGCTGGTGCACTTGTTATCATCACCAAAGGTGCACGCCTTCACGGAACCGACGTTGAGGTCATCAATGGTCGATGCAGGTGACATTCCGTTGCGAAGGAGGATGCCCATGGGCGCGTTGAAGTAGATACCGCCAAAGAGGACGTCATCAGCCCTGTCTGAGCGCGCAGAGACGCTTCCGAGGGCCATGAGGTAGTCTCCGTTACGAACTGCGGTGATTAGCTTGGCTAGAGTGATATCTGACCGATCAACCCAGGAAACGGCGAGCAAACGACCATAGTTGGCATAGATGTGCTCGACAAAGTTCGTAACCATATCCACTTCCAGTCCAGAGTGCTCCTCCTGCCCCGCGCCGTTCGTAACCACGTCATGGAAGCCTGCGCGTTGCCTGAACGCGATCTGGAGGAGGCCGGAGTCCAGCAGGTCCCTCAGAGCGCCTTGAGGGTACGTGATGTCCTCGTCGGTGGGGAGATAGGTGCTGTCGACGTTCAGGCGCGGCGGTTGGGGGTTGATGGCTATGTCTACGTTCGGCATTGATTTTTCTACGCTCGCCGTCCAATTGAATTCACTAAACGCTCTGTTCCACGTTGAAACAAGGATCTCGTTCCCTGATGAGTAGCTAGGAGCGTCGAGACGCACAATGCAAGAGATGGGCTGGTCTATACCGATCGTAGGGCCGAGTTTGATCGAGCCGTCCGTCACCAAATCCGTGTTATGTGCAAAATACTGAAACACAGGCAAATCAACGGCAACAAAGTCGCATTCCCCGTCAACGACCGACTGTTCTATACACGCACCGATCGGGTCCGTTCCAGTCCCCTTGACGCACTCTTTGGTGAGCACATCGGGGAAGAACATCACTCTCCAATCATCCGTGACCGTGCCGTCGATCGTGCACATCGTGTACTTCGGGTCGTTGAGCGCCGTGTGGTCTGTGGGCATGGCGTCTGTAAACTTGGGGCCCATGACGCACGCTGGCCGGGTGTTGACCAGGCTGCACCCAAAGTTTGCCGTACGAGCCCTGTTTGTGGTGTACGTGATCCCATTGCAAAAAATGTGTGCCGATGTGTCTTGGTTGAACATGCCCATAGCGTCCGACAGGCTCGACGTCTCGTACGCCTTATGGGTAACTCTTATTGACTTGCCATATCTACGCGCCAGAGCAAGAGCGAAATCGTTGATGATGTCCACCTCGAGACCAGAGAAGTTCCCGTCGTCCTCAGCCATGATGAGGCCAGGACTGTTAATAGCCATTGCGACGTGAAGTTCACCAGTGGTCAGCACATCGTGAAGCGTGCCATTGACGGCGATAACGTCTTCAGGAGGCCAGTGCTGGACTCCAATGACACAGTTGCTCGGATCGAAGAGATCTGAGTTGCCCTGGTTCTGGAAATACTTCACAAAGTCGTTGTAGTAGGCTCCAGAGACAATATCTTGGCCGAGAAAGGAGTTGAAACAGTTCAAAAGATCCGAGTTACCTAGTCGGAGACTAGATAACTCACCATATACCACAGCAGTGGCACAAAGGACAACTACCAGCCGTATAAGGGTCGTTGGTGCCATCTGGGACGACTATAAAAAATATTGGTGAGAAAGGGATTGTGGTGTGAGTCTGGTGTCCAACGAAGGAGGCTATGGGGTGTTCCGTGCTGGGATGCGTTTTCAGTGCCTATTGCCGCCGTTGAAAATGCACCCTATAAAAAAATCGTACCAGTATTCTCCTTTTGCATGCAGGGTTTGTTGGTTACGCCTGCAATGATCATTTGCCGGGGTTACTCCCAAGATTTCCGACAGAAAGTAACCTGCATTTCAAAGTATGACACCCAGTTTCACGGCAAAACTAGAGCCGGCCAACCGGTTTGGCTGCACATTCCCGGGGTTCACTTGCTGTGGGGAGTGCTTATTACCTCTCACCAGTTTGTGTCGATTTATCTGACTGTGATAATACGGATAGCAAATCAATCCATGTCAGTTGCGGAGGAGGTTGAAGCCACTTGGCCACTGACGATACTTATGAACTCTGCGGATGCAGCGAACCACTTTATTGGTGAAAACCACACTGAATCACACGGTTTAACGCAAGCGCAGCTCTTTTTCGAGTCTATTGTAGCCTCTGTGCCCCCAAACGACCTGATCCGCCAGGTACGACATGCTGCAGATGTTTTACGCCGCAATTCGGAGGGCACTGAGCTGAGCTGGGCCGGCTTGCTATGCATTGTGCAATGGCCCAAGAATGTTCTTTTTGAATCCTGGTTCCAGGGCTCACTGCTTGATACATACCTCAGCACCGTGGCCAAGCACGTCGCAACGCATAACCTGGCGCTCTCTGCCGTTTATTCCCATCTTCAACGTCCCGCTGCAGAGCTTCATCTTAACGCGCTTCATCACAAGCTGACCCTCATTCTCCTGTCGCATCCCAAGCTCAGCGGGGATCAGCTTCGGGGCGTGTATGCCATCATGTGCGCCATGCAGCAGCTCTACCTTGCCAACATTGCCAAATCGGACGATGATTCTTCGAAACTCTCACATGAAGCCTTTTATAACGACGTTGTCAACGTGCAGGTGAATTTGGTGACAGATTTCAACCAATACTTGAAATTCAGACGTGAAGGCGACCAGACCCTCTTCTCCTTCAGCCGCTTCCCATTCGTACTCAACGCACACTCTAAAGCACGTCTCATGCAAGCGGAGACCTCAACCATCCAGAACGGACGCATGGGCGGGCTCCCCTTCCTTCAACCGAGCTTCACACTCACCGTGTCGCGCGACAGCCTCGTCGAGGACGCTGTGAGGCGCATCTCGGCCGCCCCGCCCAGCATGCTACGGAGAAAACTCCGTGTTCAGTTCGTAGGTGAGGAAGGAATCGATGAGGGAGGTCTCAGCAAGGAATTCTTTCAACTCATCGTGAGGCAGCTGTTTGACGTGTCATATGGCATGTTCTCGGCCGATGAGGAGGCGGGAACGCTCTTCTTTGAGCCCACATCGCCAGCATCGCCAGATGAGTACAGATTGGTGGGCCAGCTGCTCGGATTAAGCGTTTTTAACTCAATTATCCTCGATATCCGCTTCCCACCAGTAGTATACCGCAGGTTGTTCGGAATGCCAATCACTGAAGACGATTTCGTCAACACGTTCCCGGAATTTGGAAGAAATTTGAGAAAACTACGCGAAATGACCGCAGAAGAAATCGACTCGTTGGCTCTGGCATTTACCACAACACAGAGCAGCTTTGGCGACGCACACACTGTCGAGCTGTGCCCCAATGGTTCCGATAAGCTAGTCACCAAGGCCAACGTCGAAGAATACATCGCCGCAATCGTTGACTACCGACTCTGCAAGTCAGTCGCCTGGCAATTCGACGCGTTTGCATCCGGCTTCACCACCGTGTGCATGTGTGAGGCCCTTCGTCTCTTCAGACCTGAGGAGCTGGAGCTCGCCATCACAGGATCGCCAATCCTCGACTTCCACGCTCTCCAACGCGTGGCCAGGTATGAGGGAAGCGACTTCACGGCCGAGTCGCCGGTCGTGGGCTGGTTCTGGAGCGTTGTTCATAATGACTTGACTGCCAAGCAGCAGCAGCGGCTATTATCATTCATTACTGGGAGTTCCCGGGCACCTACGGACGGTCTGGGCCATATGGAGCTGCGTGTCATCAAGAACGGGGTCGGTGACCGCCGACTGCCGACCGCCCACACCTGTTTTAATGCGTTTATGTTACCGGTTTATAGTAGCCGGGAGGTGTTGAAGGAAATGTTGCTGTTGGCGATCGAGAACGCTGAGGGATTCGGTTTGAAATGAAGGGCGCGGGATGAGTAACAAACGATAAACAACAACACAACACAACAATGCTAGTTACGACAGCCCATTGGGTTGGGTGGGGTTGGTAAGGTAGGGTAGGGCATTATTTCCACTTGACACAACCAGGCATCTGGCACGTTCGGTGTGGGCATGCTATAGGATACTGTAGGGCCGCTGTAATCTTTCCTGACGGATGGACTGGGATGTCACGGGGGTGACTGGGCTTTGCAGTCTGGAATTGGTACTGGAATCCAATGTTGGGTGTGGTGTCGCTAATAAGGCTCGCGAGGCATGGTTTCACTTCACACCTACTAAGGCCAGCTAACGAATATGATCAAGTCAAATGTTGGTGTTTTACATGAGACGCGAGGTGTGATCACACTTGCGTGTATTGTCTTCAATGAACCTATCTGATGTCCTCATTCAACCACCGACCGACCGCATCAGACCACTGAGCCTAACAGTAGGTAAGGTAAGGTAACATTGTTTATTACAACAACGAAAGACATCACAAATAAATCATCCCCACATCGTCACCAACATCAACATCATTTACTCATTGTCGTGCATTGTCGCCTTCGCCTCTTCGTCCTCCATCTCAATTCTAGCGCCGTGCCCCCGCGCCCCCGCCAGCTGACACACACGCTTCGCCAAATCGCCACCAACCTCAGTTTTGCAGACATCATCAAGGATAGCTGGGGCCAGCACACGCCAGGTGGACACGCCAGCATCAACCACAACCAGAGCCACACGGCGAAGGTCGGGATCACACTCAGCCACAAGTGACCGAGAAATGTAGGGGAGCGTGGATACGAGCCCCGCAAGGACCTGCGTTCTGCGGGGAGGGAGGGGGCGCGTCAGAACTTGTTCAAGAACCGCCCAGGCCGCACGCCGCGTGTCCGTGCAGATATCCATGGTCTGCACAGCCTTCTTCTTGACTGTGATCAGCTCGAAATACTGTTCATGCCTCATGCTATAAAAAGCCGACAATAAAACGGATTCTGTAAACAGGTTATCGTAGGCGTCGGCGTTGAAAGCCGGGGACTTCATAACGTCGAGCAGGAGGCGCAGGGTCGCGGTGACGAATGGCAGTCTGCTCCCGTCGACTGGGGTGCCGTTATGGAGCCCGTTCGCGAGTTGAGTAGCCTCTCCGGCCGAAGTAACAGCGTCAGCGAGGGTAAGCAACGCCTGATCGACTGGAGCGCCTTGGGTGAGCTGGTAGCGTGTGACGGCGAGTGATACCGACGGTGTGGTGACCCACTCCCCGGGCACGTTGAGTTTGATCATCGCGGCCAGGAGTGCGATGTTATCTTCATCGGAGGGCTGCTGGACATGCTGGGGCTCCTCAGCGAAGAACGAGATGGCCTTGGTGGCTATCTCTACGATCTGCTGCACTGCTTTGGGGTCGCTGGCTCCGTTTTGCATTCTTTCGACGGCGCATTCGACAGCAACGCGCGCCGTCCTCGTTCTTATAAACAGACGGAGCGTGGAGTCCGTGATCTCCTTCGACTTGGCCGAAAGCTTGGGCTTGCCCTCGAGCCTGCTGAGCGCGGACACGGGCTTCTCCGGGGGTCTGATATCGATGGTAGCGGCCACGATATCCGAGTACATCTCGGGGTGGTATGAGACGAGTGCACCTAGGGCGGCGGCGACGTGTTCGAGGACGGGGACAGGCTGGAACTTCATGGCGAGGAGCGCGTTGAGGGTCTCTCTTGATCTGTGGGTGGGGGAGGCGTCGAGCACGTGGCGATAAACTGTAGACCAGAGCACGGGGGCGGACGAGGACGCGGCGACGGTGAGCAGCTTCTTACGGTCCGCGGTCTGTGCGAGAGTCTTGATCAGTGCCTTGTCTGCGGCAGAAAGGCTAGTAGGGGCGGGTGTGAGCGCGTTAAGGCTCAGCTTGGCCACCCGGGACGCGATGGCGGGATAGAGGGCCAGAGTGTGGACGGCGTCGGCCGCCGCACCGTGATGGCGCCGCACAGTGTCGATCAGGTTGGCCGCGAGGGTGTCTTCGGCGGCCTTGACGGGCAGCTTGGTGCGTGTGGCGATTTTGCCGAGGACCAACATCAACCTCGTGTCCACACCAGATGTAGAACAGAGCGCGGTGATGGCGGCGGCGTGAGACACGAGATCCGGGTGGTCTGCAGCGGCTAGGAGTCCGTCCATGGCGGCCGTGGTGATGTTGGTCGGTGCCTGAGCGGTGGCGGGCGTTATGCCCTTTATGATGAGGCCTAACATGGGGCCGGTACCAGAGATATCAGGTCGAGACGCTACAACGCGCGCGGCGGCCGTAACAAGGTTGACGGTCGGGGTTTGGAGTGCTTTGGTGGCAGCAGCGACGACGCGGGCCATTGCACTGTCGGACACGTGGGGCGAGTTGAGAAGGCGGGCAATGACGGTCTGGGGGACTGGGTGGGGGGCTGTCGAGACCGAGGCGAGCGCGATGTCCACGATGGCGTCGGCGGCGGTCGGGTTGGGTGGGGCAGGGTCGACCAGGCTGGCCACGGCGATGGTCGCGCGCGGGGAGGAGGCGGAGAGTGCAGTGAGGGCCGCGACGGGGACAGGGCCGCGGGAAGCACCCAAGGCACTCCAAAGAAGCTTTAAAGCGCCTGAGATATCCACAGAATTGACCAAATAAGCCGTCAGACTCGCGACGGAGGCGGATGCGGCGCTGAACCCGGCGCCACGCACGAGGAGGGAGGAACAGACCTTGAAGACGCGATCAGCGAGTGCCGGAGTAGGGTGTATATCCGGAATATTGACCCCGACCGCCGACTCAATCAGAGTCAAGTTAGCTTCGAGAGATTCGACTGCGGATCGCGCCACGGCGATCGTGCCATCGTTGGTTGCGACGACCAATCTCTGTACAGCCTGGGCCATGTGCTCGTGGCCTATCCACGGCATCACGTGCCGCACTGCGGTCGCTCCCGCCACTCTTACCGCCCAAGCTTCGGTGGCTGCCATTCCAATGTCGCTGAATGCATCATCGGAGTCGTTGTCGTCATCGCCGAACATGGAATCGGAGTCAGACCCAGAGTCCATGTCTACGTCGGAGCCCTCGTCGTCGGACGCGTCCTCAAAGGCAGCGAGCGGGTTGAATTCGACGGATCCGATGAGGAAGTCCCAAAGGGGGGCCTGTTGGGCCGCTGGCACGGCTGTCCAGGGGATCCCCGCCTCGAACAGATGGCGAATTGAATCGACCGCGGCCGCACGAAGCTTGTCTTCTGAGACTTGTTCGATGACAAGGCCATCGAGTCTTCCAATGAGATATATGACAGTGGAAATCACAGATTGGGCGGTCGAGTAGCTTTCAGTGTCTTGCCACGCACATTCTGCAGCCAGATGACCAGCCGCTGTGAGGCTGTAGCGAATCATCTCAGTGTTCTCGAGATCATCATCCTCAGAGATGGTGGCGGTGGCCAGGAGCTCTGATGCGATGTTCTGTACAACGGAGAACGAGAGGAGGGATGCGAGGCCGACGATGGCCTCGTGTGCGAGCCTCGGGAGGTTTTGGCGGACCTTGAGGAGGGCTGCTACTGTGGTGTCCGCGGAGGACCCAAAGAGGTCGCCGCGTGTCTCGCACAGGATGATGATGGTCTGTGTAGCCGACTTGATGACGTCAATGAGCGGAGACGACAGGCACGTGATGCACGCGGAAGCAATCTTAGACAGTGCGGACGTTTTAAGCGCGGGGAAAACCGGATGGATGTCTGAGATGATTGAAGCCATGTGAGCAGCCTTGATGATGGTCTGGGAGTCGTCCTTTTCCGTGGGCGGCGACAGGAGGTCGTGAACAATGAGTTCGATCATCGGCAAAACTTCCTTCTCATCCTGCGAGTTGAGGAAGGCCTTGAGCGTCAGAATAGCTTGAGAAGCGACGCCAGAGTGTTCGTCGTACAGTGTCTTGAACAGCGTGCTCCTGACCTTCTTGAACTCGGCATGCGAGAGGCTTTTCTCTCCATTCTTGAACATTTTCTCCATTTCAGTGAGCCCGTTTTGGCGTAGATCACGGTCTTGGTTGGGGTCATCGTTATAGATCTGCTTGATGATACTGGATAAAGATATCATGCTGGCAGAAGCGTGTTTCGAGTTAATATGACTCTGTGACTTGACATTTAACAAACTGTTGGCCACAGTGGGACCAGAGCCCAGGCGATAATCACGGCGATATGTATCCAACAAGGTGAAAGTCAAAAACGCGTTTCCGCTTTATTGACACATCTTTGACATTTGACATTGAACCAAAGACGATCAATGGCGGACGCAATTGAAGAGTGCAAGGCTCTGATCAAACAAGCAGAGGAAGAGAACAAAGATTTTATCCTTGCCAAACACAAAAACAACCTTCTTCGGCTGTACTTCGAGAATAGACAGTTCATTGACGGTATTGCGCTTGCTGACGAGCTCATCCCCTTCCTCAAGCGCATCGAACACAAGCAGCTCATCATAGAATCGGCGCTGTATCAATCCAAGCTCTACCACTCGGTTAGAGACATCCCAAAGGCCAAAGGTGCATTGATTTTGGCTCAAGCCACCGCCACAGATATCTACGTGAAGCCCGATCTTCAGTCCAAGCTGGATCACACTGGTGGCATGCTCTCATGCGATGACAGTGACTACAAGACGGGATTCAGCTACTTTTACGAGTCCTTTTTCAACCAAATCAAGCTCGACAAGGATGTGGCCCACCAAGAGCTCCTTCACATGATGATGTGCAAGATTATGAGCGAGCAATACGCAGAACTCCCCCTCCTCCTCGGTCGCAAGGAGGTTGCGCCATTCACCGGCCCCGCGACGTCCGTAATGCTCGCCATCTCCAAGTGCGCAGAAACCAACAACCTCCACGAGTTCAGAAGAATTAACGATGAGGAAGCATCCCTCGTACGCGACGACATGGTGGCCCAGGCGCTCGACCGCCTCCAGAGCGAACTCATTGAGAGCTTCCTCCTCAAGGTCCTCGGTGCCTATTGCCGCATCGAACTCACCTTCCTCGCCTCACTCACGGGACTCACGGAGGAATTCGTACACAACACAGTGCGTATGATGATCCTCGATGGGAAGCTTGTCGGTACCATCGAGGAGAGCGTCGGGCAGCTCCTCATAAGGGATATGGCTGTCGGCGCTGACATGCAGAAGAGCGCTATGGCCGTCCTTGGGAAGATGAAGGACGCTGTTAGTGAGCTTGATGCCAGGACAGCCAAGCTGAGCGATATCGAGTCAAAGAAATAAGTAAAAGGCCTGCTTGTCGTGTTGACACATAAATCGAGAATATAAAGAGTTATAATTCGACTTTGGGTTTTGAACAAAATGACTGACATTGAAGCGTCAGAAGGACGTGGCGCCCAACAAGGAGCCAATCCTGTTGACACTAGAGAAACTAATGCTGGTGGTAGCATGGAAGAGGCTGCTACCGACTCGGTGAAGCCTGCTGAAATCGCCGCGCAACAAGAACACATAGACGAATCGATAATTTCACAAACAGATGATGTGGAGTCTTTAGTGACAAACGAGCAGGAGGCCAAGCCCGAGGAGGCCGTCGTCGAGGTCAAGCCCGAGGAGCCCGTCGTCGAGGCCGCTGCCGAGGAGGCCAAGCCCG
>PPCM01000820.1_pt1 | contig 19245 bp, 15 predicted proteins | sample 1555541 | NCBI WGS metagenome assembly PPCM01 (sample SAMN05284479, study PRJNA326546) | Marine sediment metagenome, whole genome shotgun sequencing project. | isolation source: marine sediment | place: Germany: Wadden Sea | collected 2012-09-05 | reverse complement strand
AGGAAATACAATGACGCGATATTCCCCCGAACGGAAAGAAGCTGTTTTGCAAAAAATGATGCCTCCGCACAATATCCCGATCCCACAGCTCTCAGAGGAAAGCGGTATCAGTGAGGCAACGCTTTACAACTGGCGAAAACAGGCCAGGAAAGAGGGAAAACCGGTGCCGGCTGATGGTAAAAACCCCGAACAATGGAGTTCGGAAGATAAATTCGCAATCGTGTTGGAAACCTCCCATTTGAGTGAGGCTGAACTGGCCGAATATTGTCGCAGTAAGGGCCTGTATAAAGAACAAATATCGTCTTGGAAACAGATCTGCATGCAGGCTAATGCCTCAGCCGTGGATAAGGCCAAACAAGCCAGGGAAAAGGCTAAGCAAGACAAGAAAACCATCCGAACACTTGAACGGGAACTTAACCGCAAGGAAAAGGCCCTTGCCGAAACAGCAGCCCTTTTGGTGCTCAGAAAAAAAGCCAATGCGATCTGGGGGGACGGCGGGGAAGAATAATCAGCCTCCTCGATCGCAAACGCGCCGTAAAACTGATTCAGGAAGCCGTTGATACTGGAGCGCGTAAACACTTGGCTTGTAAAGAAATTGGTATAACAATCAGGACTCTGCAACGCTGGCAACAAGGTGGTGTAATCAAGGGCGATGGACGCCCAGATGCAACCCGTCCTTTGCCAGCCAACAAGCTCTCCGAGGAGGAACGTGCAACCGTGTTGAAAGTTTCTAACAGCCCTGAATATGGCAGCCTCCCTCCCGGGCAAATAGTACCCTCCCTTGCAGATCAGGGGATTTATCTGGCATCGGAATCCACTTTTTATCGTATCATGCACGAAAATGGACAACAAAATCATAGAGGTAGAGCCTCTAAGCCTGGTCCAGCCAAAGACCCGAGTAGCCATTGCGCAAATGCCCCGAATGAAGTGTGGTGTTGGGACATTAGCTGGCTCCCCGGACCCGTAAAGGGTCATTTTTATTACCTTTATATGATCATCGATATATACAGCCGAAAAATCGTTGCACAAGAGGTTCATGATGAAGAAACCTCTGAATATGCGGCACAACTGGTACAAAAAGCGGTGTTGTCTGAAGGATGTGCCGGTACTCCCCTGGTACTCCATTCCGACAACGGTAGCCCGATGAAGGGGAGCACCCTTCTCGATAAACTGTATAAACTTGGAATCAGCTCATCCTACAATCGTCCCAGAGTCAGTAACGACAACGCTTACGCTGAGTCCATTTTTAGGACATGTAAATACCGCCCCGCATATCCAACCGGTGGATTTGTGGACATAAATGCTGCAAGGCTTTGGATACTGGACTTTACCCGCTGGTATAACAACGAGCACAGGCATAGCGCCATCAGATACGTAACCCCGGCTCAAAGACACCGAGGGGAAGATACTGAGATACTGGCAAATCGCAAGGAGGTGTATGAGAAAGCCAGAAAAAAACATCCGAATAGGTGGGCTCGCAATACCCGTAATTGGTCGCCTGTAAGCGAAGTATGGTTGAATCCAGAGAAGGTAGATAGTAACGAGCCTATCAGCATTGCTCTTGGTTCATAAAAGGCGACATGTATCTTGACAGACACCGCATCAAACAGGGTATAAATCTAATGGGTTGTAAGAAACCTCTTGTTTTCCATCTCTTCCGGATTTTTGGTTTTTCTGGGCATTTCGGCATCGTGCTTCTCGGAAAATGGTTTCCCCCACCAAGTCCCCCCCAATGACAGGTAGTTCAGGTTTTTGGGGGAGCGTGGGGGATTTCGTCCAACGCTTTTTTCGACTGTGCCCGACTTATTTTATGACGAATATTTCAAATTGGGATTGATATTTTTCGGGGTGTACAGTTTCAAAAGCCGATTCCGATTTACCCTGTGGTGGGCCTGAATCCTTGATAGTCAACACGGGAGTTCAATGAATCAGGGTGATTCCCCGCCGGATTATTCAGACCCGCCGGGAAATCACGTTTTTCGGGCCGTTGCAAGGAAAACAGAGTACTCGGCGGACCGACCGTCCTCCCCCTCCTTTTCAAGCGCCAGGACCGTCCGGGTTTCGCAACCGCCGAACCCCACATTCGAAAGGGCTTCCAGGAACCACTCCCGGGAGAAGCCGTGGTGGTGAATCCCCTCCATGTCGCCGTGAAAGCTGCCGTCCTCGCTATCCAGGTCGGCAATGGCGATATACCCTCCCGGAGAAAGCGAAGCATGAAACGCCGCCAGCAGCGCCGGCACATCCGCGATATGATGCATCGCCATGTTACTGAAGATGAGGGAAAATCGGCCGTCCGGCAACCCGCATTCCTCGCCGGAAAGGAAGGTCTCGACATGCCCGATCCCGCCCGCCTCGATCTTCCAGGCGAGAACCTCCAGCATCTTTTCAGAACTGTCCACGGCGACGATACTCCCGAGTCTTGGGGCGAGCCCCATGGAGACCAGGCCCGTTCCGCAACCGAATTCCATGGCGTCCATATCGTCCGCAAGAGGAACGGCATCGATGATCTTGCCGGCGACCGCCTCCGTCAGTTTCACGACCATCGGATTATCGTCCCAGGTGGCGGCAACGCCGTCGAACAGACTGGGCTCTTTTCTTTCATCGTTCATTTGATTCTCCTTTCTTATCCCGTCAATGGAACGCCGGCAGCCGTGCGACTCGCTCTGCCGACATCGTTTCCGGCGGTTCGGTACAAGCGACCGAGCACCGAAAGCGTTTAGCCACTACACACTCAAGGTAAAAAAAATCCCGTATCAGGAGTCCAACAGCCGCTCCAGGAACACCTCCCACCGCGTGAAGAACTCCTCCAGGAACGCGATCTGCTCCGGGCTCAATTCGTCGTAGTACTCCTTGAACCCGCCGTCCATGGTCTCATGCCATTGCTGGTGGCCGCGAAAAGCGGTCTCCCCCTCCCCGGTGAGCCTGACAAGGGATCTGGAGGCATTGAGGGGATCGGGCACCTTGGTTACGAGCCCTTTTTTCTCGAGTCGCTTCAGCGTCTGGGATACGGCTCCCTTGGTAACCCCCATCAGCCTGGCGATATCCGTTACGCCGAGTTCCCCTTCGAACTCGCCGATCCTGTCGATCAGATGAATTTCGGCCCCACTCAGGAGCACCCCGGTCCCAAACCGCCTGGGTGTCTTTTTCAGCTTCTCCGCCAACTCCATGACCGACTGCATTTTCCCGTCCAGCATCTTCATGGACACGAGCGTATAGCAACTAAACACCCATGTCAACCGATTTGAACCGATGCCCCGCAAAAAGTAGCCGGCGATCCCCCCCCCGGACTTCCGTCGGCCATACGCCTTAATCGGAAAATCCGTCTATGGCAGAATATTGACCTCCACACTGTCTCGCCATTTGATGGCAGTACTTCCATCGGCTTTGTTGTCGATTGCAAAAATGAAGGTAAAGCGGCCGGGAGACAATGAACCGGTATTGACGGTAAACACGGGGACCGAAACCACTTTTTGGACATTTCCCTGAAAGGACAAGGTGATACCCTGTTCCCAACTGGTGGCGACACCGTTATGCTTGTATGTGTACCAATTGGCAGGCGCCGCCCACGGCGTATTGACGCCTATCCACCAATCCGCGTTTCGTCCCTCCAATATGTCCGGATCGAGATCGATTGTTATGGAAAGGGATTCATCGTGTGATAAGGTTATCGGACCATCGGAATTGTTGGCTTTGATGTCGGGGACAGGGCATTCGCCGGCGAAATGGATAGTGCCGGAACCGGATTTTCCGGCGGGCGTAATGGAGGCATCACCGCCGGCCGTTGTCTCCCCGTATAGATTGGGGGCGACGGTTTCCAACCCTTGTGGATTTTCAAACAAAGCCATGGCAATACGAAAAGGACGCTGTGCAAAGCCAAACTCGTTCAAGGTATAAACTAATCCGTTATCATCCGTCCAGACTTGTAATATATCTCCTGCGGCATGCCCATTTTGCCAATGATGGTATGGGGCGGAAGGATCGCCGGAATAGGTGGTTGAAAGCGGTTCATTGATCCAGGTATCGGTTAACCCGCTACTCTTGGCGCCCATGTTCAATTCTATTTGCTGCATTGGAAATCCAGAGCCGAGAAAATCGGCCCAAAACCAGAAATAGCTGTTTTTCAGATCGGTATCTTCACTCAGTTCAGTCCAAACGCCGGTTGCCGCATCTAAAATCGACATGTCGATATCGTTGATATTTCCACTCTCTTCAAAGAACGTAATTCTGCCTCTTGCAAGCAGCCCCCTGTCATTTTCCGAGAGAAAGCCGTCCGCGCGTTTATCTTCGGAAGGGTTGCAGGTGACAATGAACTCGTAGGCCGAATCCGTAAGGGCCGGGTCATAATACAGGGTGATGCCGTGGGTGGAGCCCAGCATGTCCAGAACCGTTACGGTCTCCGTATATTCATATTGATTGGGAGTGAGTGTTCCGGTGTTCCGCCATTGTTCGGACAGAGCAGTATCCGTCGCCCCAAACCCTTCCGCGCGTGAGTCCAGGTTGGTGATCACCGTGATGTAATCTGTTTCCTCGTGTTCGGGCGGGCTGACGGGGTTAACCCGGATATTGCCGATGCCTCCGGTAATCTCGCCGTTTTCATCCAAAGCCCAGCCCTGGACCAAATACCCATCAGAGCCGACAAGTTGGTAATCGGCATTGAGCCTGAACTCATTCGTATCAGTATAATAACGCTCACCTGAAGCCGGATCGTCGACAACAAAAAAACCGTCACCATCCACGGACAGGGTTGTTTCGTAGATGGGTGCCGATTCTTCAAGGGAATAGGGAACGATTGCTCCCAGCCCACTTTCACCGGGCTTATTGGTTACCGGATGACCTGATGCTTCGGTCCCGGAATAATTATGGGGGCTCTCCAATGCAAGCATGTGGGGATCATAAAAGCGTGCAAGGGCAATTGAATATAGAGGCAAAAGGGTACCCGATGCATTCCGGCCGGAGATGACGCCGTTTTCATTTATGGTGATGCCGGCTTTTTGGATACCGTCATTCAACGTCCTTGCCGCATCCGGGAGAAAGGAAATTTGGATATCACCGATGCTGCCGAAAACCATGCCGGATTCATCCAAGGCCCATCCCTGCACAATATGGCCATGGGAAGAAACAAGGTATCCTTGCGCATCAAAATGAAAATTACCGAATCGAGTAAACAGCCGATCCCCCTCAGGCTGTGAACGAAGGATAAAGAAACCGTTTCCATCAATGGCCAGATCAGTAGATGAATCAGAAGACGGAAAAGGTGCTGGGGGATGTCCATGTAAAATGCCTACGCCGCATTCCCGGTAAATATTCATAGGCATTGAACTTGCTTCAGAAGTAAATAGAATCGGTATCAAAGCAAAGCTTACGAATAAATAAAAAAAGGTTCGCATATGGATTTCCTATCGCCCAAACGCATACGGCATTTATTATGATGCCCATGTAAAAAGTCGAACTTTGAAATCCCATACACGACCCGTTGGCGTGGCGGCCCCCCGCACTTCTTTATCATGTGGTCACCGGATCGATTTTGAACTTTTTACGAGTTCATCAATTTTGGAAGATATGACTCATTGAACAGCATTTTTAATGACCTATATCAGCTCTTTCAAGGTTATGCCATAGTAAAAAACTCTAGATGTGCTGAACATGAAGTGATACAGGCAGTTTTTTATGTAGAACTTCTAAACCGGCGGCACGGCACCTGCACGAAAGTGGCTCGCGGCATTATTGTTTCATCCCCTTTCCCGGAAGTCCCAATCGAATCAACCGCGAGAATGCAGGGTCCTTATCGGCAGCCTGGGCCTTTTGATTTATGAAACTCAGTTTTTTCAGGTCCGGGAACGGCAAGCTTGTGTCAATCGTCTTCCTCTCATAGAGCATTTCATCGACGTAACCGTTGACGATCAAGCGCCAGTCAAGTCCGGCATTGGGATCGTAGGGCATGGTATGCTTCAGAATACTGGTGGTACAGTTGCCGGTCATGGCATTATACCATTGGGGGCGTTCCTTGAGCCGGTTTACCTCTTTCAGGTAACTGAGAAATATCTTGCGGGCAATCTCCGGAGTTGCATTCACCCGGTAGAGGTAGACGTCCTCTCCCTCGCCGTTCTCGCGGTAATTTGTCCTCAGGCGGACCAGGTCACGTTCATCGGCCACGACATAGATGATCTCGTACTGGCGAAAGAAGCCCTTGGTGGTTGAATACCCCTCTCCCTTTTCCTTGCGGGTCTCGATGGAGAAACAAACATTTCCCTGTTCCTCGAAATCAAAGCTCATCATGGTGTGGGCAATATTCGGCGATCCCCAATAGACCAGAAAGAGGTCGATACCCTTCAATTTGGACAAATTAAAGGTTTTGTCGTAGTGGCGAACGGTAAAGTCGGTTTCGGTCCGGTAATCGTTATTGCGGATGTTGTGAATCGTCACCTTGTCTCCGGCAATATCTGCATGGGAAAGAGTCGTCAGATCGGGTTGCCAGTTCCGGTTATTGCTTGGCGACATGGACAACCACCAGGAAAGCACCAGTGCGAAAACAGCCAGAAAGCCCAGTCGTGTTCTTCTGGTGCTGTACTTACCGACAAGGGCCAACAGGCTGACAATCGCAAAAAAAAGAGCACACCACAGCCGGATAAAAACAGGTAAGTTTGAATAGAAAATGGCGACTGTAGCCCATCCAGCTATTGCCAGCAGGCAAAATCGAAGAAAAAATCTTCCCAGAACACGAACAAAACGCTTCATACCTTGATCCAATAATATATAAGCTTAACGAGTTATCACTAAACACTCTAAAATCATGAAGAAAGGGCTCAACTCAACATACTCGAGTCGGCTCCCAAATTCAAGCCGACATCCCGTCGTGAAAAAAACCGGGCATCCACGATTGTTTTTTGGAAGGTACGTGCGAGGGATGCTTGCGGGTGACCAGATGCTGCTTCAACTTTTCCAGACGGTCGGTTGGGCCCGCAGCACATTCAATTTTTTTTTCACAATCCACTTCATTCCAGCGTTCTTGATCCGGGAGATCCCGAGAAGAAACTTCGGGCACACGGTATTACCGAACATGTCCGAGGGGCATCCTGAACAGTTATATTTCCCTTCAAAAGACGCCTTCTAATACCTGCCGTCGATACGATCAAGGGGGGTAAACACGAAGACTGCCCCCGAATCTCTTTCGCCGTTATCCCATATCCATTTCAGTGGATACGCGGTTGCGACCGCCCTCCTTGGATCGGTACAGCGCCTTGTCCGCCCTCTGGACAAGCACTTCGAGGGGTTCGCCCGACCTGTACTCGGCAACCCCCATGGAAATTGTGATTGTTCCCAGTGAAGCCCCGCTTTCTTTTCTCTTCCAGACCACCGCCTCGACCGTTTTCCTGATTTTCTCGGCAAACTTGCGGGCATCGGCCATTTTTGCGCCCGGCAGGCATACGATAAACTCCTCTCCACCGAAACGACTCGCAATTGCCCTCCCCTTCAGATACTTTCTGATGATGCAGGCAATCACCTTGATCACGTTATCCCCCACAAGATGACCGAAGCTGTCGTTGATTCGCTTGAAGTGATCGATATCCATCATGATCAAGGAAGCACTACCTCCTTCGCCCCCATTTTTCACCTCTTTATCGAAGGCGTCCTCGCAACCCCTTCTGTTCAACAGGCCGCTCAACGGGTCGGTAACCGATGCAAGTTTAAACCGGTCGATCTCCTCCTTCAACTCATCCAGCTCCCTGCATGAGGCATTCACCCGTTCCTTCAATGTCCTGCCCGTTTCCATCATCATCCTTGTCTTGGAAAGTAGGCAGTCCACGATCTCCCCGACCTCTTCCGGTTCATCGACCTCCATGAGTTGCGCGGTATAATCCGTTATGGCTTCTTCCTGCAGTGTCATCTCCTCGCCGGTACTCCTGTCCAGGGAAGCCAGCAACTCGGTGATTGTCTTCACGACCTCGAGCGTCACCTGCTTATCATCTTCCGCGACAAAACGGTTGTACAGCTTCTTATGGATAGTGTTGTCGATTCGCACCGGTTGCTTGAACAACTTTTCCATAACCGCGTTCAACGCATTGTTCTTCCCTGAAACATACTCATACCAGACCGCATAATTTACAGGGTTGACCGGTACCCTGCACTCAATCAAACCACTCAGGGACATGCGAAAGTATTCATAACATTGCTCATTACTTTCCGAATAGTTCATGATCTCATCCTTTTGTGATGATTAAAATGCATAACATCGCTATAGCAAAAAACGCGCCGGCCAAAGGGCGATATAAAATTAGCCCTTTGTTTTCAAAACCTTGCAAAGGTCGCGACAATCCAGGATCATCATTGGCTTACGATTTCCGGATCAAAACCCCGAATATTTGTATAGAAACCAACGCAAGGGCAACCCTGTTGTAATGAATAAGTGTTTTACATTCAGTCGGTTGGAGAGGGGCTATCGGGTAAAGAGACGTTGTTCAGATTCGGGCTGTACCCACAGGCAGGAAGAAACACAGCGTAAACGGCGACGATGCACCCGGTGTTTAACGGCACTTCGTTGAGCGGAATCGGAGAAATCCGCGCGCGGTACGGATTTAACCATCCGTTTTTTCACGGTACCAACGGGCAATTTTCTTATCTTCATTAACAGTATGTTCTATAAACCATTCCTCTAAAAATCGCATAAATTCCGGAGTATCTTCACCGTCGAATTGAAATCGAACAACGTGGTCCGACAATCGTTCAATCAACTGGTTATGGAGTTTTGTATGGGCTTCCGCCTCGTCATATCCGATGGCCTGCATGAAATTTTCCTCACTGATGAAGTGAAACTGCGCATACTGAACAACCTCCTTCACATAGAGCCGTCGCAATTCCAGATCCCCGGTCGAGGGCAGAGTTTTGTTCAACCAGTTGATCAGTTCCGCGAAATACCGGTGTTGGTAATCGATCCGGTGGATCCCAACACTGTACTTTTCCTTCCATTCTATATCGCCCATATAGTTCCCTTTTCGGCGTCGTTCCACCGGATTGTATACCGTCTTCCGGCCTTGAAAGTAACCCGCCGCTGAATCACCATCATCGCCTGCCGGGGATTCCCGTTCGGCTCCATCAAATTCCGTTCATCCAGATCACCAGATCAGCCGGTTCAACCGCTATCGACCGGGGCCGGCTCACGTCGCCTTGCTGTTCAAGGACGCCCCATTATATCCGAAAACTCCTTCACGGGTGAACATTTGATGCATTAACGGCCTTTTCCATGAATTTAGTATACCCGGTCGACTCAAAGGTGTCGAGAACAACCCGGCATCGATCTCTCTTCAACACTTTCAGCCCCCCCTCGACCGGCACCTCCAATCGGTACCAATCTAATACTATAGTATGATTTTACCCTACTGAATTAACATATTTATTGACACCGCACCATTTATTATTCTAATACTTTTATCAAAGATAAAGCCAAACCTGTCGCAAGGCAGGGACGGAAAACCACGGGTCTCATGGGGAGACAGCCGGGTTGCCTTGGGAAACCAAGGAGGTGTACAATGAAGAAAACAATCGGTTTTTTAACGGGTTTATTCCTGATCGGAACGATCGGCATTGCAAATGCGGCAACCATCACGACAAACTTTACCGGTGACAATATAGTAGATGCCCTGTATCTCGACGGAACCGAGGTTCCCTTTGCATCGGTAAACAATCTTGACGATTGGACGGCGTTTGACAGCGTCACCCTGGATCTGACGGACAACCAAAATCATCAACTCGTCTGGCAGGTATCCAATTTAAACGGAGTACGCCCCACAAACGCTCACCCCTCGACCGGGAACAATCCCGCCGCCTTCCTGGGCGATATCACGGGCGATATTGTTGGGGGCACGCATTTTTCATCATCGAGTTGGCTGGTTTCAACATCCAATGGGCCATTGGGCGATTTTAACGACCCGGCCTGGAGCTGGGCATCGGCCACCACCTTTGGCGACAACAGCAATGACCCCAATATCTGGAGAGATATTGCGGGAATCAGCGGGGCGTCAAACTGGATCTGGTCTTCAGGTGCCGATGTTTCGGTTTTCATTCGAGCGGACTTCACCACCGCCGGGGCGGCCGCACCGGTTCCCGAACCCGCCACAATGATTCTCCTTGGAGTCGGGCTCATGGGTATTGCAGGCTTCGGCAGGAAGAAATTGCAGAAATAAGCAGCGAGTTATCATGGATATCAAGGCAGGGTTCTTTCGGAGCCCTGCCTTTTTTATGCGACATTCATGGTGGGCCTGTGAAAAATCGCGCCTCTACCCCCCCCGACATAACGGATTGGGCCGCGCCCGGACAATTAATGTTGTGGGCGAACAACCTATTTCGGATTATTTACGAGTACATCAATCCTGGATTACCGGTGATCGGCGTTCCGGGCCCGGACGCGGACGCGGCCCGGCCTCTAAACTGCAAAATCGACGTGTTGAATGGTCCCGGCCCCTCCATCCTCCTTCAGGTATATGCCGGTCCTTGCCGTTCGCCCCAGATCCCCGTTTTCAGAATCCTTGTGGGTAAACAGCGTCTCCGCGCTCTTGAGATATATCGCGCCGACACCCTCGTCGGCAAGCCCGGACAAACGGTCCCCTCCCCCCCCGTCCTTCGACCAGACCAGGAGTCTGCCGAAGAGTTCGTCGTTCTCGTCGATCCAGCCGTTGCCGTCCCCGTCCAGTTCCGCCAGCTCTCCGAAGCCGTTTCCCGTGGTCGCGCCAAAGAGTTCACTTCCATCGTCGACAACACCGTTGCCGTTCTTGTCCAGGGCAAGGAAAGCGCTTCCCTCCTGGAGCAGCGAAATCTCCTCCTCGCTTCCGTCCCCGTCAAGATCAAAGGTGAATTTTTCTTCCGAAAGCGCGGCGGGTTTCCCGGAGAAGTTGATCACCAGGGGGTCGACAAGGCTCCGGGGAGCGTTAACAACCCGGGTTTGCTCGGCATAATATTCACGGTCCATGGTAAGGCCGAGGTCAAAGTTCACACGCCTGCCGTCCTCGGTTGTAATCCGGCCCGAGGCATGAAAGCTCGTGGATTCGGATTCGTACCGGGACGATTCGACCACCAGCCCCATTCCCCCGGGGCCGATCATCTCCGTTGCAACACCCGGGAAAGTCCCACCTTCCGAACCGCGCTCATGGGAGGTGATTTCGATTTTTTTCCCGGAGATCAGCTGAAGTATCCGCTTCAGCTTTTCCAGTTCAGGATTGGTAATCTCCAAATCAATTTCTTCCATTTCGCGGCCCTTGGAAAGCTCACGCATTTGTTCGGTCACATCCCGAACCGGCCTTAACGGAACATCCTCCGGGTTCGAGAGCGTCACCTTGTCCCGGGGAGTCTCCGGGTCGTCCACGGGGTTTTCGTCCTCGCCCCGCCGCCTCAACCGAACCCTTTCAATCGACTGCTCTTTCACTTCCCTGTGTGAATCCATGGATACGAGGGAATCGCCAATCTTCATGTTCACCCCCTGAAAATGGTATGGATAATGTTGTCGATTCGATAATTCACCCTGAAATTCCCTTTACCCTGAGCAAACAATCCACAGCCGGGGAAAAGGGCGGCGGACGACCGGCATCACTGTGGATAATCATACACCTTATCGACCAACAGCACTTTTTTCTTGAGCGAGGAAGGAACGAAAATTAATTCATCGGAATAATTATTTCCGGCAACAGCACAACGTGGATGGACTCGTAAAATATGTCCCAACCTGATTTTTTGAATACACGATGAGTTATGATCAAGACATGTCCCCCCCCTTGCTGTGGTCGTAAATCCGGCCGCCGACTTTCTTACAGGACCGTCAACATTGATGCCCACGCCGGGAACGGAGGAAAGGAAACCCCAACACCGGAGTGCAAGAAAATGGCCACCCATTCACGCAATGATAAGGAATCCAGATCCCACTAGGGACTTGATCGGGGTCAGACGGTTTGGAAAGGGGGAAGGGGGGGCCATGGGGGGAGTACAGGCCCCATGGGAAAATGGTACCGTACCGAATACGGTACCATGATTTTCATGGGTGTAGCGGCGTTACCCGAGGGGGCAATTTTCTTCATGAGCACCGGAACTTGCGGGACAGAAACATCCCTCCCCGCCGGAAAGGGCAATCTCCCAGTTTTTTGACATCATCACGATACCGGAGCCGTCGGCGAAAACGTATTTATGTGTTCCCCCCGGTGCCTCGGAGAGACTGCCGCCCATCTCTTCCGCTGCGGTACCGATATTCTTTCCGTCAACATCCCAGATAAAACCGTTGTTGTTGAACATCTCAGACACTTTTTCTGCTGTCGTCATCCGGTCCTCCCTGCTGTTTTCAGGTTAATGTCCTTATCTATCCTGAACCCTGCGGGCAAAAGGAGTCAAGCACAAAATGAACACATGCTCCTTTTTTACTCTTTTCTCTTCTTATCTCCACTGTCCGTCGACGCCGACACCATTGCTGTAAAATTCAACACCCTTCGTTTTTTTTATATTCCTTCCTGCATACAACGAGGGCGACTTCCGCTCCCCGGCAATCACACTTCCATTCCTTGCTGAAGAAGGCTCCGCGAGCGCATCCCCTGGATAGAATACCCTTGACGAAGTCGATGAACTCTGAAACACAGAATTCTGATACCGTTGTCCTTCGATACCCGACCAGCCCCCCTCTCGGGTGAGAAAGATACGGAAACGCCGGAACGCCGGAACGCCGGAACGCCGGAACGCCGGAACGCCGGAACGCCGGAACGCCGGAACGCCGGAACGCCGGAACGCCGGAACGCCGGAACGCCGGAACGCCGGAACGCCGGAACGCCGGAACGCCGGAACAAAATACACCAGGAGTCGATTTCATGGGAAGCATATTTAACTCAAAGCCGATTTGGATCAAAGCCGTCCTCTCTCTTACCTTTGTCCTGCTCTTGGCCCCAGCCGCATCCTTTTCCTACTCCGCCAAGGTCATCAAGGTTTCCGACGGCGACACCATTACAGTACTGAACAATGGTAAACAGGAAAAGATACGCCTTTACGGCGTGGATTGCCCCGAAAAAAAACAGGCATTCGGACAGAGCGCCAAGCGCTTCACCCTTGAATTTGCGGGCGGTCAAAGGGTCGAGGTCCGCCGTACGGGCAGCGATCGGTACGGCCGCACCATCGGGTGGGTCTCAAAGGAGGGCAAAAACCTCAATGAAGAGCTGATAAAAAATGGTTTCGCCTGGCATTACAAACAGTATTCGTCGGACAGGAACCTTGCCAGGGCCGAAGTATCCGCCAGAAACGCCCGCATGGGGCTGTGGCGGGAGGCGGATCCCACCCCGCCCTGGGAATACAGGAGAGCTGTTCGCGCGACCCGAAGCGCAAAACCCCGATCCGGAAAAAAGCTGGTTACCGGAGCCGGTTACAGCGGCAACGTCAAGAGCCGCAAGTTTCACGGGGCCGGTTGCAGGCATTACACCTGTTCAAACTGTATCAAGCGGTTTACAAGCAGAAAAGCGGCGTTGGGGGCCGGGTACTCCCCTTGCGGCGTCTGTAAGCCGTAATCCCTCGGGGGCGGTCCGAACGCCCTCGGACAACGCGTCCGCCCAACCGGCCGTTCCCACGGGAATCCGAGCCCATCAATTTCCCACGTCAGGGAAATCGAGTTTAGATCTTAAACTCAATGAACTCATAGGCATGTAAAATTGATGAGCATTGCCCCCGGCAACTCGGTCGGCATCCGAAGGGCGTGCCGGGGTTACATCCGTTTCCGTTGTTTCCCTCAGCCGTGCCCCTTGAAGGTTTTGCTGTTTGCGTGTAAGCTTATGAGGTATTTTACCCGTTGGCCGGAACCGGCCGCGCCGATTCACCGTCAACCCTATTGACCGGAAGGGGGGTTCTTTTGATTACCAGGCTTGCTTCAACCCTTTTTACTGTTTTCATGCTCACTTTTTTCGCGGGATGCACCGCCTCGGGCGTCAGCCGGGGGGTAACGGAAGGCCCCGCTTATTATTCGACCCACAGCCCCAATATCAAGATTACCCTGGCACCGGACTACACCCATGAAACAGCGGAACCGCCCGGCATGTTCCACCGGTTCAGGGCGGACAGGGGACGGTATATCTACATCCACCAGTTCAGGCACGGCGCCAACGAAACCCAGATCGATTATTTCGACAATCCGGATTACTGGATGTTCGAGCACATGCCCACACACGAGGAGTTCGACTCCGGCACCTTCGATCTCTTAGGTGAAAAATGGCATTATTTCAATCGTTTCAGCAGAACCCAGACCGCCTGCATCTTTATCCGCGACATCCGCGCCTTTGCCTCCGAGCACGATATCCTGGCCCTGCGGTTTATTAAATGGCTCGACTGGCGGGACTGCGATGTATGGGATACAAGGGAACTCACCCGAAAGGCACGCGCCGCCAAATTCCAGCAGTTCTTCGATGATTTTTCCGAGGAAGCCGTTTTCTCGCGATACGAGTAAGGGACCTGGAAAAAAACAATATCCACATGGAACCCGGCGTGCCGAGCTCCTTTCAATTGCCGTTGGGACAGCATCGGGCCACCGGGCGCCCGTATAACCGCTGCCGCCGGTTTTGACGTTATCATTTTCCGCTTCACGGAAAACCGCACCCATCCCCCGGAACTATTATTCAATGTTCGTGAAACTCCCTTTCATTGATCGTGAAATTTCAAGGATCAGCGAGGTTTGAACAGGGAGAGCCCGTATTTTTTCAACAGGCCGTAAAGCCTGGCCTGCGAGATACCCGACAGGCGCTTTGCCTTTTCCCGGTCACCCCGCGCGCGCCTGACGAGCATATTTAAATACCTGCTCTCCTGCTCTTCACGAAACTCGAACAAGGTGGGAAAAGCAGCATCCGTTTCCTTAGTATACTCCCCACCGGGGGAGAACCCGCTTGCCCCGGAACCTTTCACCCTGTCTCCGGCCATGCTTTCAGTCCCGGCTCCCGGCGATTTTTCAGTGGGATCTTCCATCACCTTTTTCCGCAATCCGCCGCCATTTCCCGCTTCGAAAATCTCGGTCGTTTCGGAAACCCCAGCCGTTTTGGAGCCCCCGGCCGATTCGGGCACATGCCCGGCAAGCAGGGCCGTTCGATACTCGGGGGGCAGATGCTTGGGATAGAGCGTGGGATCGGGTCCGGCGGAAGCAAGTGCGTACTCGACGGCATTGATCAGCTCCCGCACGTTGCCGGGCCAGGGGTTGGCGGTGAGAACCGCCGTGAAATCGGGGGACACCCCTTTTGTGCCGGCGCCGCTCTTGCGGCAGATCCGGAGGATCGTCTGCATGACGATTTCCAGGAGATCCTCTCCCCTTTCCCGGATTGGGGGAAGGTTGATCTCCAGTGCCCGCACCCGGAACAACAGGTCTTCCCTGAAGCTGTTTTGCTCCACCATTTTCCGCAGGTCGCGATGGGTTGCCGCCACGATGCGAAAATCCACGGGCAGTTCCCTGCCCGCCCCCAGGGGGCGGATCCGTTTTTCCTGGAGGACGCGAAGCAGGACGTTCTGAACCGGGGCAGAAAGGTCGCCGATCTCATCCAGGAACAGGGTGCCCCCGTCCGCCCGGGAAATCAGCCCCTCCTGCCTTCGATCCGCTCCCGTGAAGGCCCCCTTTTCATGACCGAAGAGCATTCCCTCGGCAAGGGCCTCGGGGATCGCCCCGCAGTCGATGGAAACAAAACGACCGTTCCTTCGATCACCGTTGTCGTGGATGGCCCGGGCAAAGAGCTCCTTGCCCGTTCCCGTTTCGCCGGTGATCAGCACGCCGCCGGTCATGACAGCGGCCCGAGCCACATCGTCCAGACAGGAACGGACGGCATTGGAGGAACCGATGATCCCACCCCGATCCAGTGAAACGGGCGCGGGACGCCGGCATTTTTCATCCCGGTAGTCCAGGGCACGGGTCACGGGAAGGCAGATCTCCTCCATGGTAAAGGGTTTTCGAACATAATCCCAGGCACCGTACTTGAACGCAAGGCGTGCTCCCTGGATGTCCCCGGTACCCGTGATGATGATCACCTCCGGCGCGGAAGCCGCTTTCAACAGCTCCGGCAGGGCGTGCAGCCCGTTTCCGTCGGGCAGTTCCAGATCCAGCAGAATCAGGTCGAACGTTCCCCTTGTTGCCGTGTACAATCCGCCCTGGATGGTACGGACGGAAACGGCTTCATGCCCCCATCCTTCGGCAAGCTCCGAAAGAAACGTACAAATTTTCGGATCGTCTTCTATGATCAGCAATCTCGCCATTATGCCCCTTTACACCCCTCTCCTTCAAGGGCCGCCTCAACGGCAACAGCCAACTCCCGCGCAAGGAGGGGCTTCATCAGCACCTCCCCGATACCGGCTTGTTTTCGCGCCTTCTCCTCCACCCTGTTGCTGAAACCCGTGCAGAGCAGAATCGGCAGGTCCCGCCGAATTTCCCTGATCCGTTTACCCAGCTCGATGCCGGTCATTTTCGGCATCATCATATCGGTCACCACAAGGTCGAACCCACCGGGCGCCTTTAAAAAGAGCGAAAGGGCCTCCTCCGGGCAACAGCTCGTCGTCACATCGTAACCGATCTGCTCGAGGATCTCACGCCCCGAGACCACGAATCCCTCCTCGTCGTCCACGAAAAGAATCCTTCCCCCACCGGTCCGTGAAAGAGTTGATTCCGGAACGCCGGTTCCGCCCGGCTCCTCCAGGCAGGGGAGCAGCACATGGAAGGTGGCCCCCTGTCCGGGCCTGCTGTCCACCGAAATCGTACCCCCCAGGTTCGCTACGATACCGTGGACCACGGCCAGCCCCATGCCCGTTCCCTCTCCCCTGGGCTTGGAGGTAAAGAAAGGCTCGAAAATCCGTTCGAGCCAGGCTTCCTTGATCCCATGCCCCGAATCGGAGACGGTAAGCCGCACATAGTTCCCCGGCCCCGGAATCTCTTCGGAATCGACAACCGCCAATTCGGCTCTACTGAAATCTCCTTGTTTCTCCCCTGACTCCACTTGGGATACCTTATCATCTCCGTAACGGACGGAGGGACTCCTATCTTTCCCATCCCCCTGGACAGTTTCCGGGAGTTCACTCCAAGGCAACGCTTTGACCGGTTCATTCAGCGGTTCATCTTCCACCGCTTCAAATCCCGAGACGTCTTTAATGGATTTATTTCCCGGTAAATTATCGCCCCATTCACGAACCGGCGCTCCTTTGATCGATTTTTTCCCGGTTTCCGCATCCGTCGGTTCATCCATCCGCCCAAGACTGAAATGTACTTTTTTCTCCACGGAAATTTCGTCCAGGCTCACGAAGAGAACCCCGCCCTCCTTCATGGCCTGGGCGGCATTGGCGCAGAGGTTCATCATCACCTGGTGAATCCGCGTCGGGTCCGCCAGCACGGTTCCCTTGACAGGGCGGATATCGCTCTTGATCTCGATGGTGGAGGGCAGGGAGGCCCTGAGAAACTTCATGGTCTCCTTGACAATGGGCCCCACCAGCGTGGGTTCGTTGCGCTCCTCTGTTTGCCGGCTGAAGGTAAGGATCTGCCTGACCAGCCCCCTTGCGCGAATCCCGGCGGTGAGGACCTCCTCCAGGGGCTCTTCGATCTGTCTGCCGGCGGCATGGCGCATCTTCACCACCTCCGTGAAACCGAACATGGTGGAGAGGATATTGTTGAAGTCGTGGGCAATACCGCTGGCAAGGGTGCCGATGGACTCCATCTTCTGGGCCTGGCGCATCCTGCGCTCCAGGTTCTTTCTGCCGGTAATATCCTCGATGATGCCGTCCACATGAAGGGGCGCGCCCGCGTCGTCCCGCACGATATGGGCCGAGATCAGCCCGCAGAGCCGCGTGCCGTCGGCCTTTGTGAAAGCCACCTCAAGCCCCTGGACCGACTCTTCCGCCAGCAGCATCTCCAGCACGCGCCTGCGCATGACGGGCTCCCGGTAGAATTCCCTTGCCGGCCGTTCCAGCAGAACGCCTTCATCCGCCACCCCGAACATCGCGACCAGCGCCGGGTTGGCCATGAGAAAAGGCCCGTCCGCATCCGGGGAGGAGCGGAACATCCCAACGGGGAGCTCCTCCACGAGCTGGCGATAGCGATGTTCGCTCACCCGAAGGGCCGCCTCCGCCTCCCTTCTCTCTGCGATCTCCGCCTCCAGCCGCCTGTTGGTCTCCATCAGGGCGGTTTCACGGCGCCTGATCCTTGCGGCCATATGGTTGAACTTGGAGAGGATCGCGGCTGTTTCCCGGTGGGCAAAGGTCCTGTCCCCCTCCCGGTACCTTCCGGCCGAGATCTCGTCGATTCGCAGGATCAGGTGGTCCAGGGGTCTTCGCACGATCCGCTCCAGAATAAAGCGCGTGGTGATCATCAAGCCGATAATCACGGCGATCATCTGGAGGATGCTCCTAAACAGGATCTGGTAATTCCGCTTCTCGTAAAGCCTTGTTGTGATCCCCAGCTCAACGGTGCCGATGACCCGCTCCTTGTGGATGACCTCGCTCTTTTTCACGATGAGGTTCGAGCCGGCTTCGTTTTCCATGGCGAAGAGGTACACGCCGTCCTCCCCGGCCACCTTCAGCAAGCCCACCGACTCGTTCCGGGCAAAGGAGCCGCAGATGCTGTCGATCCACTCCCGGTCCACATTCCACAGGGGCACCCTGAGGTTGTCCCGGAGGTATTCCAGGTACTCGGACGACTTTCGGGTGTGAAGCTCCCGCGCCTCGGAGGAGTATCGCCAATAACTCACCAGGCTGGTCACCACGAATATGGCGGAGACCATCCAAATGAGCTTCCTTGTCAGGTCACCGGAAAGGGCCCGGCGGGGATTTTCCCCTGTGTTTTCGGTTTTCATCCGTTTCCTCCCCGGAACGCCCCTTTTCTTCGCAGCATCTCCCGATACGCGCCGCTCTCCTTCATCCGGATCAACTGCCGGTCGAACCGGTCCCGCAGGTTCGTGAGCTTCCGCTTCTTTGAAAATGCGATAAAACTCGGGACGATCACGATCTCCTGGGGCAGGCGGACGATTTTATTCCCAAGCCCCATCTTCTGCAGGGTATACTCCGCCACATAGACGTTGCAGGGCACAAGGTCGACCCTGTCCAGGATGAGTTTGTGAAAGCTGTGCTCCAGCTTGTTGGCCTTGTCCAGGTTCAGGTGCGCCTTGAAGGCATCGAACCTGCGGCCGTAACTGATGCTGGAGACCACCCCGATCCGTTTGTCCCGAACCGAGGAAAGGTCCCCGTTGAAACGGACAGGCGAATCCACCCGCTTGTAAAAATAAACCACCT